>WNGI01000985.1_pt1 | contig 22811 bp, 18 predicted proteins | sample 5400621 | NCBI WGS metagenome assembly WNGI01 (sample SAMN13153374, study PRJNA577476) | soil metagenome | isolation source: 20 cm soil or saprolite under Garry oak tree replicate 1 | place: USA:California | collected 2016-06-15
CGCTCGGATATCGCAACTTGCTGCGGTCGTAACGGGCGCGGTTCTTGCTCGTCCACATCAGTGGCCCCTCCTCGAATCAGGCCACTACTCTTCAATCACAGGTGATTCATATGATTCAAGTACTCTTCGGACAGACACTAAGAGCGAGCTTCGCTCGTCTCGACCCCGCAAGCGGGGCGAGGGAGAAGCGGTCCACTTCAACGTAAACTCTTGCCCGCTAGCTTGCGGTCCCTTGACTCCTCGCCGGGGCCGTGACCCGGCTGCTGTGAGACGGCATGATGCGGAATGCACGGTTTTCCTTCAGCCACGTTGCGCGCTCGTCGCGCACCAGCGTACGGCGAACCTTGCCGGCGTCGTCGCGCAAGCCGGCGCGGACGACTTCGAAACTTTCCGGGTGCTTGTAGCGGCTGAGCCGGTCAGCCAGAAACTCGCCCATGCCGTCGATCGCCGATTGTACCTCGGCATCCCCTGTGAGTTCGAGGATGGCGTGGACGCGCTGCCCGAATTCCGGATCGGGCAGGCCGACCACGACGCAGGAGCGCACATTGGGATGCGCGCTCACGGCGGCCTCGACTTCGGCCGGATAGATGTTGGCGCCGCCGCGCAAAATCATGTCGGCGAGCCGGTCGCCGAGATAGAGATAGCCCTCGGCATCGAGCCGGCCGATATCGCCGAGCGATTCCCAGCCGTCGGAGCGGCGCTTCGGCTCGGCGCCGAGATAATGATAGGTCGTGCCGGCGCCGTCGTTGGGGAGGAAATAGATTTCTCCGGTCTCGCCGGGCGCGACGTCGTTGCCGTCCTCGCCGATGATCCGCAGGCGGGCGGTGTCGCCGATCTTGCCGACCGATCCCTTGTGGTCAAGCCATTCGACGCCCGAGATCACGCAGGCGCCTTGCGCTTCGGTGCCGCCATAGAGCTCCCAGATCCGCTCAGGACCCAGCCACTCGATCCATTTTTCCTTCAGCCAGGGCGGCATCGGTGCTGCCATGTGAAACACGACCTGCAGGCTCGACACATCGTAACGATTGCGCACATCGTCCGGCAGCGCCCAGATGCGATGCATCATGGTCGGCACGAAGTTGACCCACTGCACGCGGTTGGCCTCGATCAGGCGCAATGCCTCTTCGGCGTCGAATTTCACCATCCCGGTCATCCGTCCGCCCGCGAACAGTCCCGTATGCGACAGGATGAACGGGGCGTTGTGATAGAGCGGCCCGGGATTGAGCAGCGATATGTCGCGGGCGATGCCGAGCCGCTGATCCACCGCGGTGTCGGTCACCGCCGGCTGATGGTCGAGGATCACTTTCGGCCGTCCGGTCGAGCCGCCGCTGGTCATCGCCTTCCAGTAGCGCGCGACGGGATTGTTGACCGGTTCGTCCGAAAAACCCTCCGGCACGAAATCGGAAGGCAGGCGATTGGGCGCGTTCCAGTCGGCCTCGCCGCCGACCACCAGCGAAGGCTGGAGGATTTCGAGCACCGCGGCGGCTTCGCCGCGCGGCAGCCGCCACGACAGCGAGGTCGGCGTCGCACCGCACTTCCACACCGCGAAGCTGGTCTCGAAGAAGGTATTGCTGTTAGGCAGGCCGATGGCGACGAAATCGCCGGGCTTGACGCCCTTGGCCGCAAAGGCGCGGGCGCGGCGGTTGGCGCCGCGCTCGAGCTGCTCCCATGACAACGCGTCGGCGCCATGACTGATCGCAACCGCATCCTTCGGCTTGCGTTCGGCGTACCAGCGCGGCACGTCGGCTATGGGGATCAGCATCAGGCGTTTCCGTTCCTGGGCCGCCTTTGATGGCGCACTCGTTTCCGATGTGGTGGCGTCCTGCCACCGCCGGCACTTCACCAACCACGGTCGCCGGGAGTCAAGCCTTGCGCGAAAGCGGGATGCCCTAAGAGCATGATGAGTTTAGGTTGAAGCGGCGGACCACTTCTCCCTCGCCCCGCTCTTGCGGGGAGAGGGTCGGGGTGAGGGGCTCTCTCGGCGCGACCGGACTCGCGGATAGTCCCCCTCACCCGGATTGCTCCGGTCGATGCGGAGCCTGTCATCGGGCGCGCGTTCGCGCGACCCGTTGGCATCGCTCGTCGCAATCCGACCTCTCCCCGCAAGCGGGGCGAGGTGAGCCAACATCCGCGCCGATTCAACTCAAAGCAATCACGCTCTAGGCCCAGGCGAGGCCATAAATGCTGGCAGGGTCGTCGTTCCCGTTTTTGGCCCGGCTTGCGAATCCCTTCCGGCTTTTCGCGCCACCCTCGCGGCGGTGGCGGAAATCGAGTCCCTTCGCGCCGGTCAGCAGATTGCCGGCGATTCTCCTGGCATGCGCGGCCGCCTGTTTCAGGATGAATACGACGGTCGAGAAGCGGCTTATCATGCCGATCAGGAAAATCACCGCGTAGATATCGATGTAGGCCAGCAGGTCGCCCAGCAGCATCAGTTCAGGTGGGATCGGTATGCTGTGGGCATAAGCCAGGAAAAGGATCGGGATCGGGATGAATGCGATGATCTGCCTCAGCGTCAGGCGGTCCAGCAGCGCAGCCAGCTCGACGACAAAGACTTCCCAGAGCCAGTCCCCGAAAGCCGCGGGCTTGTCGAGGGTCCACTTTTTCCAAAGCTGCTTCCACATGGGCTCACCTGAATCTCTTCCGTACTTGATATCACAAGGGACATCCGGTTCTAACTGCGGTTTTATGGTCCATTCGCCGCGTCGGTGCGCCCGGCTTGTCGAGCGGCGCGGCGACGGCGGTCAAGGGTGCGGCCGCAATCATGCCGGCGGATGCAACAGCCGCCGTCCGCAACAGCGCATCGCGTCGGGGGATCGGCCCTGTCATTTGTGTCTTGAAGATGAGACCGCTGGCGTTCCCTATAGGGGAGACGAAGGGCGACCAAGTAAAGCCTGACAAATCCACAACAAATTGGCTCGTCTGCTTCGTCGCTGCTGCCACTTATTGCTGCCACCGGCAAGCCAACCTAAGTCTTGCAGTCTCAGTCAAAAGCCGCGCGATAAAGCTTCTCGGGTGCTCTGCCCGGATTAAACCGTTTGGCCTCTACTGAATAACCCTCCTGAAGCACATTGATCACGTTGTACGAGTTGTCCCTCATCTCGTCAGATAGTCTCGTCGCACCGGCGCTTCCGGCAGCTAGGACAACCATTCCGCCTTTGTCGGAAAGCCTGATGTTCCCGTCCACTGCCGAACCGCGATCTATTCGCGTAATGGCAGGAACGTGTTGATGTCCATGCAGCGCTAGTTGAAACCCATTTGATTGAAGCCCCTGAACAACCGATCCAGCATCTAGGGTGACGCTTATCCCGGCCTCTGGATAGTTGGGATCGAGGGCTTCCTCGCGCGACGCAGCAACCAGATGGTGATGAAGGACCGCAACGCGGAAATCCTTCGGGTCTCGCTGTGTCACACGCAGGGCGTCCTCATAGAGACCCCATTGAACATAACCAAACTGCTTCTCTGTCTTGTGCCGCAATCTAACTGAATTGATCGCCAAAAATTCAACCGTGCGTCCATTTGCTAAGCGATATCTGGAAAGTCGGGGGCACGACACCTCTCGTCCGAAGAACTCCTTTGTGAACAGGTTAAAGGCAGTCTCGTGAGAATAGTCGGATGGCCTGTAGTCTTGGAGCGCGATGTCGTGATTACCCGGCACAATTACAAAGCACTCCTTCGGCACCTTTAGTGCGTCCGAAAGCGCTCTCAAAAAACGCAGCCCTTGATCTTGCAGGACGTTGGCATCGGCTCGACTTGTGATATCTCCCGAGACAACAATTAGGCCGGGAGGATCATCCCTCAAGTCGCGCACAATGGCTTCCAGCAAAGACGTCTTACCGGGCGCAGATCGAAACGGAAATCCAAAGTCAACTCCGAAGTGGATATCGGACAAATGCAATATAGAAGACCGATCTAACTTGATTGCATCGCTGACTTTACGAATTACCTGCGAGCGCTCGTTCGAGGTTGGAAAGAACGTTCCATCGCCCTGCGGAGGAGGACCAAAGCGCCGCTCAAATTCGGCCGCACTTACCTCATCGATACTTGCGAACCGAAACCAAGCTGGGAATTTTTTTCTGGCATAGTATTTGGGCGTGTATCTAGGGTCTGGGGAGGCCATTCGCCTACCTTTGTTTGATACGCACTCCACCATCCTGGCCACAAAGTACTGGGGGATAGAGTAGTCAAAGAGCCCTATCGCAAGCGGCGTCTTGCGACCTCTAAGTTTCTCGTTCAGCTCTTCAATTTCAGGCCCGCGATCCGGTTCGGTCTCCTTTTTCCACCAGCCCCACCAGACAGAACCAGCATTAGTTATTAGTAATCGATGCTGTCTGACCGGATCATCCCCTTCAATGTCGCGGAAGCGCAACACACAAGTCTTGGGCACGGTTACCTCCGAATTTGGAAGAGCAATTTTTGCGATAGCTCGTTCGCAACCTGCAGGTCCGACTGTTCAATCGTTGTTGTTGATGAATTTCCTAGTATGGCCGCAAGCCGTTTCGTACCTTTTACCACTGCGGCTCTGCTTCTTGAGGTCCATACGGTGTATTGCGCTCTGGAGGGATCACGCTGGCTCACACTCGTAACCTCGGTTGGAAGCTCATTCCGAACCTGTATGGGGCCGTTATCACCGCGAACATCTTGAACCGCGACAACTTGGTCGCCCAAGTCGAACCGGTTCCACTTAGCGACTGACCAGGCAATCGGATCGAAAACGGAAAGGTCCGGGTCTGAGAAAACCGTTACCCTAAAGACGTCCGCCGCTCGCCAACTTGGCAGGCGAGGAAGTTGAAGGCGCCGAAGCACCTCCTGCTCGAACGGCGGAGTTGAATATACCGCTTCAAATGGTTCAAGCGAAACTCTCCCAATCCTCTCAAGGCGCCTGAGTAGCTGTGTCCGTTCTTGCTCCGCGTTGGGACGAGTGAACCGGCGGAACACGACCAGAAAGAGATCAGCTCCAGCACGCAAAAGAGGTACAGTACGGGAAAGCCACAGGTCGTAAGCCTCTGGATACCATGGAGGGTCAACCACAGCAGCATCGAACCTACGATCAATGTGCGGTGCCAGCTCCTCTTCCACTGACACCTCTCGGATCAGGAACGACCCTGTCGAAAGAATTCTAGCTAAAAGCGGATTGTGGTCTATTAGGAAGGCCGCGCCACCTCTCGCACGAATTGCTCCGTATGCTGTCGGTGCGCCTACGCAAAGCACTTCTCGATACGCACCTTGAGCAATTACATCCGCCAAGAGGCGCGCTGTTTGTTCATCAAACCGCCAGTCGTAATCGACCGGATTAGGCTCGGGCGTGCTAAGGTCTATCTCTGCCCGTTTGGACAAACACCTTGCGACACCCAACTCTATTCCTCCCGGCAGACTTCTCCTTACAACATCGGGAAACGCTCCGTGCATATCCCGACACAGCATCTGGAACTCGTCTGGAGAAAGCGTTTCAAATCTCCCCAGAGGATGTGATGCGACGGAGGCTAACAATACTTCAGCCTCGATACCGTGTCGGGTCATGCAGTTTCCGGTTCATTCGGAGATAACCACTATCTGCCAGACGATGGGAAGGCAAGTTGTTATGAACCAAAAGCTCAACCTCGGCCAATGTGGGCGCTGCGAAGCCGCTTTTTAGAAGTAGGACTCTTGTCCAAGCTCGATGCGCACTGTTGTCGGATCGGGACGCAAGGTGCTGCGAAGTGCCTCGTCAAGCCGAAATGTGTTTCCTAGCGAAAACCTGATGTAACATCCAGCCGAAGCTCTAACCGCGAAGGATTAAAATTGTCAGGCGTGCCGAATGGGGATCGGCAGTGCCTGCGCAGCGGTTGAACCATATACGCACCAAAAATTGTCCCGGTGTGTTGCTGAAGCCCGGCCATAGCGCGAGCTTCGCTGCACGCCCTCTCCCGACGAGCTTCAGACGAGCCTTTCAATCACTTCTCCGGCGCGAGAAAACGGCACCGTGATGGCTCCGACTTGGAGAAGGTTCAAGTCCGCCGGCGACCAATCATCTTCGTCATCGTACACGATCCGTTGAATGATCTTTGGGTTCTTTAGTGATTGCACATCGAGATTGGCGACAACGCGAGCGTTGATAGAAGAAGCTTCGTTTGCCACGGGATCAACGATCAATTTCATCTCATTGCCGAGTGAAACAACATTTGCAAATCGGTGAGGCTTATTGCTGTGTCCGATCACTACTGCATTGTGAGCTACGCGATCATCAAACTTCTTCGTCAAAAACTCGGCCAGCATTGCTTTGAAGTCTCGCGTGCGCTTTATCTTGACGTGATCGTACATCCAGCGAGCCACTTCTTGCGAGGCATTCGCGACGAGTAAAATAGCCAGCGGCGTCGCTTTTAGAGGCATCCGCGGTGTATGAATTACGCCGTCCTTTAAGAGCAGCCCGTGTTCTTTTACGAGAGCGCCAAGCGTTCTGTCGTAATCCTTCACAGGAATACCAGCGCTCAAAGCTTCGCCAAAAGCACCCCCCTCGTCGGAAGCAACGATAGTATCTTCTCCACCGCGAATAGTGACTTGAACCAATCCATTGGACGGATACATGCAATGCGTCGTAGCCACTACTCCATCGTGCACGCGTTTGGCTGACACGAGCTTCGGCAGTTCGACGAGAACTTCCGTCAAAAGAAAATCAGGCTTTGCACCGCGCGAGCTCATACCAGTTGGTCCGTTGGGGGTAAGCCAATTGAATGGTTCCCAGCTAAGGAAGCTATATTTGTATCAGCGCAAAACCAACGCAAAACGGCATCAAATGTTCGCGCCGCGCCCGTGTATGGTAGAGCGTCGCGAAGCTTGGGAGGGGTCATGACGCCTCGAAAGAAACGGCGGTTAATGGGCCAAGAATGATAGTGAGGACCGTCGACAACCGCTGGTACTGTCCCCGCCATAACACCGTCAACTGTGTTGGTATGCGTTTCGTCGGTGTAGTCGATCCGACATATCATGGCCGGAAAAAGGATACCCAAACGGAACTTAAGGGCACGTTGACGCGGAAATCCGACCACCATTAGCTGCGCGCCTCGCAACTCACCGTCCACCTCTATCGGGTACTTCATAACGGCCTCATGCGGACTGAAGCCCGGCGCCCAAATAGGAGCCGAGTCGTAGCCGACGATGCGCTTGCTGGCGGCCATAAAAGTATCGACCGCTGCGACTATTTCCCCCCGGGTAGCCATGCCCTGCGCAGGTTAGCTAGATGCAGGGTGCGCGCAACGACTATTGGTTAGAAACAATGAGAAATTTTAACGAATGCCCGGGAGCGTCAAGGGGTTGTATAATATCTAAATGACCACTTAATTCTTTAACAATCAACGGGATGCGCCAATACAAGGAAAAGGGGTGCGCGACGTCAGCCGACAAGGTCCCATCCGGCGCCAGGTGGATTCACGAAAATCAAGTTCGACGGCTACCGCTTCTCAACGAGAACGACTGGACCCGGCGCTTCAAGAAAATCGCGGCCGACGCCTTCCTGATTAATGCCCGGCGCGTAGGCTGGGTTGAGCGAAGCGATACCATCATGTTTTGAACGAGGGCGATGGGTTTCGCGAAGGGCTCGACCCACCCTGCGATCTATCGTTCCTCGCAATGACACTATGCCCAAACTGCCCGACGGGCAAATCACTTCTGATTATCAGAAATCGTGTCAAGCCCCGTTTGCAAAAATATTTCTGTTTTCTCCCGAGGCAAATCAGTTCACTGATTCGCACGTCCCGTTCCGACAGAGGGGCGTTGCGCAACGTCATCAACGTGGAGCGGGATGCGGTGGACGCGGGCAGCGCGCGAGACGAGCGCGGTCTGCTTGCGTACGGTGAAGTCGTGTGGTTCCGACGCCCCAATCCTTGGCGTCAAGCCTGTGAGAAGAAGCGCAGGCGACGGTGTCAAACAGCGTGGTCACCGAGGAGAGCGCGAAGTAAGCCGTAAAACCATTGCGCGGGGAATGCCGGGTCGTTCCGGTGTGACCGTGGTGACTACGCTCGTACGCTTTTTATTTTGCGTGCGAGGCTGCGGGTGCATCGAGCGCCCGGCATTCCCTGCGCCCTCTGTTTTCTAAGGGCGGAACGTTCTTGCAAACCTCGGACGCATCGCGCCGCGAGATCGCGGAGTTGTATCTGGAATTCACGTCATTGCGAGCGTAGCGAAGCAATCCATTTCGCCGCGAAGGAAGCTGGATTGCTTCGCTTCGCTCGCAATGACGACTTAAGAAAATCCTCTCGGCTGTTTGAAAATCGAATCGGAAACGGCACTGGAGCGAGCCTTGCGAGAGCGGCCCGCGCGCCGGCCTTTACGGATCGAGCTCGGTATCCCAGTACAAATAATCGAGCCAGCTGTCGTGCAGATAGTTCGGCGGGAACAGCCGGCCGTTGCGATGCAGCTGATGCACCGTCGGGGCGAACGGGAACTGCCTTGGAAACATCCGCGCCTGCTGCGGCGTCAGGTTGCCCTTGCGCAGATTGCACGGCGAACACGCGGCGACCACGTTTTCCCAGGTGGTATGGCCGCCCTTGCTGCGCGGGATGATGTGATCGAAGGTGAGATCGTCGTTGGAGGAGCAATACTGGCAGACGAAGCGGTCGCGCAGGAACACGTTGAACCGGGTGAAGGCGGGATGCGTGCTCGGCTTGACGAAGGATTTCAGCGACACCACGCTCGGCAGCTGGATCTCGAACGAGGGGCTGCGCACCGCGCGGTCATATTGCTCGACGATATTGACGCGATCGAGAAACACCGCCTTGATCGCGTCCTGCCACGACCAGAGAGACAGCGGGTAATAACTCAGCGGCCGGAAGTCCGCATTCAGTACCAGAGCCGGCCAACCGCCTTGCGAGACATGTGCGTTCAAGTAACGCTCCTGGCCCCCATATTAGCTGCGAAGCAGCTTGCGTTGACATACTACAGGCAGCGTGACGGGATTGTGAAGAGCATTGGCGGCTTTTATCCGCCGCCGCGCGGGGTCGCTTCCGGATTGCACGATCGGCGCAAACACCGTTAAACGAGGCGGACGGCACCTTTTGGCCGCATTTGGACGCAGCAAGATGCTCACCACGTCGCGCTATCTCGAGGCGCCGCGCCGGCTGCGGGCCTTCGTGCGCGCGCATGAAACGAGTCTGGTGGTCCTTGCGGCGCTGGTCGGAACCATCGGCGGGTGGGTCGTGCTGGCGATGAGCCTTGCGGTTGCCGCCCTTCATGCCGTCCTGTTCAACATCGATATCAGGGACCGTCTTTCGAGCCAGCTCGGCATCGACCCGCTGCGCGCCGTGCTGGTTCCGAGCCTGGGTGGGCTGGTGCTGGGATTGGCCTTGCTCCTGCTGCAGCGATGGCGGCCGGCGCGCGAGATCGACCCGATCGAGGCCAATGCCCTGCATGGCGGGCGCATGTCGTTCCGCGGCAGCGTGATCGTGGCATTGCAAACGGTCTGGTCCAGCGGCGTCGGTGCTTCGGTGGGACTCGAGGCCGGCTACACCCAGCTTGCCAGCGGCATCTCCGCTTCCCTGGGCCGCGCCTTTCATCTGCGCCGCGCCGATCAGCGCATCATGGTCGGCTGCGGCGCCGCGGCCGCGATCGCGGGCGCGTTCGGAGCGCCGCTCGCCGGCGCCTTCTATGCCTTTGAGCTGGTGATCGGAGGCTATACCCCGGCCAGCCTGACGGCGGTCGGAGTGGCGGCGGTCGCGGGCTATTTTGTCACCCATGGATTTGCCGCGCTGTCGCTTGGCATTGGCGTCGGTCCGGTCGGCGACGTGCTCGGGCGCGATCTCGCCCTTGCGGGGCTGCTTGGCATTCTGGCGGCGCTGTTTGGCATCGCCATCATGCGCGGCGTGGCGCTGTGCGAGTCGTTGCTGACCGGGTCCGGAATCTGGCTGCCGCTCCGCCCGGCGCTTGGCGGTCTTGCCGTCGGTCTAATGGCATTGCTGACGCCGCATGTGATGTCGTCGGGGCACGGGGCTCTGCATTTTACCAGCATCGTTTCGATGCCGTTGACGATGATTGCCGGTGTGTTCGTACTGAAAGCGCTGGCGTCGGTGATATCGCTTGGCAGCGGCTTTCGCGGCGGATTGTTTTTCGCCGCGCTGTTTCTGGGCGCGCTCGGCGGCCGCCTGTTCGCGGCCGGCATTGACATGATCTGGCCGGGTCTCAACCTCGATCCCAATGTCTATGCGATCGTCGGCATGAGTGCGCTGTCGGCCTCGGTGATCGGCGGACCGCTGACGATGGCGTTCATCGCGCTGGAGTCCACCGGCAATCTCTGGCTCACCACCGCGGTGCTGGTCGCGGTCATCATCTCGACCCAGATCACCCGGGAATTATTCGGTTACTCGTTCGCGACCTGGCGATTCCACTTGCGCGGCGAGACCATCCGCAGCGCCGCCGATGTCGGCTGGATCCGCGATCTCACGGTGCGGAGCCTGATGCGGCCGGACGTTCCCACCGTAAACGCCGACATGCCCATTGGACAATTTCGCGGCAGGTTTCCGCTGGGATCGAAGACCCAGGTGGTGGCGGTCGATGCCGCCGGCCGCTACGCCGGGCTGGCACTGGTGGCGGACGCGCATGCGCCGGGTCTCGACGCGAAGAGCGGCCTTAACGGCATCCTTCATCATCGCGATGTCGTGCTGCACCCCGTCATGAACATCCAGGAAGCGATCGAGGTCTTTGATGCCGCGGAAGCAGAATCGCTTGTTGTCGTCGAAAGCGGCGACGAACACCGGCCGATCGGAATCCTCACCGAAGCCCACGCGATGCGGCGCTATGCGGAAGAATCCGAACAACGGCGGCGCGAGGCGGTCGGCGATGTCTGAGCGGCACGGCAGAGAAGGGCAGAAAGAATTACGCCAGAGCATGATGAGTTTAGGTTGAAGCGGCGGACCACTTCTCCCTCGCCCCGCTCTTGCGGGGAGAGGGTCGGGGTGAGGGGCTCTCTCGGCGCGACCGGACTCGCGGATAGTCTCCCTCACCCGGATTGCTCCGGACGATGCTTTGCATCGCTCGTAGCAATCCGACCTCTCCCCGCAAGCGGGGCGAGGTGAGCCAACATCCGCGCCGATTCAACTCAAAGCCATCACGCCCTAAACATGTATCGGTGCGCTCAATTCGGGAGGAGCCCCATGGGCCGACTGCTGACGGTTTTGGTCGCGACGCTGCTTGGTTCTGGATCGATCGACATGGCCGCCGCCCAAAACTATCCGGCGCGCCCGATTACCATGATCGTGCCGTTCCCCGCCGGCGGCGCAACCGACACGCTGGCCCGATTCCTGACCGAGAAAATGCGGGGAATTCTCGGTCAGGCCCTGATCATCGAGAACGTGGCCGGAGCCGCCGGCAGCATCGGCGTTGGCCGCGCCGTTCGTTCACCCGCCGATGGTTACACGCTGAGCATCGGCACCTCCACCACGCACATGCTGACCGGCGGCCTCTACGCGCTTCAGTTCGATCTGTTGAGAGATCTGGAGCCAATCATTCTGATCGGCAGCGAGCCGCTTTTGATCGTGGGCAGGAAGAGCCTGCCGGCAGACGATCTGAAGGGACTGATTGCGTATCTCAAGGCCAATCCCGACAAGGCGTCGGTTGGCATCGCCGGTGTCGGCGCGACCGGTCATCTCACGGGTATTTCCTTCCAGAAAGCAACCGGAACCAAATTTCAATTCGTGCCGTATCGCGGCAATGCCCCGGCCATGCAGGACCTGCTGGCGGAGCAGATCGATTTCATGATCGAGCCATCGTCGAACTTCAAGTCGCTGGTCGGCGCCGGAAGCGTCAAGCCTTATGCGATCACGGGCAGGGCGCGGCTGGCTTCGTCACCGGATATTCCGACCGCGGACGAGGCCGGTCTGCCCGGCTTCCTTGCTTCGCTCTGGTACGGCCTTTGGGTACCCAGGGATACGCCAAAGGACATCATCGCCAGGCTGAATGCGACGATGGTGCAAGTGCTCGCCGATCCCTCGGTGAAAGAGCGTTTTGCGGAGCTTGGCATCCAGATCGCGCCGCTCGCGCAGCAATCGCCCGAAGCGTTGCGTGCATTCCAGAAAGCCGAGGCGGAACGCTGGTGGCCGATCATCAAGGCGGCGAACCTCAAGGCGGAATGAAAGTGTTACACCTTCTCCAGCTTCTGCAGGCAGCGGACCACGCCGACCTCCGTCGGCATCGGCGTATCCGGGAAACTCGTCTTCCAGTCGGTGACGCCGACTTCGCCGACATAGATGTCGCCCCTGGAATCCAGCGCGATGCCGTGCGGGGCCAGGAATTTGCCGGCTTCGAGTCCCGGACCATTTTCCCCGCCGAGCCGCGCGATACGCTTTCCCTTGGCGTCGACGATGGTCAGGCGCGGACCCAAATTCGGCACCTTGCGATTGACCGGCATGCCCGGACCGAGCTCGCCAATAACAAAATTCGGCTGCTTGCCGCCGCAGCAGTAAAGCGCGCAGGGCCGGTGCAAATTATTCCACTGCGTCTCGTACTTGCCGTTGCCGTCGAACACCTGGACGCGATGGTTCTCGCGGTCGGCGACATAGACGTAGCCGTCGGCGTCGGTTGCGATGTTGTGGACGATATTGAACTGCCCGGGATCGGTGCCCGGCTCGCCCCAGGTTTTGATCAGTCTGCCGTCGGGCGTGAATTTGTGGACGCAGGCATTGCCGTACCCGTCCGACACGTAGATTTCGCCCTTGGGCGAGAGCGCGGTGTGGGTGCAGCGATGAAACGGCTCGCCGCTCATGAAGGGCGCGGGTTTGTTCGGGATGCCGATCGTGAGCAGCACCTTGCCGTCGCCAGAGCACTTGCGCACCGTATGGTCGCCGTCGTCGGTGCAATAGAGATTGTCCTCGGTATCGATGTGCAGCCCATGCGCGCGGTTGAACAGGCCTTCGCCCCAGCTGGTGATGAAATTGCCTTCGCGGTCGAGCACCACCATCGGATGGGCGCCGCGATTGAAGACGTAGACACGGTCCTTGCTGTCGACCGCGACCGAGGCGACATCAGAGAGATTCCACCCCTCCGGCAGCTTCGCCCAATTCTCCACCACGCGGTAGCGGTGTTCGCCCGAGCCGAGAATGACCGGCATGTGTGCTTCCTTTCTTCCTTCTCCCCTTGTGGGAGAAGGTGCACTCGATGCGAAGCATCGAGGGCGGATGAGGGGTCTGCATCCGCGGAGACAGACCCCTCACCCGCCTTCGCTTTGCGAAGGCACCCTCTCGCACAAGGGGAGAGGGGAAGAAAGCGCGCCGCGCGGCAGCAGGCCTTCCTCGATCGCCTTGAGCTGCAGCGCCAGATATTTCGAGTTGATCCGGCACTGCGCCAGGCTGCCGGCGATGAACCACAGCCCCGGCTGCGCGGTGCGGGTGTACATGTTGCGCAGTTCCTGACCCTCGCCGAAACCCCAGATCGGGCCGACGCGGCCGGCGACTTCATCGCCGAACAGTTTTCGCACCAGATGCTGTTGGCCCTTGTAGCCGGTCGCCAGCACGATCAGGTCGGCGGCAAGCGTCTCGCCGCTCTTCATCCGGGCGCCTTCGGCGACAAAGGATTCGATATCCGAAAATTGCCGCAAGCCAATCTCGCCGCGCACGACGAGGTCAGAGCAGCCGACGTTGAAATAGTAGCCGCCGCCGCGGGTGAGATATTTGAACTGCCAGCCGGTGCCGTCTTCGCCGTAGTCGAGCTTGAAACCCTTGCGGCGCAAGCCATCAAGCAGGTCCTTGTCGAGCTCCTTCGACAGCTCCGTAATGGACTGGTGGCTTTTTTTCGCGAGCGGCAGCGGCATCGAGGTCGCGATCAGGTCGTTATCCTCCAGCGTGCCCTCGTTATACGCCGCATAGGCCAGTTGCGCCGATGGTTCGATATTGGTGATCAGGGTCGGGCTGCGCTGAACCAGCGTCACGTTAACGCCGCTCGAATGGAGGTCCTGCGCGATATCATGGCCGCTGTTGCCGGTGCCGATCACCAGCGCGCGTCTGCCCTGCCACGCCTCGCCGTCGCCATACTGGCTGGAATGCAGCACGGTGCCGGCGAAATCTTTCAAGCCGGGAATATCCGGCAGGTTCGGAATGCCGCTGACGCCGGTGGCCATCACCACATGCCGCGGATGCAACACTCGTCTGGAGCCGTCGGTCCGGCGCAACGCCACCGACCATCGCCCTTCGGCTTCGTCGTAAGCGCCGCTCGCGAACTCGTTGCCGGTCCAGTAGTTCAGCTCCATGGCATCGACATAAGCCTCGAACCAGTTGGCGAGCTTGTCCTTGGGGATATAGACCGGCCAGTTCGGCGGAAACGGCATATAGGGCAGGTGGTTGACCTGCACCTGGTTGTGCAGCGTCAGCGCATGATAGCGATTGCGCCAGTTATCGCCGATGCGCGCCTCGCGGTCGACAATCAGCGTATCGATCTGCAATTGCTTGAGACGCGCCGCGATCGAGAGTCCGGCCTGTCCGCCGCCGACGACCAGCGCGACCGGGTCACGGTCGGAATATTCAGCCGCGGCCTTGCGCAGATCGAGCCAATTGGGGCCGCGAAAATCCCGCGAATAGGCCTCGCCCTTGGGCCGCGATCGTCCCTGCCGCTCCTCAAAACCCTTCAATTCGTCAAGCGCCGTCAGCAGCGTCCAGGCTTTCAGCCTGTTGCCGTCGCCGGCGTCGGGAATCAGCCGCAGAATTCCGCTGCCGCGACCTTGCGCGGTCTCAAATTTGAAAATCGCTTCGATCGTGTTGGTGCCGGCGCGGGTCACCCGGCGCGGCGCCGCGCGGTCGGGATCGATCTGGAAGGCGCCGGGAGCGGCACGGGGGGTATGTGCCTTCAGCTCGGCGAGGATCGCATCGGCGCCGTTGATGGTCTGCAGGTTCCAGCTCAGCGCCAGCACGTCGCGCCAATGACTGTCGGGGTGAAACAGTGTCTTCAGCAGGCCGTCATCGGGTTCTGCGAGCGCCGTTTCGAATTGCGCGAGCCAATTTTCCGCGGCGATCGAAATTTCGTCGGTTCTGTCCAGCATTGGCGTTTCTCTTGGCCGGCCGACTTTGCCGCGTTTTGCCAAAGCCTATACCGGTCGGTATCGCGCAGAAAGGGTGCAAGAAGAACTCCGCTATGTCAGGAGCGACAGGATGTGCCCCTGATCGGGCGGAACACGCCCAGCCAGCGTGTCGAGATAAACCTGTTTCACCGGCCCCTCGCCGCGGCCTTCGGTGACCTTGAGCCATCGGTCCAGCATCGGAGCAAAACCCGCCCACGCCGCGCCGAACCTGGTGTCGATGCCGCCCGGTCCCCATTCCTTGGCCCGTTTGCGAATCTGGTCGGGCGCGAAGAACCATGCCGGCTTGGCGCCAGGCAATGGCGGTTCATCCGGCGACGAGCTGCGGTGCGTGAGCCCGATCCGCCCGGAATATTTCATTTGGTCGCCGAAATGCCGATGCAACCTGGAGCGCAATTCGCTGTTGCCCGCCATGTCGACCAACGCGACCGGCTGATCCGATGGCAGCGAGGTCACGCGGTCATAGGTCACCACCTCGTCATAGCAGCCGAGCGACTTGACGAAATCGGTATTCGCCGCGGAAGTCAGCCCGATAACCCGTATCGGCTTGCGCAAGGTATGCAACAGATGCGCAAGGCCAAACGCGGTCTTGCTGGAGGCGCTGGAGAGCATCACGCTGCGCGCGCCGTAAAACTCGTTCTCCGCCAAAAAATCGTCGACCAGGAACGACAGCATGAACAGCGGACGCAGCAGCGCTTGATAATCGCCCTGGCGCCCGGCGAAGGCGGGATCGCCGCTGACGCGCGCATAGGCGTTGTAGACCGGCGCCACGCCCTGGCGGTGCGCGGCGCCGTCGCGCAAGCCGCGCTTGCTTACGTCGGCAGCCTCGATCACCAGATGCGTGGCCATCGGGAAATAGCCGAACAGGCGTTCGCCGGTTGCTACGCCAGGATGCTTCGAGACAATCACCTCGCCGAATCCCCACACCGGAATGTTGCCGAAATTTTGCGGCGCCGGAAACAACTGCCAGTATTTCAACTGGTCGCCGAGAACGGCGTATGTGATGTTGTTGGCGGTAAACGCAAAGCGGTCGATCTTGATCAGCAGCGCCTCATCGGGCAGGGTGGCGCCGGCCGGCAGCTCACGCTCGATGAATTTGCATTGCTGCAAATCTTGGCGTGCAACGACGAAGTCGGTGGATTTCATGTTTTCGATCCCGGCAGTTTTCCTTCCGTGATTCTTGCTTTTGCCGATGACCGTTTTGCAACAGGTATCTTGTTTAAAACAGCGTTCGCTTTCGGCTCGCCGCCGATCACGCCCTCGCGCTTTTTCACCGCCCGGTAATAGGCCCACCACAAATGCGCCGCGGCGCCGCGCAATGGACGCCACGGTTCCGCCAGCGGAGCCATCTGCTTCGTGGTCGGCCGCGTCTTCAGCCCAAGCCCGATTTTCACCGCCTCCTGCACGGCCAGATCGCCCGCGGGCCAGGCGTCCCCATGTCCAAGACAAAACAACAGATAGACGTCGGCGGTCCACGGGCCGATGCCGTGCAATGCCGTCAGCGTATTGTGCGCGGCGTCGGCGTCCTCATTGGCCAGCACCTCGAGATTCAGCCGTTCCAAGGCCAGTTCGCGCGCGAGATTCTTCAAGGTCTTGATCTTCGCCGCCGACAGGCCGAGCCGGCCCAGCCGGTCGGCGCGGGCGCGGCGCAACGCGTCATGGTGAAACGGATCGAAGGCGGCGCTGATGCGGGCCCATATCGCCGCGGCGCTGGCGGTGGAGAGTTGCTGGCCGCAGATGATCGCAGCCAGGCCGGCATAGCCGGGCTCGCGCCGCCGCAGCGCCGGCATGCCCGCCAGCTCAAATATCGGCTTGAGCCGCGGGTCCTGCTTGACCAGCACGTGGACGGCCTCTTCGAGGTCGGTCTGGGTGTTGAGGTGGATAAGCATTGCAGGATCAACTTGCTAGGGCCGTCATGCGCGGGCTTGACCCGCGCATCCATCTCATATCGTAACAGACTCTTGAAGGATGGATTGCCGGATCAAGTCCGGCAATGACGAGAGTTGAGAATCAATGCCGCCACCCGTCTTCCGCCTTGCGCCGAGCCCGAACGGCTATCTGCATCTCGGCCACGCCTTTTCGGCGTTGCTGAATTTCAATTTGGCGCGCCAAACCAGCGGTCGCTTGCTGCTGCGCATCGAGGACATCGACCTGACTCGCTGCCGGCCGGAATTCGAGGCCGCCATCCATGAAGACCTCGCCTGGCTCGGGATTGCATGGGAACACCCGGTGCGGCGGCAATCGGAACATCTCGCCGATTATCGCGACGCGCTCGAGAAACTTTCAGCCCGAGGCCTCGTCTATCCGAGCTTCGAGACCCGCGCCGAGATTGCAAAACTCGTGGCGCAGCGCGAGGCGAGCGGCCACTGGTCGCGCGATCCCGACGGCGCGCCGCTCTATCCCGGCACTGCAAAATTGCTTTCGTCCGCGGAGCGTGCGCGATTGCTCGAATCGGACGCGCCCTATGCGCTGCGACTCGACATGGCGGCAGCCTGCGCGCGCGCCGGCGACCTGTTTTGGACCGAGCATGGCGAAGGTCCCGATGGCGAAGCCGGCGCGGTGGCCGCCCGGCCGGAAGCGTGGGGCGACGTCATTCTCGCGCGCAAGGAAACGCCAACCAGCTATCACCTCTCGGTGGTGGTCGACGATGCCTTGCAAGGGGTGACCGAGGTGGTGCGGGGTCAGGACCTGTTCTGGTCGACCAGCGTCCACCGGCTATTGCAGCGGCTGCTTGGCCTGCCGCGGCCGACCTACCGCCACCACCGCCTCATCCTCGATGCTGCGGGACGGAAACTCTCGAAGTCGACCGAGGCCACCGGCTTGCGCGAACTCCGCGCCGGAGGTGCGACGCCGGCCGACATTCGCCGCCTGGTCGGCCTGCCTTGATTGCCACAGGTTTGCCGTGGGCGCGCCGCAAACCGAAACGCCTTCGGCGTGACTCCGCCAGCCCGGCCATGGCATGGTGGGGGCGGCCAGGGTCAGGGGAATCATGGCGCCAAAATCGCGCTCACGGCGCACCAAGCGGCCGCCGAAAAGGCGGGCGCCGAAAAAACGCGCTTCCCGCGTTACCGCGGACAAGGCGCGCAAGCGCGCTGCCGTGCCCGCCGCGCCCGGTATTGTCGAGGCAGCGCTCGCGGCGTTCGCGCATGAGGTCCGCACGCCGCTTACCGGTATTCTGGCCATCAGCGGTCTCCTGGCGACATCCGACCTCGGCGAGCGGGAGCGGCGCTGGGTCGATACCATCAAGGCCGGTGCGGAACATCTCGCCAGTCTGGCGACGTTGTTCGTCGATGCTGCAAAGGGCGGCAACACCGCGGCCGGCGTGCGGCAGGATTTCTTCGACCTGCGGGTGCTGGCGCGCAACGCCGGCGATTCGCTTGCGGGGCGGGCGGCGGCGAAAGGTCTGCAATCCCAGGTTGATATTTCGGAAAAGCTGCCGGGGCTGGTGGTCGGCGACCCGGTCCGCCTCCGCGCCGCACTGGAAAACCTGATCGACAACGCGGTGAAGTTCACAGAAACCGGCGGCGTCGCGCTGGCGGCGGAGCCGATGCTCGGTCAAAGAGGCAAGGTCGCGGTTTCGTTTGCGATTTCCGACAGCGGAATCGGGCTCACGCTCAACGAGATCAAGCGCCTGTTCCGGCCGTTCTCCCAGGCTAATGTCAGCATCGCGTCACGCTTTGGCGGTGCCGGGCTCGGACTGTCGTCGGTAAAAGCGCTGGCGCGCGCGATGGGTGGCGACATCGTCGTTGCGCCACGGCGGGGTGGGGGAACCACCTTCACCTTGACCGTGACTCTGAGCCGCGCAAAGGCTTCCCGCGCCGCCAGCTCAAATTCGGATGCCGGCGTAGCCCCGGCTGCGATGCAGGGGCTGCGCGTCCTCAGTGTCGAGGATAATCCGTTCGGCCGCGTCGTGCTCAATACCATCCTCACCGAACTCGGTCACCAGGCGGAATTCATCGGACGAGGCGAGGCCGCCGCCGAGCGCATCGCCCAAGGCGGCTTCGACGCCGTGCTGATGGACATGGTGTTGCCGGGCATCGACGGCATCGAGGCGATCAAGCGACTACGAAGCTTAAGCCCGCCGCTCGGACGCATCCCGATCATCGGGGTGTCGGGCCGCGGCGATGACGAAGCGGCATCGCGCGCCGCCGGCGCCGATGCCTTTCTGCTCAAGCCTGTGAGTCCAAGGGCTCTAGCGACTGCGCTGCTTGAAGCGACACGCCATGCGGCAGCCGCGACTTGATGATCGCCGCGTTCAATTCGCCGCCATAAACGAAGATCGCGGCGATGAAATAAAGGAACACCAGCGCGATGATGACCGACGCAAGGCCGGCATACATGGTGACGTAGTTGTTGGCGAAGCGCGCCAGATACTGGCCGAACACGATGCCCGATATCAGCGACCCTACCAGGGTGAAGACAATGCCGGGCAGGATCTGCAGGAATCCGCGCCGCCCCGCCGGAAGCCAGGCGTGCAAAATGAACAGCGCGACGATCATTGCCGTAATCGTAATGCCGTAGCGGGAAACGTTGAGAAAATTCTCGTTGGTTTCGACGATCAGTGGAACGTGGCGCCTCGCCGCCTCCAGCAACAGCGGACCCAGCACGATCAGGAGCGCCATCAATAGCGATGTGAAGGCGGCGACCAGGGTGTAGCCGATCGATTCCAGTCGCAGCCAGTACCAACGCCGCGATTCGATCACCGAATAGGCGCGGTTGAGCGCCACGCGCAGGCTTTCGACGCCGTTCGACGCGAAATATACCGCCAGCACGGCGCCGATGGTCAGCGCGTCGCCGCGGGTTGTCGTCAGCACGTCGTGAATCTCGCCAGACAGCGAATCCGCGACCTGCCTCGGCCAGACTTGCAGCATCAGCCCCGCCGCCTGATCGGCGAGTTCCTTTGAGCCGAAAAAGCCAGCCAGCGAGGTCAGCACGATCAGAAACGGAAACAGCGCCATCAGGGTCGACAGCGCGATATGGCTGGCGATCGCCCAGCCGTCATCGGCGAGAAACGTGTAGAACGCGTCGATGACGACATCGAAGACGTAGCGAAGCTGCTTCACGTTTCACCTTGATGGAGCAGAAGACGCATTCAACCGGCAAACAAGCTACCATCTGATATTATTGGACAAAAAGCCAGTTCGTTGGGTACGGCGCGAGCGTGATGGCGGACCGCCTGGCGCGGTGTTATGTACGGCCATGGCTTCATTCCTGAGCACGATCATACTCCCGATCGCGGTGGGCGCCGTCGCGCTGGTGTTGCTGCTCGGCCTTCTCAACATGATGCGGGGCGGATCGCCCAACCGCTCGCAGAAACTGATGCGGCTGCGGGTGCTGCTGCAATTCGTCGCGATTGTGATCACCATGCTCGCGGTCTGGGCGATGGGGCGTTAGAGCATGATCCGGAAAAGTGGAAACCGATTTTCCCTCGCGACAAACGCGGAACGCGTTTGCGCGGAGATCATGCTCAAACAAAAAGATGAGATCACGATCCGATTCGATCTAATCGGATCGTGATATCTAGAGGAGACAGATAATGGTCGTTCTCAACCGTATCTACACGCGAACCGGCGATGACGGCACCACGGCGCTTGGCAGCGGTGAACGCCGCCCGAAATACGATCTGCGCATCAGTGCTTATGGGACCGTCGACGAGACCAACGCCGCCCTTGGTGTCGTACGGCTTTATCTGGCGGATGCGCGCGAGCTTGATGCGATGCTGGGCCTGATCCAGAACGATTTGTTCGATCTCGGCGCCGACCTCGCGGTGCCCCACCGCGAGGGCAAGGCGGAACGGTTGCGGATATTGTCCAGCCAGGTCGAGCGCCTTGAGCGCGACATCGACAGCCTGAATGCGCGGCTGGCGCCGCTGACCTCATTTGTGCTGCCCGGCGGCACGCCAGCCGCAGCATATCTGCATCTGGCGCGTACAATTTGCCGCAGGGCGGAACGGATGATGGTGGAACTCGCGGCCAAGCCCAACGAACCGGTCAGCGATGCCGCGATCCAGTATATGAACCGGCTGTCGGACTTCCTGTTCGTCGCCAGCCGTTCGGTGAACGACAACGGCGCCGGGGACGTGCTGTGGGTACCCGGCCAGAACCGCTAGCGCCTGCCCGGTAGCGATTTTTGGCCTTATCGCGTTGACCGGGGTTGGCCGGACCTTTAGGTTCCGCGCCTTAGCTGCTCAAAGGTGAAATTCAAGCGGAAGAGGATCGATGAAGGTTCTGGTGCCGGTCAAGCGGGTGGTGGATTTCAACGTCAAGGTCCGCGTCAAAGGCGATGGATCGGGCGTCGAACTGTCCAACGTCAAGATGTCGATGAATCCGTTCGACGAAATCGCCGTCGAGGAAGCCCTGCGCCTGAAAGAGGCCGGCAAGGCAACCGAGGTCGTGGTGGTGTCGATCGGCCCCGCGCAAGCGGCCGAAACCATTCGCACCGGGCTCGCCATGGGCGCCGACCGCGGCATTCTGGTCAAGGCGGAGGGCAATGTCGAACCGCTGGCGGTGGCGAAAATTCTCAAAGCCATCGTCGACGAAGAGAAGCCCGGCCTGGTTATTCTCGGCAAGCAGGCGATCGACGACGATTCAAACCAGACCGGCCAGATGCTGGCGGCACTACTCGGGTGGTCGCAGGCAACTTTTGCCTCCAAGCTCGAGGTCGACGGCGCCGATTTCAAGGTGACGCGCGAAGTCGATGGCGGCTTGCAGACCGTCAAGCTGAAGGGGCCGGCGATCGTCACCACCGATTTGCGGCTGAACGAGCCGCGCTATGCCAGCCTGCCCAACATCATGAAGGCCAAGAAGAAGCCGATCGCCGATAAGAGCGCCTCCGACTATGGCGTCGATCTCACGGCCCATCTCGATATTCTCAAGACCTCCGAACCGCCGGGCCGCAAGGGAGGCGTCAAGGTCAAGGACGTCACCGAACTGGTGTCGAAGCTCAAGAACGAAGCCGGGGTTATCTAGATGACCACGCTGTTGCTTGCCGAACACGACCACGCCACCCTGAAGGACGCCACCAACAAGGCGCTGACGGCTGCGACCCAGCTGGGCGGCGAAGTCCATGTCCTCGTCGCCGGCGGCGGCGAGGGTACCAAGGCTGCCGCGGAGGCCGCGGCCAAACTCGCCGGCGTCAAGAAGGTGCTGCTCGCCGAAGGCGACGCCTATGCCCACGATCTTGCCGAGCCGCTGGCCGCCCTGATCGTCGCGCTGGCGCCCTCCTATGACGCCTTCGTCGCGCCCGCGACCTCGCGCTTCAAGAACGTAATGCCGCGGGTCGCCGCCCTGCTCGACGTCATGCAGGTGTCGGAAATCATCAAGGTGGTTTCGCCCGATACCTTCGAGCGGCCGATCTATGCCGGCAACGCGATCCAGACGGTAAAATCGAAGGACGCCAAGAAGGTCATCACCGTGCGGACCTCCACCTTCGCCGCGACCGGCGGTGGCGGCAGCGCGCCGGTGGAAAATGCGGCATCCGCGGCCGATCCCGGCCTCTCCAGTTTTGTCGGCGAGGAAGTTGCCAAGAGCGACCGTCCCGAACTGACGTCGGCCAAGATCATCGTCTCTGGCGGCCGCGCCATGCAAAGCCGCGAGAATTTTGCCAAATATATCGAGCCGCTCGCCGACAAGCTCGGCGCCGGCGTCGGCGCCTCGCGCGCCGCGGTCGATGCCGGCTACGCGCCGAACGACTGGCAGGTCGGCCAGACCGGCAAGGTGGTGGCGCCGGAACTTTATGTCGCGATCGGCATCTCCGGCGCGATCCAGCATCTCGCCGGCATGAAGGA
>WNGI01000988.1_pt1 | contig 22797 bp, 20 predicted proteins | sample 5400621 | NCBI WGS metagenome assembly WNGI01 (sample SAMN13153374, study PRJNA577476) | soil metagenome | isolation source: 20 cm soil or saprolite under Garry oak tree replicate 1 | place: USA:California | collected 2016-06-15
CAGGTGGTCTGAATGTCGGGTTTGACGTACTGCATCGTGTCGTAGATCGCCAGCCCGGAATACACCTGGCCGCCGGGAGAGTTGATGTAGATCTGGATGTCCTTCTCGGGATCCTCGGACTCGAGATGGATCAGCTGGGCGATGATGAGATTCGCGATCTGGTCGTCGATCGGGGTGCCGAGGAAGATGATCCGCTCGTTGAGCAGACGGGAGTAGATGTCGAAAGAACGCTCGCCACGCGAGGTCTGCTCGATCACCATGGGAATCAACGGGCTCATGTCAGGCTGGCTCCTTGCTACCGGGGGTCCACAGTTTCGTCTCGGTGGTTGACTTTTCCTTGTCTGGCGTCCAGATGGCCTCGCGCGCCGCGGCCTGCTCGGGCGCAATGCGCTCGACCTCACCGGCAATGCGGTCGAGCGCACGCGCGAGGCGCATGTTCTCGCGCTCGGTGTCGTAAGCGCCCGCAGCACGCGCCTGCTCGATGATCTTGTCCGGCTCCTCGAAGCGGTCGCGGAATGCCTGGTCGACCTCCTCGTCCGAAACCTTGATCCCGAGCTGGTCGGCGGCGGCCTCGAGCAAGAGCTCTCCGGCCACGGACGCGGCCGCCTGGTCTTGCAGGCGCTTGATGAGATCCTCAGGGGAGTCGCCGGACATCTGGATGTAGGTCTCGAGGGAGCCACCGCTGCGCTGAAGGACGGCGTCCAGCTCGCGCACGAGCGTCCTCGTGCGGGCTTCGACCAGCGGCCCGGACACCTGGACCTTGGACGCCTCGATGAGCCTGTCGAGTGCCGCGCGTCTGAAGACCTCGTTCACCTCGGCTTCGATCTGCTCGCGGATGCGCTGCTCGATGTCCGCACGAAGCTCTTCGAGAGTGTCGAACTCGGACGCGGAGCGAGCGAGCTCGTCGTCGAGCTCCGGCAGGACCTTCTCCTTGATCTCCTTCACGGCCGCCTCGACCTTGACCGGCTCTGTCTCGCCGGCTGCCTCGAGCTCGATCTCCTTCGTCTCGCCGGCGTTCATCCCGACGAGCTGTTCCTCGAGCTCCGGAATCAGTCGGCCCGAGCCGAGCTCAACAACGTAGTCGCGCTCGCCGCTGTCGTCGGCGATGAGATCGACGACCACCGTGTCGCCAAGCGCCGCGGGGCGTCCCTCGGCCGGGGTCAGCTCCGCGACCGTCGAACGGAGGACGTTGAGCTCGTGCTCGACGAGGTCGTCGGGGACGGCAGGCTCGACGTACGGCACCTGCAGCTTCGTCCAGTCGGCCACCTCCGGCTTCGGAAGCACCGAGACGGTCGCAGTGAAGCGCCAGTCTTTGTCCTCGGAGTCGGGTAGCTCGTAGTCGAGCTCGGGCTGCTCGACGGGCCGGATGCGCTCCCGGGCGGCTGCGTTCCAGAACCAACCGGAGATGTGGCTCTCGATCGCCTCGCTCAAGAGGCGCTCCTTGCCGATGTGGGTCCGGAGCACGGGCATCGGGACCTTCCCGGCGCGGAAACCCGGAATCTTGACGCTGGACGCGAGATCGGAGGCCGCGTGCTCGACGGCGTGATGGACGTCCGCGCTCGGGACATCCACCGTGAGCCGGACTTTGTTGTCGGGCAGCTCTTCGACCTGCGTCGCCATCGAGCCATTAGAACAAACGGGTTCCACTCTGGGGCTCCAGGAGGCTTGTAGCCTCCGTGCCGTGGAGCTCTACGTCCTGGCCAGACACGGCGAATCGACCTTGAACTCGGAAAACCGGATCAACGGGGACCCCTCGGTTCCCGTCGCCTTGACCGAGAACGGGCGCGAGGAAGCCCGTTTGCTGGGCCGCCAGGTCGCCCACATCCGCCTCGACCTCTGCATCTGCACACGGTTCTCGCGCACCCGCGAAACCGCGGAGATCGCCCTCGAGGGGCGCAAGGTGCCGATCGAGGTGGAGCCGCTTCTGGACGACATCGACGTCGGTGACCTCGAGGGAATGCCGCTCGAGAGCTACCGGGCGTGGAAGCGCGAGCACACGCGCAGCGATCCGTTTCCAGGCGGCGAGTCTCTCGACGCGGCGGCCCGGCGCTACGCGAAGGCCTTCAGGCAGCTCCTGGAGCGCGCGGAAGAGTCGATGCTCGTCGTTACGCACGAGATCCCCCTGCGCTACGCGATCAACACGGCCGACGGCTCGGACGACCTCGACGGGCCGGCCCACCAGCTGCCGAACGCGACGCCCTACCTCTTCGACGAGGAAGCGCTTCGGCGGGCTGGGGATGGCATCGAGCGGCTCGCCTGAGGCGTCGCTGGCGATGCCTCTTCAGAGCCGGCGCGGCTTTGCCGGGCCGGCGGCTCAACCAACAAAGGCCACGCGACCAGCTTCCGAAGCTTTCCCACGCGTGGCGTAGGATCGTGTTTCAGTTTCAGGGTCCGATGGCGAAAGGAGCGACATGAACGTGATCGAGCGAATCGACGAGGCGCGGACACGCTGGAACGTCCTCGACCACCCTTTTTATGCCCGCTGGGAGCGCGGTGAACTGAGCCGCGAGGACCTTGCGTACTACGCGGGTGAGTACCGGCACGCGGTCGTGGCGCTCGCCGATGCGGCGGCAGTCGGCGGCGACTCCGAGCATGCGGCCGAAGAGGCGGCGCACATCGATCTCTGGGACGACTTTGCGGCAGCACTCGAAGCGCCACTCGATCGCGAGCCGAGCACCGAGACACGTAAGTGCGCCGAAGCCTGGAGACCCGACGACTCCTTGGCTGCACGAGCGGTGCTCTACGCGGTCGAGTCCGGCCAGCCAGACATCTCGCGGACGAAGCTAGCCGGCCTCGTCGACCACTATGGATTCACCGCAGGGTCGAAGAGCACCGGGTACTTCGAGCTGCACTCGGACCGCGACCACGAGCACGCAGCAGCGTCGGCCGAAGTGCTCCGCAAGACAGCACCGGAAGACGCAGACCGACTGGTCGCAGCAGCCGAAGGAGCGCTAAAGGGCAACTGGCGCCTCCTGGATGGTGTCGAGGCGCGAGTCTGAACGTCGTGAGTGCCGGCTCTGCCGGCACTCACCGCAACCGCGGAATCCCGAGCCTGACCACCGCGAATGCCGGCCCCGCCGGCGTTCGCCTCTACGGCCCTCCGATAGGAGGCGAACCGACCGAAGTCGTCATGGTCGGCGAAGCCGACCGGACTTCGGTCGGCAGTGCGGGCGAGAGGACTCGAACCTCTAAGGAGCGTCAGCCCCACCGGGACCTAAACCCGGCGCGTCTACCAGTTCCGCCACGCCCGCCGACGATTCCCAGGGTAGACCTTTCCTACCCTGGAGGCGTACGATCCCGGGCGGCCAGAACGTGATGAAGCTTGCGGCACCCACCGCCCTGGTGATCCTTGCCGCTGCCGCTTTCGCGGCGGCTGCGGTAGGTCGGGATGCGGCCGGTCCAACGGCGACGAGCTGCGGCGGCGAGTTGTGGCGACTGAAGACGCTCAGCGACCCCGAACGCAAAACGGTTCAGCTCGAGCCGAAGAGCACCACGATCGCCGCGATCGGCGAGCGTCCGATCCCCCGCAGGTTGCCGAAGTCGCGGCAAACGACGTTCCAGCGCCAGGCCTGGCAGGTGGTGGCTCAGATCACCAAGTACCGCGTCGAGACCGGTGGGATCAGGCTGGAGCTGTACGACCACGAGTCGTATCTCAACGCAGTCATTCCCACACCTGACTGTCTCCCGAGCTTGACGCGCGCGCGCGACGACATTGCGTCCACGTTCAAGCTCTTCACCGTCGAATGCGGCAATCCGGCTACGAAGGATTGGCAGCCGCTCGGGGCGATCGTCTACGTGCGCGGCGTCGGTTTCTGGAGCCAGCGTCGGGCGCTGCGAGGCTCGGCACGGAACGGCGCCGAGCTACATCCCGTGACGGGACTCCGCATCGTCGCCGGCTGCTAGAGAAGGCTCCCGCCCGTCGTCGTCGCTGGAGCGAGACGTCGGCAGCTGAAGCCAGAACGTAGATCCCCGTCCCGCCTCGCTGTCGAAGCCGATCTGACCGCTGTGGGCCTCGATGATCTGACGCGCAAGGACGAGGCCCAGCCCGGTGCCGGCGATCCCGAGCTCCCGGCCGACATCGCCGCGAAAGAACTTCGTGAAGATCTGCTCCTGGTGTCCTCCGGGGATCCCGAGCCCTTCGTCCCGAACCCAGATCCAGGCCTCGTCGCCGATCATGGTCGAGGTCACCTCGACCACTCCGCCATCAGGCGAATACTTGATCGCGTTCGAAAGCAGGTTCCCAACCACCTGGGCGAGGCGGTCCCGATCGCCGCGGACGGTGAGCGCCTCCCCGGCCGGCTGAAACCTCAGCTCGTGCGCGTCGCTCTGCGCCGAGTACAGCGTGACCTGCGTGGCAAGCAGCTCATTGAGATCGACTTTCTCGTTCCGCAAATCGAGCGCTTCCTGCTCGACGCGCTGGAGGTCGAGCAGATCGTTCAGGAGTGACGCGAGGCGACGTGCCTCCGAGCGGATCACCTCGAGATAGCGCTTCGTCTCTTCCTGTGGAAGATCTCGGTCGAGCATGAGAGACGAGAACCCAAGCACGCTGGCGAGCGGTGTGCGGAGCTCGTGCGAGACGTTGCTCACCAGCTCGCTCTTGACCTGCTCGCTTTCAAACAGGGTCCGGTTTCGCTCTTCGAGGTCTGCGACGGTTCGCTCGAGGGACGCTGCCATCGTGTTGAACGTCCGCTCCAGCTGTCCCACTTCGCCGGGCCCATCCGTGTCAAGGCGCTCCGACAGGTCACCGCTCGCAACTCGTGCCGCGGCGGCCGCGGTGAGGCGGACGGGCCTCGCGACCGCGCGGTTCACGTAGACCGCCCCGACGAGGATCATGAACAGCGCCGCGCCGAGGCCGATCCCTCCGACCACCAGCGAGTTGCGCGTCGTCGCGCTCGCCCGTTCGTTCCGCGTCGCGCTCAAGGCGGTCTCGGTCGCGAGGAAACTTCCGAATTGTTTGCGAATCGCCTCGACCTGGTTTCGTGCCCGCGCATCCGTCGCGACACTCGGCGCCTCCGCCGGGTTCCGCCGCAAGAAGTCGACGAGTGGAACGGAGTAGTCGCTGAAGTAAATCTGGATGTCTTGCTTGATGGCGAGTGCACGGCGGTGCTGCAACCGGCTGTCCCGCGTCAGCTCTAGGAGCGTCGCGATCGCGCTCGGATAGAGAGCCTGGGCCCGCCGCCAGGGATCGAGGTAACGCTCATTTCGGGTGAGCGCGAACCCGCGCGCCCCGGTCTCGAGATCGATCACGAACGTCTGCAGGCGGTTCGCGGTCGCAATCACCTGCTGCGAATGCCGCGCGTCCAGGGAGCGCTGATGCAGACTGACGATCGCGAGAAAGAGCACGACGAAGACAATCGCCAAGCCGAGTGCGACTGCGATTGCGGAGAAGGCGATCCGTGCGAAGAGGCCGAAAGCCGTCCACGATCTTCTCGACTGACCGCTGGATCCGCCGGAGCCTCCAGCAGCTTCTGCGTCGGGGCCGGCTTGGCTCATCGTCTTTCGGTGAGAACCTCCTCCACCGCGGCCATGATTTGCTCGGGCTCGAATGGTTTTACCATGACGAGGTCTGCTCCTTCGCGCAGAGCCTCCTCGCGCGTCCCCGGCTGGGCTGTCAGGACGATCACAGCCGTGCCCGAAAATGCCTCGTCTCGCCGCAGCTCGACAAGGACCTCGAGCCCGCTCAGGCGCGGCATCATCATGTCGAGAATCACGACCTCGGGACGCAGGCGCCGGGCGATCTCGAGGGACTCCTCGCCGTCGTCGGCCTCTGCGAACTGGTACGGGCCCACCAAGCTCACCCGGATCAGCTCGCGAAGTGACGGCTCGTCGTCGCAGATGAGCACGGTTGCTAGGGAACCGGCCATCACCTCGCATGCAAGCAGATCCCGCCTGAAAGACAAAGCCATATGCGCGAACTGCGGCTTCCCTAGGATGTTCCAGACTTGGCGAACGCGAAAGAGGAGACACTCGAACCGAAGGAGTGCCCAAGCGGACACGGGCCGATGCGGTTACGAACGCGCTGGGCAGGCCAGCAAGCACACCCCGGCCGAAAGGGCTCGCACGGGCAACCGATCACGGAGTGGGTTTGTCCCCGCTGCGGCCGAGCAGCGCCCCTGGACTGACTGATCCGCCGCCGGCACGGGCTTTGCCCGTGGCGGCCACGAACGCAACGGATCGAAGCGCGAACGCGGAGCAATCATCATGGCCCGCGCAGCGGGCCGGATTGCTCCGCGGAGTGGCCCCGGGAGGAGTCGAACCTCCGCGCACGGATTCGAAGTCCGTCGCTCTATCCGCTGAGCTACGGGGCCGTGCGCAGCAGCGTAGCGGCGCCTTCGGCGAAATCGAATCGGCCGAGCCGCGCCGCGGAGGCGGGCTTTGCCCGCCTCCTTGCAACCGCTCTGCGAAGCGGCGATACCGACGAAAGTCATGCGCCGCAGGCGCGACTTTCGGCGGTGAGGTGGCTGATGGGACTCGAACCCACGACCACCTGGACCACAACCAGGGGCTCTACCAACTGAGCTACAGCCACCACGCTCGCACGCAGGATAGCGGCGCCTCTGCAAATGAACCAACGCCGCGAATGCCGGCTCGGCCGGCGTTCGCCGCAACGGCCGTCCGGTAGTACGCGAGCCGCGGCAAGTCATCATGGCCGCGCGAAGCGCGGCCGGACTTGCCGCGGCGATGCGCCTGGGAGGATTCGAACCTCCGACCCGCGGCTTAGAAGGCCGCCGCTCTGTCCACTGAGCTACAGGCGCCGGGAAAAGAGGGTATCGCGCAGGCGGTCGAGCCCCTCAGACCGCACATCGCGAATGCCGGCTTCGCGGCCTTCGCCCGAGTCCCTTCGGCGGCGCTCCGACCGCGGCAAATCATCATGGCGGCGCGGAAGCGCCGCCGGATTTGTCGCGGCGACGGCCCGCGGCTTAGGAAGGCCGCCGCTCTGTCCACTGAGCTACAGGCGCCGGAGCAACAGGGTATCGCGGAGGTGTTCTAGCGCCTGACGCCGAAATCGGCAGTCACGATGGTGACTTCGCGTCCGCCGTACGTACCGGGTGCCGAGTGCGTGTGTACCGCGGCGAGACCGATCTCCCGCCAGCGTGCCGTCAGGAGGATCTTCCTGTGCTCGGGGCTGTTCAACCACATGTCGAGAGCAGTCGAGGCGCTGACGTCGGGAGACGACCAGAGCAAGTTCTCTCCGACCGACCAGTAGCGCTTGCCGCCCGACGAGTAGAAGCGTGCGATCCGCTTGTCGAATGACGTCCCGTTCGCGGAGTCATGGCTGAAGTAACCACGCTGAGCCATCTCGCCCGAGTGCAGTCGGGCCGCGGCCGCGAGCTTCGAGGACAGTCGCAGCGCGGCGAGACCATGCTGGCGTCGCAAGAAGTTGACGTTCGAGAGGACATCCTGCTCGAGCGCACCCATCGCACCTGTCGGGCGTTGCCCGATCGCGCCTGCCGGTGCCGAACCGGCCCAGAGCCCCACGGCGGAGAGTGCCAGCGCAAGACAAAGGAGCGGACGCGGGGCCATGTCCTTTGGATCGGCCTCCTACTCTGGCCCCGGCCTCCCTTGAACGAGGGATCAGGTTGCCCCGGCAGGCTCCTCGCCGCGGCGATGCCGCAGCCAGTCGACGAAGACCACCTGGAGCGAGCCCGCGACAGGAATCGCGGCGAGCGCACCGAGCACGCCTGCGAGCTGGGCGCCGATCAGCACTGCGATCAGCACCACTAGGGGCGAGAGCTGGACGGTCTTTCCGTAGACGATCGGCTGGAGGATGTGGTTCTCGACCTGCTGATACACGATGAAGAACACGATCACGATGATCCCCGCCGGTATCGAGTGCAGGAATGCGACAGCGCCCACGATGATGGCCGCGATCGTCGCGCCGGCCAATGGGATCAGGTCGAGGATCGCGACGATCAGTCCAAGCGCGACCGCGTAGGGCACGCCGACGACGAGTAGGACGATCGTGGTCAGCCCTCCTGCGATGAGGCTGATCAGGAGATTGCCCGTCACGTAGCCGCCGACCGTGCGGTAGATGTCGTGTCCGACCGCCCGCCACCGGCGTTGTGGCCCCGGAGCGAGCAGCGAGAAGAACGACTCGATCCACTTCCGGCCCTCGAGCAGCATGAAGAGAGTCATGAAGGCGATCGTGACCGTCGCGAGCACCGCGTTGACGACGCCCTGGGCAAGGGCGAGCGCGGTACCCGAGATTCCGAAGAGCTTCGAGGCGCCGCCCTGTTTCAGTGCGTCCCGCGCCTTGTCGACGAGGTGGTACTTCGTCTGGAGGAAGCCGAGCCGGCCGCGGCCCTTCGTCAAGTCATTGAGATAGTCGGGCACCTTGCCGGCGAAGTCGTTCACCTGAGTGACGAGCGTGGGGATGAAGAGAAACCCGATCCCGATGACGACAGCAAGGGCCGCGATGTAGACGAGTCCGGTCGCGACGCCGCGTCGCTTGAGCCGGGCTTCGAGACGGTCGACGGCCGGATTCAGTGCCAGCGCGAGAAAGAGGGCTATGAAGATCCAGGTGAGTACGTGGCGCGAGATCCAGAGGATTTCGAGCACGATCGCCGTCGCCAGCAGGATGCCGACGACGCGGAACACCGTCCGCGGCAGGAAGTCGACGACGCGCACAGGGCCTTCCGGCACGACTGCAGCATCGCGGGACGGCCGGACGGTACATTCCACCCGCGATGCAGGCAATCATTCAGACGAACCACGGCCCGATCCACATCGAGCTCTTCCCGGACGACGCGCCGAAGACTGTCGACAACTTCGTGAAGCTTGCGAACGACGGCTTCTACGACCGCGTCATCTTTCACCGCGTCATCCCTGACTTCATGATCCAGGGCGGCGATCCGACCGGCACCGGCTCGGGCGGGCCGGGCTACAGCTTCGAGGATGAGTTCAACGACCACAAGGTCGAGCGCGGGGCGTTGGCGATGGCAAACGCGGGCCCGAACACGAACGGCAGCCAGTTCTTCATCGTCACCACCGGGGCGGCATCGTGGCTCGACGGGAAGCACACTGTCTTCGGACGCGTGACCGACGGCATGGAGGTCGTGGACAAGATCTCCGAGCTCCCGCGCGACGCGCGCGACAAGCCGCACGACGACGTCGTCATCGAGAGCGTCTCGGTTTCCGTCGGTCCTGAATAACTGCAAGCAGCGGCAGCCCGTACCAGAGAGCTAGGAAGCACGCGGCGATGAACGAGGTGAACGTCGCCGCCCACGCGCGGTGAAAGAGAAAGTCGGTGATCACGAACACGACGCTCGTGATGGCGACCGCGAGGCACGCCAGCCCGGCGATCGTCAGCCAGTTGGAAACGACCAGCAGCCGCTCCTTGTCGTGCTGGCGCCAGCGCAGACGGTGGTACGAGCTCGGGGCGATCAGGAGCACCGTCGACAGCGCGGTGGCGATGAAGGCGACGAAGAAGATGTCGCGGTCGACCCTGCCCAGCTTCGGGAAGCCGTTCGCGAACGGCACGGCGAGCAGGAACGCGAAGAGCACCTGCACACCGGGCAGCGCCACTCGGAGCTCGTTCAGGAGCTCGATCAACTCTCTGTTGTGACGGTCTTCCTTGCTCTCGTCGGCCACAGGCTTCTATTCCAGCCAGGCCTTCCGTTCGAAACCGGCGTACTCCTGAATCGAGCCGAAGATGCTCTGGACGATGCGTGTCCTCGACACGACGACTCGACACGTGCCGTATGGAAGCTTGTTAATTCGTTTCTTCTTCGAGTACTTCGAATAGACGTTGACCGTGGACTTGCAGAGTGACGACGCCGGCAGTCCCAAGGTCTCGAGCCAAAAACGTTCGATCTCGCGCTGGCGTTCGACGTGGTCGGCGAAGAGGTTGCAGGTGATCTTGATGCTCTCGTCTTCGAGGTTGAAGTACGTTCGGAGGAACTTGACGAAGAATCTCGCCATCTCGGGGTCCGAGTTCGTGAAACGGATCTGGTTGCGATCCTTGGCGCCCTCAGCCCAATAGAGCATGCAGCCCGCCACGTGGAGTGCTTCGCGACGCTCAGCGAGCTGGCGACCCTCCTCTTGAGCCAGCACGCGCGCGCTCCGACGCATCGCCGAGTTGACGGCTCTTCCCTTCACGTGTCCATTGAACGCTTGTAACTCGAGCGTTGCCTGCTGTTCCACGGTGAGCTCGACGTCCCTGACCCAACGGCTGACAGAAGAGAGTGACGCGCCGACCTCTTTCGCGATCGCCTTCATCGACATGCCCTGTTGCCGCCGCAGCTCTCGTGCCTTAGTCCGCCGTTCCGTTGCCACAATAGAAAACAGATTACAGATAGCGTCGGACGCGTCGAGCAAGCGGGCGGCGAGGATCGAACTCGCGTACCCAGGGTGGAAACCTGGTGCTTTGCCACTAAGCTACGCCCGCGGTCTGGCGAGTAGCGTAGCGGCGTGGATCCGCATTCGTGGTCGCTGCACTGGGACGTGCTGCTCGCGATCGGCGCACTCGCCGCCGTCTACATCTGGAGCCAGCGCCGCTGGCCGGCGGATGCGACACGTAGAGCCTCTTTCGATCTCGCAGTGATCCTGCTCCTCGCCGTCTACGTCACGCCGCTGCACACGATCGCGCTCCACTATCTGCTCTCGGTTCATCTCCTCCAGAACGTGGTGACGGCCGAATGGGCGCCGGGACTGGTCGTGTTCGCGCTCGCACCGTCGCTTGCGCACGAACTCGCGCGCTTCACAGCAGTTCGCGTCCTGACACATCCGCTCGTCGCTCTGCCACTGTGGCTCGCGACCTACTTCGTCTGGCACGTCCCGCCGATCTACGACAGGGCCCTCGAGCAGTCCGGCTGGCTCCTGCACCTCGAGCATCTGACGTACTTCTTCGCAGGTGTCCTGATGTGGTGGCCCGTCGTGCACGGGCGCTACTCGGACGGCGTCAAGGCGACGTACCTCTTTGGTGCGTTCGTCCTCGCCGCGCCACTCGGACTGCTGCTCGCACTGTTGCCACGGCCGATCTACGACTTCTACAAGGACGCGCCGCAGCTGTGGGGTCTCACTGACGAGACCGACCAGCAGATCGCCGGAGTGACGATGGCGGTCGAGCAGGCGATCGTCTTCTTCGCGGTGTTCGCGTACTTCTTCCTGCGCTTCCTGCGCGCGGAGCACATCGCGGGCGTGTTCAGCGAAAGCTCGAGATGAGCGCGCCGCCGCCGACCACGAGCGCCGCGGCGAGAAGCAGACGAGGCCCGATCCGTTCCGACCGGCGCAGCAGCACGATCGAGATCAGCACCGCGAAGAGCGACTCGGTTGCGACCAGGGGCGCAACGATCGTGACGCGCCCGCGGTCGAACGCGGAGTAGAGACATGCGTAGCTGATGCCGTAGACGAGCCCTGACGGCACGAACGGGCGCGCCGCGAGACGGATGCGCTCGCGCGCGTTCGGCCGCGAAGCGACCACGATCAAGATCACGAGCGTCGCGGAGACGAGCGACGCGGTCGCGGCAACGAAGCCGGGCACGTCGCTGCTGCGTGCGGCCCAGCGGACGAGGTTGTCTCGAACGGAGAACAGCACGGCCGCGCCGAGGCTGAGGGCGATTCCCAGCGAGAGCATCGCCGCAGGCCCACCACGCTCGCTGACGAGCAGCGTTCCGCCTCCGACGACGAACAGCGTCCCTAGTACCAGCGCGACGTGCAGCGGCTCGCCGAGGACGGTGACTGCAATCGCGGCCGACAGCACCGGTGAGATCCCCACCGCGATCGCCGTCCGCGACGGTCCGATGACGCCAACCGAACGCGTGAACAGGATCTGACTGATTCCCGGCGCGAACAACCCGGTGACGAAGAACGGCCAGGTATCCCTCCACGCGACGCCCGAGAAATCTCCGGTCACGAGTGCGAGCGACGCACAGATGACGCCGGCGATGACGGTGGTGACAAGCGCTGCGGCCTCGGCATCGATGCCGCGGGCAAGCGCGAAACGGATCGTGACGGCGAGCGCGCCGAAGAACAGCGCCGAGCCCGCGGCAAGGAGGACCACCAAAGTCGGGGCGGCGAGATTCGAACTCGCGACTTCTGCCTCCCAAAGGCAGCACTCTAACCAGGCTGAGCTACGCCCCGCCGTGCGCAGAGTACATGTGTAGGTTCGCGCGATGGTCCAGCGACGCCCTGGCCTGGGCTACGCAATGGTCGCCGTCGCCGCGACGCTGTTCGCCGTCAACGGCACGGTCTCGAAGGTGATCCTCGGCTCGGGAATCAGCTCCGGCCAGTTGACGGCAGTGCGTTGCGCCGGCGCGCTGATCGGACTCGCGTTGATCGCCGCCGGGACGCGGCCGCGATCGCTGCGAGTTCGCACCGGCGACCTGCCTGTGCTGATCGCGCTCGGCATCGCCCTCGCCGTCGTTCAATGGGCCTACTTCTTCGCGATCCACCGGCTCGACATCGGAATCGCGCTGCTGATCCAGTTCGTCGCGCCGATCTTCGTCGCACTCTGGGCACGGTTCGTCTTCCACGAGCCTGTCCGCCGCCGCATCTGGGCGGCGCTGGCCCTCTCGGTCGCCGGGCTCATGCTCATCGTCGAGATCTGGCACGGCGGACGCCTCAGCGGTCCCGGGGTGGCCGCCTGTGGGCTGGCGGCGATCAGTCTGGCCGCTTACTTCCTGATCGCCGAGCACGGCGTGCGCCGCCGCGATCCGGTCTCCCTGTCTGCCTGGGCCTTTCTCTTCGCGACGATCTTCTGGTCTCTGCTCGCACCCTGGTGGACGTTCCCTGGCCGGCGAGTCGACGACCACGTCTCGCTGCTAGGGAATCTTGCATCGACGCACGTCCACCTCTGGCTGCTCATGCTCTGGATGGTCGTCCTGGGCGGGGTCGTGCCGTTCGGGCTGATCGTGAGCGCCCTCCGCCACATCTCAGCCACCAGGGTCGGAATCATGGCGATGCTGGAGCCCGTCGTGGCCATCGTCGTGGCCTGGGCCTGGCTTGGAGAGTCCCTCCGGCCAGTCCAGCTGTCCGGTGCGGCTCTCACCCTGCTCGGGATCGGACTCGCTCAGACGGCCCGTTGAAAGGGCGCTCTGAGCGAACCGGATCTACCCCTTTTGGGGGAGGCGACCCCGAGACGACCGCTCCAGACTGCCGCGAATGTCGATTAAAGAGAAGATTCTCGTAGCTTTTCTGGCAAGTTTCGCCCTGCTGGGGCCGGCTGCCGGGGCTCAGGCGCGGACGCTGAGCAGCTCGGAAGCCTCGCTGCTCCGGACGATGAACTCCGTCCGGACGAGCAATCATCTGGCCCCCCTGCGAGTGGACGTTCGTCTTCTCCGGGCTGCCCGCGCCCACTCAGCGGACATGATGCAGCGGCATTACTTCGCGCACGGCGCCGTCGCGGGCCGCGCCGTGGCCCACGGTGCACGTGGCCCCGTCTTCGGCGAGGACCTCGCCTGGGGAACCGGGGTCGGCGCTCAGTGGGTCGTGAGTGCGTGGCTGGCGAGCCCTGCCCATCGAGCCGTCCTGCTCAGGCCGGGCTTCCGCCGGGTGGGCATCGGAATCGCGTTCGGCACGTTCGCCGGCCACGGTGGTGCCGCGGTCTTCTCTGCCGATTTCGCCGGACGCTAAAGCCGTCGGGAGCAAGAGAGCACAAGGGGCCGTCTCCAAAGGCGGCCTCTCTTACGCTCTATTCGGACTCCATCAGCGTCCGTAGCTCGGAGAGCTTCTCGGCACGCAGTTCGTCGCGCTCGCCGCGATCGAGTCGATCGAGCAGACTTTGTACGAGCGGCGCCAGCTCGAGCGGATTGAACGGCTTCGTCACGTAGTCGACGCCGCCGATGTCGAGCCCGCGGGCCCGGTCGCGAAATTCCGCTCGCGCAGTAAGGAAGATGATCGGGATGCCTATGGTCCGGTCGTCTTCGAACAGCTGTTCGGCGACCCGCCACCCGTCGAGCCCGGGCATCATCACGTCGAGGAGGATCACATCGGGCCGCTCGTCGCGCGCCTTGTCCACTCCGGAGGGGCCGTCAGGAGCCTCGATCACGTCCATGCCTTCTGCTTCGAGGTTCACTCGGCAGAGCAGACGAATCGGAGCCTCGTCGTCGATTACGAGAACTTTGGTCATGAGGGGACGCACCACGTGTGGGTCGCCGCCGCTATACCCAAACCGGCTGCCATCTATTCCCGTGCCACGGGGAGCTCGAACGAAAAGCTCGAGCCTTTCCCCTCGGTGGAGTCGACCCAGATGCGACCGCCCATCGCGGTCACCAGTTCCTTGGCGATGAAGAGACCGAGCCCCGTGCCGGCCGCGCCGTCCCGTGCGGCGGACTCGGCCCGGTAGAACTTCCGGAAGATTCGCTCGCGCTCCGCGGCCGGAATCCCGATTCCCTCGTCGACGACACGCACCTCGACTCGGTCGTGATTGCGACGCGCCCCAACCGTGACGGTGCCGCCACCCGGCGAGTAGCGGAGCGCGTTCTCGACGAGGATGTTGAAGACCTGCCGCACCTTGTCGGGATCTGCTTCGGCCGCGAGCGGCTCGTCGGGCAGATCGATCTCGAAGCGATGGCCGTTCACGACGCCGCTCTCTTCGACGGTTTCCACCAGCTCCGAGACGACGGTGCCGACGTCGATCCGGCCAAGCTCGACCTGCAGGTCGCCCGCATCGAGCCGTGCGACGTTCAGGAGCTGATCGACGATCTCCGTCAAGCGCTCGGACTCCGATGCGATGTAGCCGAGGAAGATGCGCCGCTCGTCCTCGCCGAACGGGACGTCCTCTCGAAGCAGCGTCTCGGCGAAACCGTAGATCGATGTCAGCGGCGTGCGCAGCTCGTGCGACACGGCGGCAACGAAGTCGGACTTGACCTGCTCGACCATACGATCGGCGGAGATGTCGCGGAAGGCGAAGATGCGGCCGGCGACCGCCCCGAGCGGGTCGCGCATCACTGCTTCGCTCAATGACAGCCAGACTTCCTCTGCGCCCCGCGTGATCGAGACCAGGCGCTGGCCGTAAGGCGTCGCCGCCTCCGCAGACTCGAGCTGTCGTTGCAGGATCTGGACCGTCGTCCGGCCGATCGCCTCCTCCTGAGGTACGCCGGTGATCTCTTCGGCAGCCGAGTTCCAAAGGACGACCTGGCCGTCGCGGTCGACCGCGACGATGCCGTCGGCGATGTTCGCGAGGATCGCGACGCTGCGTTCCTTCTCCAACGAGACGCGCGAGTACAGCTCCGCGTTCGCGAGCGCGGCCGACGTGTTTCCCGCCAGCGCGAGCAGCGCCTCGACCTCCTCGGGCCGCCACTCTCGAGGTTTGGTGGCATAGACGGAGAGCACGCCGGCCAGGGAGCCTTCGGGGCCGGAGAGGGGCACGCCCAGAAACGCTGCGTAACCGCCCAGGAGGATCACGTCGGCACCCGCCAGCCGTTCGTCAGTGGCGACGTCTTCGACGGCGAGCGGCGAGCGAGACTGGAAGACATCGCCTGACAACCGTCCCGTCGCAGACGTTCGAGTCCCGACCGCTTCTTCGGCACCCTCGCCCGAGGCGGCGCTGACCACGAGCTCGTCGTCCTCGAGCGTGCGGACTGCGCAAGCGTCGGCCCCGAGGAGGGCGGGCGCCTGCTGCACGACTTCCTCCAGAACCGCCGCCGGGTCGAGCTCGGTGGCAAGGACGCCGCCCGTCCGCGCGAGCTGCTGTGAGAGCGCCCGCGCGGTGCGCTCGGCTTCGAACAGCTCGCTTCGTTCGAGCGCGCCGCGCGCCGCGTCGCCAAGATGGCGCGCGAGCTCGAGGTCCTCGTCAGTGAAGGCGCGCTCGTCCGCGAAGAAGACGACGACCAGGCCTGAGTGCTCCGCCCGCGGGCTTGCGGCAGGCACCGCAAGCAACGCGCGGTATCCCGCTGCATTTGCCTGTTCGACCCAGAGCCGTTCGAAGCGGTCATCGCGCGTGACGTCGGGCGAGGCCAGCGCTCGCCTCTCCTCGGCGGCAATCTGGAGGCACGCCGCCGACTCCGCCACCCTGCCTTCGAGCGCCTCCGCGAGCACGGGTGGAAGGGCGGCTGCCGCAGCGAGCTCGAGATTTCCGCCCCGCGGCATCAGAACGGCGGCGAACGAGCCCCCGAGGGCTTCGTTCGCGGCCTGGGCGAGAGCCTCGAGCGTGTCCGAGAGCGACAGCGACTGGCCGAGGAGCGCAGCGATCCGAAACAACGATCCCTGCTGGGTCATGCGCTGCTCGTTCTCGCGGAGCAGCTGGGCCACCCGAACGGCCAGTCCGATCTCGCGGGCCACGGCCTCGGTCAGGGCGATCTCCTCGTCGTCCCATCGTCCGGGCGTGTCGCGGTGGAGCGCGAGGACTCCGATCAGCTCGTCGAAGATCACGATTGGAACGGCAAGAACGGCGCGCGAGCCGAGGCTCAGCAGCGTGTCGCGGCCGCCGAGCGAAGCATCCTCGAGCTCCGGCGCCGTCCCGACATCCTCGACGGCCACGGTCTGGCGGCGCTTCACTGCGAGGTTCGAGACGGCGAGGCGCCGCCCGGTCTTCAGCGGAGACAAGCCGGCGCCTTGCCACTGCGCAGTGGGGATCTCACCGTGCGAGCCGAGCCGGATCAGACACCGGTCCACGCCCAGGGCAAGGCCGGTCTCCTCTGCTGCCACGCGCAGCAGCTCGTCGATGTCGAGCTCGGAGCGAACGCGTGCCGAGATCCGGGCGACGAAGCGCTCGCGTTCGAGCGCCTCGGCCAGACCGGCTGTCGAGCGCGCGCGATCGAGCGCGAGGGCCGAATCGCCGGCGAGCTTCTCCAAGACGCCAACCGCGTCGACATCGCCGCCCCGACCGACAGCACCGGCTGTAGGCGTTCCCGCCTCCCGCTTGCGCTCACCGGCGGAGCCCGCAGGCCGAGCCGCCGCCCTGAGAGCCAGGACGGCGGGCAAAACCAGGAGCGCGGCGAGCGCCAAAGCGAGCCAGGTGCCGCCGGGCGGAGGTTTGCGCTCGACCGCCAGCACGATCCCGTAGACGGCGGTCGCGAGCCCGACCGCCGGAAAGACCGCGAGCAGCGCCGGCTCGAGCTGAGAGCGCCCGCGCTTTCCCCAGGAGCCGAGCCGCGCAGCGGCCCCTAAGAATGCCGCAGCCACGACGAGCAGCGGCACCGCGTTGAACCACAGAACTTGTTCGGCTTGTGACACTGGCCGATCCTGATTGTAGGGAGCGGCCCTGGAGCAGTCGAGCCGCCGAAGGCGCCTGAGTACCACGCTTTTCCGCCAGACGAGCCGCTTTCCTCTCGCTTCCAAAGATGGGCCGTTCGGCCTATTGGAAAGGTCCGTAGGACCCGTTAGCGTCAATCCCACTGGGCGATGCGAACCGCGGTGCGTTCCTGGCCTTGCAGTCCGCGGTGAGCACTAGGAGGAGGCCCGTCGCCACCGACCCCCCCCGAGCGACGGGCCTTTTCCTGTTCGAAGGGCCTCGAGCGGGGGGCACTGCTACCGTGGCCGCCGGTTTGGTTCAGCGGGTCTTGCTTGCATCGCCCCGGGGATATTGCGCCGGAGTAGAGCGCGCCGTGGAAACGGTCGAGCGTGCGCTCTCTCTTTACGGTGCGCCCGTCTACGTACGCAAGCAGATCGTCCACAACGCGCACGTGGTGCGCGAACTGGAGGAGCGGGGAGCGGTCTTCGTCGAGGACGAGGTGGAAGCTCCGCCCGGAGCGATCCTGGTCCTCTCGGCGCACGGTGTCGCCCCGTCGGTCTACGAGCGCGCCGCCGTCCGCGGGCAGACCACGATCGATGCCACCTGCCCCCTCGTGACGAAAGTGCACGTGCAGGCGCGACGCTATGCGGCGGAAGGACGGCGCATCGTCCTGATTGGACATGCCGGGCATGAAGAGGTCGTGGGTACGTTGGGCGAAGCCCCGGAGGCGACGCTGCTTGTCGAGAACGTCGAGGATGCAGAAGAGCTCGAGCTTCCCCTTGGCACTCCCATGGCTTACATCACCCAGACCACACTCTCGGTCGACGAGACCACCGAGATCATCGACGTGCTCAAGCGGCGCTTCCCGCAGATCCACGGCCCGCAGCGCGAGGACATCTGTTACGCGACCTCGAACCGCCAGTGGGCCGTCAAGGAGATGCTGAACGAGATCGACCTCCTCCTCGTCATCGGCTCGCGCAATTCGTCGAACTCGAACCGCCTCGTCGAGGTCGCGAGTCTCGCCGGTGTGAATGCGCATCTGATCGACGACGAGACGGGGATCGACGAGCGCTGGCTCGACGACGTGGAGACGGTCGGGCTGACCTCGGGCGCGTCGGCGCCGGAGCGGCTCGTGGCTCGTGTCTGCGACTGGTTCCGCGCTCAGGGCGTGAGCGAGATCAGTTCGTTCTCGTCCGTCTACGAGGACGTGGTCTTCCGGCTACCCGTCGAGCTGCGTCGAGCAGAGACGTCGGCTGCCTGACGACGGGACTGAGGAAGCGCGCAAGCTTCGCCGCTTCCGATTCGCGCAGCGAGACCGCGCTTTCGGCGACGCCCGTCTCGCTCCACACGCTGAAGCGCACATGCGGGTCTCTGGTCAGATAGCGCGACACGCGTAGCGCCTTGCCCGCATCCCGCGGGTGCGGCTCGAAGAACTCGACGATCTTCGTGCGCTGAGGTGACGCGCACCAGGGACAGAAGCGGAAACGCTCCTCGAGGTCCCCTCCACAGCGCTGACAGCGCGCCATGACCCGTAGCCTGCCATAGGCGTCGACTCGGCGACGCCGCCGAGAGGCCGCGTGGGCTTTGCCCATGCGGCCGTCTAACGCCCGCCCTGGGTCGCTGCTGCCTAACGCAGCGCCACGACAAGCGGCTTAGCATCATCCGATGCGCGAGGTCACGGGTCGGATCCATCGGTTGCCGGAGCAGTACTTCTCGGCGCTGCTCGCCAAGGTTGCCGCCGCGACGACACGGGGCGGCGAGCCGTTGGTCGATCTCGGGCGGGGGAATCCTGAAGTCGGGCCTCCCGAGCACGTAGTGCGAGCGCTCGCGGAATCCGCCGAGCGCCACGACGTCCACGGCTACGCGCCGTTCGCGGGAGTGCCTGCTCTGAAGGAGGCAATCGCGGTCCGGTACGGCGAGGTGTACGGCGTGCACCTCGATCCCGCCCGCGAGGTCGCCGTTCTGCCTGGGACGAAAACGGGCTTGATCGAGTTCGCGCTCTGCGCGGTCGAGAGCGGCGGCACGATCGTGCTTCCCGATCCCGGGTATCCGGACTACTTCTCCGCGGTCGCGCTCGCGGGTGCGAACCACGTTCCCTTTGCCGACTTCAACGTGGCGGCGGACGCGTTGTATCTGAACTTCCCGTCCAATCCGACTGCGGCCACGGTGCCGGACGGCCTCTTCGCAGAAGCCGTCCGGTGGGCCGAGCGCAGCGAGGCATGGGTTCTGCACGACTTCGCGTACGGCGACCTGGTCTTCGACGGACGGCGCCCGCAAAGCTTCCTCGCAGCCGAAGGCGCGCGGCGCGTCGGCATCGAGCTGTTCAGCATGTCGAAGACCTACGGGATGGCCGGGTGGCGACTCGGCTTCGCGCTGGGGAACGAGGAGCTCGTTCGCCGCATCGAGCTCCTCCAGGACCACGCCTTCGCGGGAATCTTCCGGCCGATTCAGGAGGCCGGGATCGCCGCGCTGACCGGGCCGCAGGACTCCGTCGAGGAGCGTCGCGCGACCTACGAGCGCCGTCGCGACCGGGCGCTCGCTGCGCTCGAGGGGATCGAGGCGCAATCGGAAGGGACGTTCTTCGTCTGGTTCCGGCTGCCCGAGGGCGTGACGGTCGATCAGCTCCTCGTCGAGCACCGCGTCGCGGTCGCACCCGGCGAAGGTTTCGGCGCCCGCGGCGCCGGGTGGGCGCGACTCTCGCTCGCCGTAAGCGACGAGATTCTGGACCGCGGCCTCGAGCGGGTGTGCGCCGCGCTCGCCTAGATCTTTTCGATCTGCGGCTCCGCGACCTGACCAACGACGATCTCTGTCGCCAGGACCTCGTCCTTGATGCGCTCCTCGTAGTCGAGGAGGTCGGCATCGGACTCCGGTAGGACGACTCGAATCCGATCCGTGAGCGCGAGCCCCGCTTCCTTGCGCATCGTGTTCAGCTGATGCGTGAGGTCGTACACGCGACCCTCTTGCCGCAGCTCGTCGTCGAGCTCGGTCGTCACCGCGACCGTCAGCGAGTCTGCTTCGGCGAGCGCCCAGCCCTCGCGCGCGCCGCGTTCGACGAGGATCTCGTCCGCTCCGAACTCGTGGCCGTTGACTCGAACTCCGCCGCCTTCGAGCTGTTCGAACTCGCCGGCAAGCAGCGCGGCACGGATAGCGCCCAGCTCTTTCCCGAGCTTGGGTCCCAGTAGAGGCAGGTTCGGCTTGACGCGCAACTCGGTCGCCTCGACGGGCCCGAACTCGACCTCTTTGATGCGCAGCTCCTCCCCGATCTCGGCGGCGTGGCCCTCTGCCTTCTGCGCGCCCTGGACGACCATGCGGCGGAGCGGCTGGCGCAGCTTCAGGCCGGCTTCGCCGCGGGCTTGACGTCCGAGCTCGACGATGCTGCGCACCTCGGCGACTTCCTCGAGCAGCTGCTCGTCCAGCGAGCCGCGGTCGGGCCACGGCTCGAAGAAGACCGAGTCCGGCTGGTCGTCGGTGCGCAGCACGCGCCAGAGATGATCGGCGAGGAACGGCATCACCGGAGCGATCACCTGCACGCTGCGGCTGAGCGCGTGCCAGAGCGCCTGCAGGGCTTCCGTGTCCTCGTCCCAGAAACGCCTCCGAGACCGTCGGATGTACCAGTTCGAGAGATCGTCGACGAACGCCGTGAACGACCGCGTCGCGTCGGGTGTCCAGAAACGGTCATACGCGCTTTGCATGTCCGCGACCAGCTGATCGGTGCGCGCGTAGAGCCACCGGTCGAGCGCGTGCGACGACTCGGTGCTGCCCGGCTGCGGCTCGAAGCTTGCGACGTTCGCGTAGTCGACGAAGAACTTCACGGAGTTCCACAGCGTCAGGAGGCGGCGTTTGATCTCGCCGGCGGGCGTGTAGCCGAACTTCACTCCCTGCGTCGGCGCCTGCTCGCAGTACATCCAGCGCATCACGTCCGCGCCCATCCGCGAAAGCGCTTCCTGAGCTTCGATCGTGTTGCCGCGCGAGCCGTGCATCTCGTGGCCGTGCTCATCTCGCACGTCCTCGTGGCCCAGTACCTTCTGGTAAGGCGCGCGTCCGTCGAGCACGACCGACATGAAGAGCAGCGAGTAGAACCAGAGCCGGATCTGCTCGCGCATCTCCGTCACCCAGTGCGCGGGAAACCACTTCTCCCAGTGGGCGTGGTCGGGAAGGTCGGCGCGGGTGAGACCCTTCGCCGCACCCGTCGCATAGCCCTCGGGGATCCACTCCGGGTTTTGCCAGCCGAGCGTCGAGAACGGGACGATCCCGGCGTCCAGCCAAACGTCACCGACCTCGGGTATGCGTCGAACCTCCTCACCGCACGACTCGCAGCGGATCGGCACGTTGTCGACCCACGGGCGATGTAGCTCTTCGAGCTGGTCGAGCCCCGAGGTGGCACGCTCCTCGAGCTCCGCCTTGGAGCCGACCACGTTCACATGTCCGCAGGCGCACGGGTAGATCGGCAGCGGCAAGCCGAAGTAGCGCTTGCGCGAGATGTTCCAGTCACCCAGGTTTCGCAGCCAGTCGTCCATGCGCTTGCCGTAGAAGGCAGGCGTCCACTCCACGCTCGCGTTCGCCTCGAGGAGCTTCGGCCGGAGCTCTTCCACGGCGATGAACCAGTCGTCGACGACGCGAAAGATCAGCGGCGTCTCGCAGCGCCAGCAGTGCGGATAGCGGTGCACATACGTCTCGGAGTGCTCGAGCAGCCCGCGCTCACGCAGATCGCCGAGGATCTGGTCGGCGGCCTCGGCGGTCGAGGTTCCGTGCAACCACCCGTACTCGGGCAGAAACCGTCCGCTCTCGTCGACCGGGACGAGCACCGGTAGGTCGTGCACCTTGGCGAGCTCGAAGTCCTCGGTGCCGGCACCCGGTGCGATGTGGACGATGCCCGTCCCCTCTTCCAGCGAGACCCCATCCCAGGCGATCACGCGGTGCACGATGTCCCGCGCAGGCTCGAGGTGATCGTAGGGGCCTGCGTACTCGAGCCCGACGAGGTCGGAGCCGCGCACGCGCTCCAGGAAGGTGTCCTCGGGGAAGCGTTCGACCGCGACCCATTCCCCCGTGTCCTGCTTGCCGTACTCGGCTTCGGGATTGACCGCGGCCGCGACATTCGCCGGCAGCGTCCACGGCGTGGTCGTCCAGACGACGAGCGACTCCCGGTCTCGTCCTTTCAGCGGGAAACGGACGAAGAGCGACGGATCCGACTTGTCCCGATAGACGTCCGACTGGGAGAGCTCGTGCTGCGAGATCGACGTGCCGCAGCGGGGACACCATTCGGTCGAGCGGTGCCCCTGATAGAGCCAGCCGCGCTCATCCAGCGTCTTCAGGAATCGCCAGATGTACTCGATGTTCGTGTCGCTGAAGGTGTAGTAGTCGTTCCCCCAGTCCATCCACTGCCCGAGCCGGATCGACTGCTCGGTAATGACGCGTGCGGATTCGGCGACGAGCTCGCGGCAGCGGCGGGCGAACGCGGCCATCCCATACTCCTCGATCTCGCGCTTCGAGTTCAGCCCGAGGTCGCGCTCGACCTTGACCTCGACCCAGAGGCCCTGGCAGTCGAACCCGTTCTGGTAGCGCTGGTCGAAGCCCTGGAGCGCCTTGTAGCGCTGGAAGACGTCCTTGTAGGTGCGCCCCCAGAGGTGGTGGACGCCCAGGCCGTCGGTCGTGTTCGCGGTCTTGGGGCCGTCGAAGAAGCTCCA
>WNGI01000989.1_pt1 | contig 22792 bp, 18 predicted proteins | sample 5400621 | NCBI WGS metagenome assembly WNGI01 (sample SAMN13153374, study PRJNA577476) | soil metagenome | isolation source: 20 cm soil or saprolite under Garry oak tree replicate 1 | place: USA:California | collected 2016-06-15
GACGAGGTCGAGGAGCAGAAGGCGCGCGATCCGATCACGCACCTCGCGGGCAAGCTCAAAGAGGACGGTGTGATCGACCAGGCAGCGCTCGACGCCATGGATGCCGAGCTCCACGCCGAGGTCGAGCAGGCCGTGAAGTTCGCCGATGAGAGTCCGGACCCCGACCCGGCCGAGCTGTTCACCGACGTGCTGGTCGACTGACGATGGCCACCCTCACCTATCGGGACGCCCTCAACCAGGCGCTGCGTGAAGAGATGCAGCGCGATCCCAAAGTCTTCCTGATGGGCGAAGAAGTCGGCGTCTACCAGGGCGCATACAAGGTGAGTCGCGGGCTGCTCGAGGAATTCGGACCGCAGCGGATCGTGGATACGCCGATCGCCGAGCTGGGATTCACCGGCATCGGGGTCGGTGCGGCGATGGGCGGACTGCGGCCCGTGATCGAATTCATGACGTGGAATTTCGCTGTCCTGGCGCTGGATCAGATCGTCAATTCAGCAGCCAAAATGCTCTACATGTCGGGCGGCCAGATTTCCATGCCGATCGTGTTTCGCGGGCCCAACGGCGCGGCCCTACAGCTGGGGTCACAACATTCGCAGGCGTGGGAAAGCTGGCTCGCGCACATCCCCGGCCTGAAGGTCGTCGCACCCGCGACCCCCGCCGACGCGAAGGGTCTGCTCAAATCCGCGATCCGCGATAACAATCCGGTGATCGTGCTGGAAGGCGAGATGTTATACAACATCAAGGGCGAGGTTCCGGACGGCGAGCACGTCGTGCCGATCGGGAAAGCCGACACCAAGCGTCCGGGGACCGATGTTACGCTGGTCTGTCACTCCAAGACGTTGACCGTTGCCCTGAAGGCGGCAGAGCAGCTCGCCGCGCAAAACGTTTCCGCGGAAGTGCTCGATCTGCGATCACTCCGGCCCCTCGATGAGTCCGCAATTCTCGAGTCGGTCAGGAAGACGAACCGGGCCGTCGTCGTGGAAGAAGGGTGGCCGCACGCGGGGATCGGGGCGCAGATCGTCGATCTCATTCAGCGCGACGCATTCGACGATCTCGACGCACCCGTGCAGCGCGTCACGCAGGCGGATGTCCCGATGCCGTACAACAAGCTGCTCGAGCGCGCCGCCAAGGCATCGCCGGAAAGAGTCGTGGCAGCGGCTCGTCGCGTTCTGTACTTGGACTAGCCCATGGCGACCAAAGTCCACATGGAGGCGTTGTCGCCGACGATGGAGGAAGGGCGCCTCGTGAAGTGGACGAAGCATGAGGGCGACGCCGTCAAATCGGGGGACACGCTCGCCGAGGTCGAGACCGATAAGGCCGTCATGGAGCTGGTGGCGCGTGCGGATGGCCAGCTCCTCAAGGTGGTCGTGCCCGAAGGCAGCACGGTGCCCGTCGGAAATGTGGTGGCGTGGATTGGGAAGCCTGGCGAGAAGGTGGATGGAGATGGTGCGAGTGCGCCAGCGGCGACGGCACCGGTGCCCGCCGCCAAACCGGCTTCCCGGCAACCGCCGGTTCCCGCGCCTCTGCCCGCCCCCGCCCCCGCCCCCCCGGCTCCGCAGCCCGTTCCGGCCGATGCGACGCGAGTCAAAGCATCGCCGCTCGCACGCCGCATCGCGAAGGACGCAGGCGTCGACCTCAAGCTCGTCCAGGGGTCGGGTCCCGGCGGGCGGGTCATAAAGCGCGACGTTGAAGGCGCGCCCGCGTTGAGCGCGCCAGCTGCTGCCCCCGCCGCCCCACGCCCCACGTACCACGCACCACGCACCGCTGAGCCTTACGAGGACGTCCCTCTCACCCAGATTCGCAAGACGATCGCCAAGCGGCTCGCCGCCTCGATTGGGCCGATTCCGCATTTCTTCCTGACGACCGAGATCGACATGGAGCGCGCCGCCGAAGCCCGCGAGGCGCTCAACACGCAGCTGGGCGAAGCAGGCGGCAAGATCTCATTCAACGACATCATCATCAAAGCCGTCGCCCTGGCCCTGGTGCAGCATCGCGCCTGCAATGCCTGGTTCCAGGAGGATCACATCCGCTACTGGAACGAGGTGCACATCGGGATGGCTGTCGCGATCGACGACGGCCTGATCACGCCCGTGATCCGCAATGCCGACAGGAAATCGCTGCGCGAGATCGGCGCCGAGTCGCGCGAGCTGGCCGGGAGGGCGCGGAATCGCCGTCTCAAACCGGAGGAGTACACGGGCGCGACGTTCAGCGTCTCGAATCTCGGGATGTTCGACATCGATCAGTTCACGGCCGTGATCAACCCGCCCGAGGCCGGTATCGTCGCGATCGGCAGTGTCGCCCCAAAGGCTGTTCCCGATGGAGACCGCGTCGTGGTGCGCCGCCGCATGCGACTGACCATGAGCTGCGACCACCGGGTGATCGACGGTGCAACCGGGGCGGCGTTCTTGAAAACGCTGAAACAGATGTTGGAGAATCCGCTGGCCATGCTGTTGTGATGACGGAGGGGCGCAGCATGCTGCGCCCCTACCCAAACAAACCAGGATCGTTCATTGGCCAATCAATTCGATGTGATCATTCTCGGCGGCGGCCCGGCGGGTTACGTCTGCGCCATCCGCTGTGCCCAGCTCGGTTTCGCGACGACGGTGATCGAGCAGGAGAAGCTGGGCGGTGTCTGCGTGAACATCGGCTGCATTCCCACCAAAGCGCTGCTGCACTCGGCCTACCTCGCCAATGTGCTCAAGGAATCGAAGGACTTCGGCGTCGAGGCCGGCAGCGTCAAGACGGATTACGGCGTCGCCATGAAGCGCTCGCGCCGCGTGGCCGATCAGAACTCCAAGGGCGTCGAGTTTCTGATGAAGAAGCACAAGATCACGGTGGTCAAAGGCACGGGCGTGCTGCAGCCCGGCAAGAAGCTGAAGGTCGGGAATGATGTCTACGAGGCAAAGAAGGCCGTCGTGATCGCGACGGGCTCGCGGGTCAAAGGGATTCCGCAAATCGGTCTCGAGATCAACAAGACGACCGTCATCTCGTCCGACGAGGCGCTCCTGATGGAGCGGATTCCCGGGACGCTCGCGATCATCGGCGCGGGCGCGGTCGGCATGGAGTTCGCCGACATTTTCGCGGCGTTCGGCGTGAAGGTGACGCTCATCGAAGCATTGCCCCGCATTCTCCCGATCGAGGATGCCGAGTCGTCGGACGTCCTCTCCAAGAGCTATCGCAAGCGGGGCATCGAGGTGATCGCCGGCGCCCAGGTCACCAAGGCGACTGTCGCCAAGGACAAGGTCACGCTCGACGTGGCAGCGGGCGGTGAAAAGAAACAGGTGGTGGCAGCCGCAGTGCTGATGGCCGCCGGACGTGCCGTGAACACTGAGAACATCGGCCTCAAGGAATGCGGCATCCAGCTCACCGACCGTGGCTTCATCAAGATCGACAAGAACCTCCAAACCACGACGCCCGGCTACTACGCGATTGGCGATGTCGCGGGACCGCCCATGCTGGCGCACAAAGGGAGCCGCGAGGGGGTCGTTGTCGCCGAACTCCTGGCCGGCCAGAAGCCGCATCCGATCAAATACGACAATGTGCCGAGCGTGACGTACTGCCATCCCGAGGTGGCGAGCATCGGGCTGACAGAAGATCAATGCAAAGAGAAGAAGCTCGACTACGTGGCAGGGAAGTTTCCTTTCTCCGCCAATGGTCGCGCGCGCGGGACCGGCGAGACCGAAGGGTTCGTCAAGATTCTGCGCGACAAGAAGTACGGGGAGATCCTCGGCGCGCACATCGTCGGGGCGCACGCGTCCGAGATGATCCATGAGCTGGCAGTGGCGCGCGAGAACGAGTACACGGTCGAAGAAGTCGATCTGGCGATCCATGCCCATCCCACCATGTCCGAAGCCATCGCGGAAGCCGCGCTCGACTCGCTCGGACGGGCCCTCAACATTTGACCGAAGACACCAGGAAGGACGCGCTCGCGTTAGGACTCGGCTCGCTGGGCTCGGGAGTGGGCTTCGGAGGTGCCTGTTTGACGGTGGCCCAAATCGTCGCCTCGATTCTCCGCGGCGACCTCGCCCCGGACGCCTACAGGGCCAACGCCGCCGATCCTCTGCTCGCCGGGCTCATCGCTGCTGTGGGAGTCGGTGGTGCGTTCGGGTGGTACCGCAGTTTTGCCCTCGACAACATCTGGCAACGTGGCGTGATCGCCGTGCTCGCGGCGGTCGGGGCAATCCTCGTCGGCTTTCTCGCCGCCCCCTTGGATCGTTTCTTCGGCATCGCGGGAATGATCGTGTGGGTGGCGATCAACATCGCGTTCGGCGTCTTCGGCACGCGTTGGGCGATACGCGGTAAGGGGACGGGGGAAGAGGGGCAAGGGACGGGGACGGGGACGGGGACGGCATGAAGCCACTCGAAATCATCGAAGCGGGACTGGTTCCGTACAGCGAAGCACTGGAGTGGCAACGCCAACTGGCCGACGACCGGATCACCGGCCAGCTGGCCCATGACGTACTGCTGTTACTCGAACATCCTCCGGTTGTAACCCTGGGCCGGAACTCGCACGCAGCACACCTGCTACGCTCGTCGGGCATCGATGTCTTCGAAGTCGAGCGCGGGGGCGACGTGACGTACCACGGCCCAGGCCAACTCGTCGGCTATCCCATCCTCGACCTCAGCGGCTACAAGCAGGATCTCCACTGGTACCTGCGAACGCTCGAGCAGGCCCTGATCGACGCCCTCGGCGTGCTCGACATCCCCGCCGAGCGCAATGCGGGATTCACGGGCGTGTGGACGCGGGGCAGGAAGATTGCGAGCATCGGAATCCACGTGAAGCAATGGGTCACCTGGCACGGCTTTGCGCTCAATGTCTCCACCGACCTGGCGCATTTCGATCGGATCGTGCCGTGTGGGATTGAGGGTGTCGTGATGACGTCGGTGGAACGGGAAACGGGAAACGGGAAACGGGAAACGTTGTGGCGCGAGACTGTGGACGCGGTCATTCGAGGATTCGAGACGGCATTCGGAGTCTCGATTATTCCGTCTCCTGAAGGGGCGGCTTTAGCCCACGGATCAACACGAAGTGCCCGCCTCTAGTCCTCCCCGGATCCCGCCCGGCCAGATCCAAACCACCAAATGGCCGGTCCTGCACTACGGCGATGTCCCGACGATCGACACATCCAAGTGGACATTTCGGGTCTCCGGACTCGTCGAGCGGCCATTTACGCTGACCTACGACGAGTTTCTCGCGCTGCCGCGCCAGACGGTCCAGTGCGACATCCACTGCGTCACTACCTGGAGCCGGCTCGACAATACGTTCGAGGGAGTTTCCGTGCAGGCGCTGCTCGAGCGCGCGGGATTGAAGCCGGCGGCGAAGTATTGCCTAGTCGTCGCCGAACAGGGATTCACGACCAATCTCCCACTGTCGGATCTCAACCGGCCCGAGAATCTCATTGCCTTGAAATGGGCGGGCGAGTGGCTGACGCCGGAGCACGGCTGGCCGGCGCGGCTGCTGGTGCCGCATCTCTACTTCTGGAAGAGCGCGAAGTGGGTGCGAGGATTCGAGCTGCTGGACGAGGATCTACCCGGTTTCTGGGAGCAGAACGGCTATCACATGCGGGGCGATCCGTGGACCGAAGAGCGATACGGCGGCCGCGGCCTCACGCAACACGAGATCAACAAGTTTCGGAATGCGAGTAAGAAGATCGCTCGGTGATCCCCGAGCGTTGGACCCGGGGGGCTAGCGAACTCCGTTTTTTCCCAGCAGCTCGTAGAACTTCCGGAACACCTCGATCCCGTCCCACAGCTGCTTCAACTCCAGCTTTTCGTTCGGCGCGTGCAGGCGATCGTCGGGCAAGCCAATCCCGGTGAGAATCACCGGCGCGCCTGCGGACGCGAGCGCCGGCACGACGGGAATCGAGCCGCCCGCGCGCGCCGGGACGGTGCCGCGCCCCAGCACCGATTTGAACGCCGCATCGAGCTTTTGGAACGACGCATCGGTGAGCGTGATCTGCGCCGGGTCCGCGCCGTGCAGAAACCGCACCGTTGCAGTCACGTACTTCGGGGCGAAGCGTTTGACCGCCGCAGCGAGCTGTCGCTCGACCGTCTTGAGCTTCTGACTGGGCACCAGGCGCATGCTGACCTTCGCGGTCGCTTCCGCCGGAATCACCGTCTTCGCGCCTTCGCCGGTGAAGCCACCGAGAATACCGTGGATCTCGAAGGTGGGAAGCGCCCACAGGCGCTCGAGCACTGAATACTTCTTGAGTCCAACCAGGCCCTTTCCCTGCACGCGCTTCTCGAGGAAGTCCTTCTCCTTGAAGGGCAGTTTTTTCCAAGCCGCGAGCTCTGCTTTGGACGGCCGTTTCACCGCACTGTAGAAGCCGGGAATGTTGATCTGGCCGTTCTCGCTCTTGAGCCGCGTCAACAGGCGGCACAGCTCCTCGTGCGCGTTGGGCGCGGCGCCGCCGTATTCACCCGAGTGCAGATCGGTCTTGGACGTGCGAACCGTGATTTCGCAATAGCAGAGCCCGCGCAACGTCGAATAGACCGCCGGCCAGCCGGGTGCGACGTACGACATATCCGCGACGAGCACCGCGTCGGCCGCGACGCGCTGCGGCTCGCGCTTCAGCAGATCGAACAGGACCTGCGAGCCGTGTTCCTCTTCGCCCTCGATGAGAAAGCGAAAGTTCACGGCCGGTTTGCCGGCCGCTTCGATCGCCTTCAGGAGGCAGAAGACTTGGCCCTTGTCGTCGGCCGCGCCGCGCGCGTAGAGACGACCGTCGCGCACCGTCGGCTCGAACGGCGGCGTGGTCCACTCGCCGAGCGGATCGGGCGGTTGCACATCGTAATGGCCGTAAATCAGCAGGGTGGGCGCGCCCGGCACCTCCGGGCCTACGCCCCACACGACGGGGTGGGTTTCGCTGCCGAGGAATTCGACTTTGGGGCAACCGAGTGCACGTAATGCTGCCCCCAGCCAGTCGGCGGCGCGGCGACAATCCTGATTGTGGGCGGGAAGCGTCGAGACTGAGGGGATACGGAGGAAATCGCTCAGCTCGCGTAACAAGAGATCTCGATCCATCGCGGCAGAAATGTAGACACCCGAGTCGCCGCTAGCCAGCGACAGGACCCCGGGTAGATTTGAGCCACCAATGCGCACAACCGCGTCATACGATCTCTTTCCAGACGCCCGCACCGAGCGTGCGCTGGCCCGCGCGCGCTGGCTGGCACGTGAAGGAAGACTGAAGGACGCGCAGACAGCGTATGACGAGCTGCTCACGACGACACCGGAGGTGAAGGCGTGCTGGGCCGAGTATTTCGAACTGCTGCGCGCCGACGGGCTGAAAGAAGAGGCGCTCAATCTCGCCGATCGAGCCCGCGCGGTGTTCGGTGATACGGGCTTCTCCTATACGCTGCGCGGCGCGGCGCTCACCGAGCTGGGCCGGTATCCCGAAGCGCTGGCCGAACTCGAGCGCGCGGTCGAAGCCGACCCCGACCTCGGGCTCGTGTGGCACGAGCTCGGCTACGCTGCCTACAAGATCGGCGACCGCAACCGCGCGCTGCTCGCGCTGGACCGGGCGTTTGCGCTCGAACCCCACACCGACACGCTGAGGTTGCGCGGTCAGGTGTTGCGCGATGCGGGCCGCTACCAGGCCGCCGAAGTCGCTTTCGAGGGTGCGGCGCAGGCGGCTGAGCACGCCGAGCAGAAACAGGACGCCGAACGGGAAATCAGTGCGACACGCCGGTACGCGTCCTATGCGCCGCGACGGCCGGAAGACCTCAGTCCGGCGGAGCGCTGGTTCGCCGACACCGGCGCGGTTGTGCTGGCCACGACACCGGGACCCGTGGCCCCCAGCGACGAAACGCTGGTCGCGACATTTGCGGAAGTCGCCGCCAATGCCGGTTGGCATTTCGGCCAGGTCATCCTGCTCGGCCAAGAATTCCCAGCGTGCAACGATCTGGCGGATCGGATGGGCGCTCCCCTGGTCACGCCCGCGGCGTTCGATCCCGCGGTGTGTCCCCTCATCGTGGCGCAAAGGCCGCTGCCGACCGACAGGACCTGGACAGGAATCGTGCGGCGCCTGGCCGACCAGTCGATAGGATTGGTGCTGACGATGGAGCATCCCGCCGAGGAGTGGACCGGCGCGACCGTCGACGTGGTGGGCGTGCTGACGGACGCCGGCAAGCGTCGCGAGCGCGCGCCGAATCCCGCGCAGGCGCTGAGTGAGGCTCAAAATCCAGGATCGCGGGTGGCGGCACGCCGGTTACGCCCGCTATGATGGTTCACACCCTGAAGGGTGTGCGGTAGCCTGTCCATCCGTCGACGCGTGTATGACACCGACTGAACAACCGGTCCCCCCGCCTCCGTCCCGTCCCACTCGAGCGCCCATGTCCGGGCGAGCCATCGTCCAGAGCCAATTCGACCGGGCCGCCGACCTCATCAATCTCGAAGCGTACATGCGGAAGATCCTCATGTCCCCCTTCCGCGAAGTGCAGGTCGAGGTTCCGGTCCGCATGGATGACGGCCGGATCGAGGTGTTCACCGGCTATCGCATCCAGCACAACGGCGCGCGCGGCCCCTGCAAAGGGGGCATCCGCTACCATCCCGAGGCCGATCACGACGAGGTGCTCGGTCTCGCGGCCATCATGACCTGGAAGACGGCGCTGATGGACATTCCCTTCGGCGGCGCCAAGGGTGGCGTAACCGTCGACCCGAAGAAGCTCTCCAAGCTCGAGCTGGAGCGTCTCACGCGCCGCTTCACGCAGCGGGTGGCGATCGTGCTGGGCCCCTATCGCGACATTCCGGCTCCCGACGTCAACACCAATGCCCAGGTGATGGCGTGGATCCTCGACGAGTACTCGAACCGCCAGGGGTACAGCCCCGCCGTCGTCACCGGCAAGCCTATCGCGCTGGGCGGATCGCTCGGCCGCGAGGAAGCGACGGGGCGCGGCGTGATGTACGTGATGCAGGAGTACGCGCGTGACTTCGGCATCACGGTGAAAGGTGGGCGAGTGGTGATCCAGGGGTTCGGAAACGTCGGCAGCCATCTTGCCCGTCTCCTCGACAGCGAAGCCGGCGCAAAAGTCGTCGCGGTCAGCGCCGTGGAGGGCGGCGTGTACAACGACAAGGGGCTCGACATTCCCGGGCTACTCGCGCACGTCGCACAGGGGAAACCCGTGCCAGAATGGAGTGGCGGCAAGCGAATCACGAACGACGAGCTGTGGACGGTTCCCTGCGACTGGCTCGTACCTGCCGCACTTGGTGGCGTGATTACCAAGGAAGCCAACGCCACCACAATCGACTGCAAGGTCGTGGTCGAAGGCGCCAACGAACCCACCACGCCCACGGCCGATCGGATTCTGGAGGAGCGCGGCATTGCGGTGATCCCCGATTTCCTGGCCAATGCCGGCGGCGTGACGGTCAGCTATTACGAGTGGGCCCAAAACCTTCAGCAGTACCGCTGGTCGCATGAGCAGGTGAATCGCGAGCTCAAAGCGACGCTCACGAAGGCGTATGCGTCGGTACGGGATTTGGCGCAGGAAAAGAAGGTGACCTTCAGGACAGCCGCGTATGGAATCGCGTTACAGCGAGTGGCTGACGCGGAACGACTAAGAGGAAACTAGTCTTCGTTCATCCCTGGACGTGAGTACAAGGCGCGATACGGGTCGCGGTCCGGCTGGGTGAACACTCGTATTTGAATCGCCCGCACCGTCTCAGCGATGTCCGCGTTGTTCTGCAGATAGATCTCGTCGAAGAGGTTGAGATCCATCCGATACAGCCGCTCGGCGATGATCACCGCGTTATTCAGCGGCGCCTGCGCGAACCAGCGCCAGTCGTAGGTCTCCAGCGACTGCCCCACGGGGCCACGAAACTGCTCCCGGGCCCACCCGAACAGCGTCTCTCGCACCTGCTCCAGGCGCGCGCTGGTGAGCGGCTCCGCGTAGGCGGAATCGAGCCGGCGGGCGAGCTCCGCGTAGAACACGTCCAGCGTCCGCTCGTCGCGCCAGCGCGCCGCCGCTCGATGCGCGTCGATCGTGTCGCGGCGCGAGCGAAAGAAGGCCTCGGCCCCGCGATAACCGACAAAGCTCGCAAAGCTTTCGTTGAATGGCGTCTGGCTCTTCACGTACAGCGTGTTGTGCGCCAGCTCGTGAATCACCGTCGCGACGAGCTCCATCGTGTCCCGGCTCATCGCGGTCGAAAACAACGGATCGCTGAGATACCCGAGCGTGGAGAACGCGCCCGAAGGGCGCAGGAAGACGTCGAGACCCTGCTGCTCGAGGTGCTGCGACTCGCTGCGCGCGCGCGACGCCTTGAAGAACCCCTTGTAGGGGACGATGCCGACGATCGGATAGGTCCACGTGACTTCCCGCAGCTTGTCACGCCGGCTCGCGGAGAGCACCAGCAGCAGCGTATCGCGGCCCACATCGACGTAGGTGGTATATGTCTTGCCGACCGCGAGTCCCAGGGAGTCGGCGGCAAAGGCGCGCGCCGCGAGCACCAGGGCGAACCGCTGGCGCAGCGCCGCTGGCGTCGTCGCGTCGGTGATGAGCTTGTCGATCGAGCGCCGCCTGAGCAGCAGGCGGGCTTCTTCGATCCCCGCGCGAGCGATGTAACGCGCGTCCGCGCTGATGAGCAGCACGAAGACGATGCCGGCTGCCACCGCGCCGAGCGCGATGGCGAGGATCCGCTTCAGGAGGCGTCCCCAGCGGGGGCGCGCCCGTTCGACTAGGGTGTCCACCGCAATCCCACGCGATGCGTGCCGCCACCCAGCACGTCATACGACCGGTACGCATAGTCCATCGCGAGGCCGCCCAGCACCACACCCCCCCCGAACGTCCAATTCGACGCGTCTGTGATCGTGGGACGCGTGGCATAGCCGATTCGGCCGACCAACCCCACGCCGTTCGTCACGACGCCGGCTTCGACACCCTGGATGAGGACCGCGCTCTTGTCCCTCTCCCATAAGCCTTCGAGTGTCGTGAGCAGTCGATATGTGCCCTGGGGATCGGTGTAGTTGAGCGTCAAACCGGCGCGGGTACGGCGCGGCAGCAGCGCGCCACTCCCCAGATCGCCGCCCAGATTCTGCACGCTGACACCAAGGGCCATGATATCGAAGACGGCGATCGCCATGCCGATGTCTCCGGCCCACGCGTCGCGCGATTCCGCGCCGATCTGCTGCCGATCGTACTTTACGGTGGCGCCGAGGGCGGCAAAGCCGCGCCGATACACGAGCGACGACGCCGCGAGCCCCTCGTAGGGGTGGAACGAAGCACCCGTCGCCATGCCGCGGCGACCGCCCGTCGACGGGTCGGGGACGATCTCGGGTTCGGTGCCGTAATCGAGCGCTTGGGCACCGAACCCCAACGTGAACCGCGTGACGCGCAGTGCCATCGCCGCCGATGAGATCGCCGTGCCCTCGAGATACGGCTCGTACGAGCCCTCGAGGCCGAGGTGGCGAATCGTGGCGATCCCCGCCGGGTTGGCGAACAGCGAAGCGGGATCGCCCACGAGCGCGGCTCCTGCACCGCCCAACGCCGCGGCGCGCGTCGAGCCTGGGAGCGCGGTCAGGATGGAGCCTTCGGATTGGGCGGTGAGGCGGTTGAGCGGTTGGGCGCTTAGCAACGCAACCGCGACGCCAACCGCGCTTCCGCCAAACCGACCAACCGCCGGTGTCATTGCAGCCGGATCACATTCACCCGCGGGACGTACGCCGGATTGATCAGCGCACCGGACGGTGTCGTGAGGTGCACTGTGAAGCCAGGGTCACCCGCGGCTTGCGTGGCCCGCAGATACACCCCCGAGCCCGCGCGCAACGTGCTGCTGAGATCCACGTCGCGACCGACGCTCACGGTCGGGATCAGCGGGAAGGCATGCGGAAAGAGCGTGGGCCGCTGCGAGCTCAGCGAGGAGAATACGGAGTGCAGCGCCCAGGAATCGTAGCGCAGCTCCGGCGGCCCGCTGCCGTCGTCGGTCATCCAATTCGTCAACGCCCAGCGACTCACGACCTGGGCGAAGGGAGCACCGGTGACCGCGGCGATGTTCTGCGCGCCGGTACTACTGGTCTGCACCAGCGAGCGCGTAAACGTATTCCACTGCGCCGTCGTGGCACCCGCCGCGTAACGGTCCACGACGTACCGTACGAACAGCCACGCCGCACCGCGCTCCCCCAGCGTCCCAATTCCGGCCGTGGGCAGGAGGAAGTGACTCTGTGTGGAGTCGAGATACTTGTAGGCGTTCAGCAGATCCCCCGCATAGAAACGGCAGTTCGCCGTGCCGATGGTGCAGTCGGTCAGCCTGGCCGCTGGGTTGGTCTCGTAGCTGCGCCCGCCCAACTCCTCGGCGTAATGCGAGAACCCTTCGTTCAGCCAGAGCACCTCGCCCGAGCCGCCCCGGACCAGCACGTGCTGGTTGAAGCTGATCATGTGCTGGAACTCGTGCACGAACGTCACCGGCAGGAAGGCCTGAATCTCGGCTACGGTGTGACTGCAGCTCAGCGTTCCCTGAGGATCCGCGACGACGGAGTAGAACACTTCTCCCTTGTTGGAGCGCGAATCGTTCCGGAACGCGGGATCCAGGTCGGCACCGAAAAAGAATCCGGCGACGAAGCCGGTTTTGTCACACTCGCTCGCGGTGACGAGCTTGTTCACGACGTTGGTCATGAGCACCAGCACGACCGTGTTGCTGTCGATGTCCGATTCACGGCCGAACGCTGCCGTATCGACCGCGTAGAGCCGCTGGTCGAAGACCTTAGCGATGCTGTCGAGCGCGGTCGAATCGGGACCGCCGGCAGGCGCCAGGGTATCGACGTAGATCGCGACTTTGGACTTGAGCGCGCGAACGCGCGCGCCGACCTTGTCAAAGCGGGAGCAGTCGAGCTTGGCGCACGCCATGAATGTGCGGAGGCTGTTGAGCGCGGGCGGGCCCGACGTGATGACGGCCGGCGAAGGAGCAATCACGGGCGAACGGGGGGGGGGCTCCGGAGCGAAGCCCCACGACCGCCGCTCATCGCCAATGCGCAGAAACGCGTGGAAACGCTCGGCGCTGCCTTCCCCGGCCCCGGTCATGGCCATAGGTGGCGCAGGAGCCGGTGGCCGAATCGTGTCGCCGCCGAGCACGAAGCTCGTCATCTGGCCCGGCGTGCCCGTCGCGAGCTGCGGGACCATCAGGTATTCGACGATCGAGGTGGTGGCGGGAAACTCGACGCACCCGGAATCGACGCCGGCGTCGAGCGACACGTATTGGGTTACCGCGAGATTCACCGGTGTGCCGCCCGTGCATGGGCGGATGCCCGGCTCGGTGCCGCCGCTACACGCGACTAACCAGATTGTCCCCGTCAACCACCAGAGCGGTCTCTGGAACATCCCGTTCCCCCCGTCGTTCCATGATTTCACCAGTGCGCCGCAAAGCCCCTTGGAAGCAGATCGGACCGGCCACTTCATGGAATCCGATCATTGCCACGAGCAGCGCTTCCAACGAGACATTCCACTCCGGAAACGCACTGCGTAGCACGGCGGCGAGCGTGATGGCCATTCCGCCCTGGGAAACCAGGCCCAGCCAGCCGTATTTGCCCATCTCGGCGCCAACCGCCGGGTGTCGGCCGGCCAGCTGGAGCCCCCACCGCAACCCGTTGATCCGCAAGGCCACGAGCAGTATGGCCCAGGGGAAGAGCCCCAGCTCATCGAGTGGATCAAAGCTCAGGCTGGCCCCTGCGAGCGCAAAAAATACGACATAGATCGGAACCGCGCACCGTTCAAGCTCCACGTCGAGACGCTCGCTCTCGACCGGGGCGGTGTTGCGCAGCGTGAAGCCCGCGGCGAGCCCCAGCAGGACAGCCTCGAGCCCGGTCAGCCGCACGACCTGAGCAATAATGAAGGCGAAGGCGACTACCGCCCACGCCACCCGAATCGCACGGAGGTACTGCGCCATAACGAGCCCCAGCGCGGCGCCCACGCCCAGCGACCCTACGATCATCAACAGCGCGCGCACGGCGCTGCCGGGGATCACCGCGCCGCTGCTCGCCAGCGGTCGCGCGATGGCCAACACAACCACCAGGCATAGAGCCGCGGCGACCGTTTGCAGGATCGTGACATTCACCATGCTGCGCGACAGCGCGCCGCGGGCACCGACGTCTCGGATCAGGGCCCACGTCACCGTGGGAGATGCGACCGCCGCAAACGTGCCCAGCACGAGAGCAACGGTGAGCGCGTCCCGAAATGGTTGATGCGCGGTGAGGGGGAACCACGGACTGACCGTGAGCGTGACGAGCGTGACCACCACGAACGGCGCGCCCATCGCGCCGCCGATCACGCGCACCAGCACGAGACGGTCCTGACCCCGAAAGACATCGAGGCTGAGTTTGGAGCCGGCAGCCAGCGCAATGAGGGCCAGGGCGCCGGTCGAGATGACGCTCAATACCTCCAGCTCATCGAGCCGGATCAGCCCGAGCCACGCCGGCCCCGCGATGAAGCCGACGAGCACATAGCCGACGATGCGCGGCAATCGGATGCTCTGCGCGACCGCACCGCCGATGTACGCCGCGATCAAGACGAAGCCGAGCGACAATGTGGCGCGCGCCTCGACCGGAACTTGTGCACCGGTCGAGCGGGCGATTCGCTCTAACATCGCGGTAATGATGAAGGTGACCGCAAGCAACAGCCATTGCATGACCGCGCAAAATACGGCAGATTCCGCCGGGTAACCATGCCGTTCGTTCATCTCCATACCCACAGCGAGTACTCTCTCCTCGACGGCGCGAACCGGATCCCGGATCTCCTGAACCGGGTGCAAGCGCTGGGCATGGATTCGCTGGCGATCACCGACCACGGCAATCTGCACGGCGCCTGGTCGTTCTATGCCGAAGCGAAGGCCCGGAAGATTCGGCCGATTCTGGGCTTCGAGGCCTATCTCGCATTCGGCAGCCGCCACAGCCGCGAAAAGCCGGCGCCGGATGTGCCGCTGGGCTCGCCCTACTCCCACCTGGTGTTGCTCGCGACGAACAAGGTCGGCTATCAGAACCTGATCAAGCTGTCGTCGATCGGGTTTCTGGAAGGCTATTACCGGCGGCCGCGGATCGACAAAGAGGTCCTGGAGCAGCATCGGGAAGGCATCGTCGCGCTGGCGGCCTGTCTTTCGGGTGAGATCGCGTTGTACTTGCGACAGGGAAACTACGAAGGCGCGAAGGCGAGCGCCGCATGGTTCGCACGCACGTTTGGACCGAACGGCTTCTGGCTCGAGGTCCAGAATCACGGCCTCCCCGAGGAACAGGCCGTCACCGAAGGGATGTTCCGGATTGGCGCCGAGCTCGGCCTGCCGATCGCTGCGACCAACGATGCCCACTATCTCAAGCGGGAAGACGCCGAGGCGCACGACGTGCTGCTGGCGATCGGCACGGGGAAAGACCTCGACGACCCCAAGCGGTTCCGCTTTTTCGGACAGGAGAGCTACGTCAAGTCCGAGAAAGAGATGCGCGAGCTGTTCGGGAAGCGCTCCTCGGACGTATTGGCGGAGACGGCGCGCGTGGCGGAGCTGTGCGAATTCGATTTCGAGAAACGCTACTTCCTGCCGCAGTTTCCCCGCCCCGCTGAGTTTGCCTCGGATCAGGATCTCCTCGTGCACCTTGCCCGCCGCGGCGCCATCGAGCGCTACGGCGACCCGCTGCCCGAGGCCGTCGAGCAGCGGCTCGCCTACGAGCTGGACGTCATCACGCGCACCGGCTACGCCGGTTACTTCCTGATCGTCTACGACCTCGTCAAAGCCGCGCGGGACCGCGGCATTCCGGTCGGGCCCGGCCGTGGCTCCGCTGCGGGGTCGCTGATCGCCTACGCGCTGCGCATCACCAACGTCGATCCGCTCAAGTTCGACCTCCTGTTCGAGCGCTTTCTGAATCCCGAGCGAATTTCGATGCCGGACATCGACCTCGATTTCTGCTTCGAGCGGCGGGGCGAAATCCTGGAGTACGCGCGCGAGCGGTACGGTCGCGAATCGGTCGGCCAGATCATCACGTTCGGGACGCTCAAGGCGCGGGCCGCGTTCCGCGATGTGGCGCGCACGCTGCGCGTCGAGATGGGCGACGTCGAGCGGCTCACCAAGCTGATTCCGTCAGGCCCGGCGTTCAGCATCACGCTCACCGAAGCCGGCGAGAAAGTGCCCGAAGTGAAAGCCGCCGCCGCGCAGGATGAGCGGATCCGCAAAGTCCTGGACCTGGGCGCGCGCATCGAGGGGCTGGCGCGCCACGCGTCGGTGCACGCCGCCGGCGTCGTGATCGCGCCAGGACCATTGACCGATTACGTGCCCGTCTGCACCGCTCCCGATTCGAAGACTGACGCGGACGCGATCATCACGCAGTATGACATGGTCGGGCTCGAGCACGTCGGCATGCTGAAGATCGATCTGCTCGGGCTGAAGACGCTGACGGTGCTGCACGACGCCACGCGCATGGTGGCGGAACGGCACGGGGTCACCATCGATCTCGAGCGTCCCGATCTCAACGATCCCACGGTGTATGCCCTGCTTCGCTCCGGACGCACCGCCGGCATCTTCCAGTTTGAATCGCCGCTCGCGACCGACTGCCTGCGCAACATGAAGTGCGACCGGTTCGACGATCTGGTCGCGACGAACGCATTGCTGCGCCCGGGGCCGCTGGACACCGGGATGTACCTCGTCTTCATCAACCGCAAACTCGGCCGCGAAAAGGTCCGCTATCCGCATCCCGCGCTCGAGGAGATTCTTGCGCCGACCTACGGCGTGATCGTCTATCAGGAACAGGTGATGCGGATCGCGAGCGCGCTGGCCGGCTACTCGCTCGCTGAAGCCGACGTGCTGCGCAAGGCGGTGGGCAAGAAGATCAAGGAGCTGATCCAGGAGGAGCTGAGCAATTTCGTGAAGCGCGCCATCGCGCGCGGGCACGACAAGCGCGCGGTCGAGGAAATCGCCGCGCAGATCGAGACCTTCGGCCGGTACGGCTTCAACAAGTCACACTCGGTCGCGTACTCGATCCTCTCCTACCAGACGGCGTGGTTCAAGACGTACTATCCCGCGGAGTTCATGGCGGCGCTGTTGTCGTCGGAAATCGGCAACACCGACCGCGTGGTGCAATACATCAACGAGGCGCGCGAGCTCGGGCTGCAGGTGCTCGCGCCCGACGTGAACGAGTCGGGCTATAAGTTCACCGTCGTGGGGGACAAGCGGATTCGGTTCGGGCTCGGCGCGGTGCGCAATGTCGGGGAAGGCGCCATCGCATCGATCATCGCCGGCCGCCAAGCAGCGGGTGGGGGGGAGGGGGGGCCGTACCGCTCGCTCGTGGAGCTGTGCGACCGGATCGATCTGCGGTTGTGCAACAAGCGCGTGATCGAGTCGCTGATCGATGCCGGCGCCTGCGACTCCCTGGGCGGTGAGCGCTCCCAGCTCGTGGCCGCGCTGGATCATGCGTTCAGTGAAGCGCAGGTGCGCCAGCAGGAGCGTTTTTCAGGCCAGCAGGCCCTGTTTGGCGATGACGCGCCGGTGGCGCCGCCTCCCGCGACGCTCCCGGACGTGCCCCCCTGGTCTGAGCATGACCGCCTGACCCGCGAGAAGAGCGTTCTGGGCTTCTTCATCTCCGGCCACCCCCTCGCCAAGTACGGCGCGGAGGTGGAGCTTTTTGGGACCCGTACGACCGCCACCCTGGGCCTGTGGAGCGAGCAGAAGGTCAGCGTGGCCGCGGTCGTGACGGTGGTCAAGCGGCAGATCTCAAAGAAATCGGGTGCCGAATACGCGCGGCTCACGCTGGAGGATTTCCATGGCACCGCGGAGGCGCTGGTATTTCCGGAGGCGTGGGCCAAGCTCAACGGCGTGATTCACGCCGACGGCTCGTATCTGCTCACCGGGGGCTACATCTCGCGCGACCGCGGTGAGGAGCAGGCGCCGTTTATCGTCGATGGGGCACGCGTGCTGGACGATTTGAAGCCGAGTGGCGCGATCGGCGTGGCGCTCCGCTGGACGGCCGCCAGGCGGCCCGAGCCGGAGACCGCGCGCGCCATCGCCGCGCTGTGCGCGGCGCATCCGGGACCGACGCCGGTATTTCTGGAGTGGAGCGGCATGAATGGCTCCGGGAATGAAGCGGTGAGATTGCGCAGCCGCTCGTTCCGGGTGGACGCGGCGGACGATCTCCTGGCGGCATTGCGAGATCTCGTGGGGGCCGACGGGGTGGCGCTGGTTAAGGCCTAGGAAGCATGGTTGGTCGATGTAGGGGCGCAGCATGCTGCGCCCCTACTGAATTCATCAGCGACAGGAACCAATGGCGACCTATACCCTGGACTTCGAACGCCCGCTGCTCGAGCTGGAAAAACAGATCGAGGAGTTGAAGCGCGTCGCCGGGGACAAGCCTGATTTCGCCAGGAATATCAAGCCGCTGGAGAACCAGCTGGCGACGCTGCGCGTCGAGATCTATCGCAACTTGACGCCGATGCAGCGCGTGCAGGTCGCACGACACCCGCGCCGTCCCTATCCGCTCGACTACGTCAACACCGTGTTCACCGACTTTGTCGAGCTGCACGGCGACCGCCTCTACCGCGACGATCCCGCGATCATCGGCGGCTGGGCGCGACTGGACGGCACCAGCGTGATGGTGATCGGTCACCAGAAGGGCCGTGATACCAAGGAGAACCTCTATCGCAACTTCGGGATGGCGCATCCCGAGGGCTATCGGAAAGCGATGCGGCTGATGCGGCTGGCCGCCAAGTTCGGCGCTCCGGTCGTCACTCTCGTCGACACGCCCGGCGCCTACCCCGGCCTCGGCGCGGAGGAGCGCGGCCAGGCCGAAGCGATCGCGAGCAGCCTGATCGAGATGGCCTCGCTGCAGACACCGATCATCACCGCGGTCATCGGTGAGGGGGGATCGGGCGGGGCGCTCGCCGTCGGGCTGGCCGATCGGGTGCTGATGCTCGAGAACTCGGTGTACTCGGTGATCTCCCCCGAAGGATGCGCCGCGATTCTGTGGAAAGACGCCAGCCAGCGCGAGCGCGCGGCGGAGGCACTCAAAATCACCGCGCAGGATCTGCTCAATCTGGGCGTGATCGACGAGATCATTCCCGAGCCTCCCGGCGGCGCCCATTCCGACCCCGAAGCCGCCGCGGCGGCACTCGGCGACGCGCTGCAGCGGCACCTCGGTCAGCTGCGCAGGCTCAAGACTGACAAACTGCTCAAACGCCGCGAAGAAAAGTACCTTTCCATGGGTGCTCTGACCGAGAAGTGATTTGACGCATGTCTTGGAAGTCCGGTTCAAAGGGAACCGGCGTGAATACTTCACCTGGCCTTCCGACGACTCGCTCCGCGTTGACGATGCTGTCATCGTGGAGGTCGATCGCGGGCAGGATCTAGGCCGGGTATCGGCCGTAGGGGAAGTCGCCGAGAAGAAATGCCAGCGGTGCGGCGCCTGTGGTCAAGGACAGACTGCCGACCCGTCGACCGAAGCTCCTCCCGCTCCGCGAGCCATCGTCCGCCGCGCGTCTGACCACGAGACCAAAGTCGCTCGGGAGCTCCGCATCAACGAAGAGGAAGTCCGCCGCATCGTGCGCGACCGCGTCCGGCAGCACACCCTCCCCATGAAGGTCTCCGACGCCGAGTGGCAATGGGACAAGCGCAAACTGACGATCTATTTCACGGCGGAGCAGCGCGTGGATTTTCGGGCGCTGGTGCGCGATCTCGCGGGGCTGTTTCGCACGCGCATCGAGCTGCGGCAGATCGGTGCGCGCGATGAAGCCAAGCGGCTCGACGGCATCGGCCGTTGCGGGCGGCAGCTGTGCATCGCGAGCTGGCTCCCGGAAGGCCGGCCCGTCAGTCTGTCGCTCGCCAAGGCGCAGGGGCTGTCGCTCAACCCCGTGCAGATCTCGGGACCGTGTGGCCGGCTGCTGTGTTGCCTCCACTACGAGCACGATTTTTACGTGCAGCAACGCAAGCGCTTTCCGAAAGAAGGAAAGGCGGTCCGCACGTCCGTGGGCATCGAGAAGGTCGTCGCGGTGGACATCTTCCGGGAGCGCGTGACTCTCCGTTCCGACGCTGGAGAAACCCGCGTCGTCACACTCGACCAGCTGCAGGCGGAGTGACGGGCCCGAAGTACTTCCTCACGACCGCCATCGATTACTCCAACGGCGATCCTCACCTCGGGCACGCGTTGGAGAAAGTCGGCGCGGACTGTATTGCCCGCTATCATCGGCTGCGCGGCGATCAGGTCCATTACCTGATGGGGATGGACGAGCACAGCCAGTCGGTTATCCAGGCGGCGGCACGCGCCGGCGTCACGCCACGCGAATGGGTCGATCGCATGGCCACGACGTTCGCCGACTACTGGCGCCGGCTCGAGTGCAGCAACGATGACTGGATCCGGACCACCGAGCCCCGCCACGTGCGCGGCGTGGTGGCCCTGCTCGAGCGAGTCCAGCAGCGCCATCCCGATGACCTGTATGTCGCGGACTACGAGGGCCTGTACTGCACCGGCTGTGAGGAGTTCAAGCAGCCGGCGCAGATCGCCAATGGTCACTGCATCGAGCATCCCACGCTCGAGCTGATCCATACCAAGGAACGGAATCACTTCTTCCGGCTCAGCGCCTACGGCCAGCGGCTGCTGCAGCTGATCGCGCAGCAGGAATTCCGCGTCGAGCCCGCGATTCGCAGAAACGAAGTCGTGCGGCTGCTCGAGGACGGCCTGCAAGATGTGTCCATTTCACGACAGCGCCTGCCGTGGGGCATCCCCTTCCCCGGCGATCCCGAGCAGACGGTCTACGTCTGGTTCGACGCACTGATCAATTACCTGTCCGCGACGGGGTTCCCGGACACGGGCTACGAGCGCCTCTGGCCGGCCGATCTGCACGTCGTCGGGAAAGGCATCACGCGGTTCCATTGCATCATCTGGCCCGCGATGCTGCTCGCCGCCGGGCTGGAGCTGCCGAAGCTCGTCTGGGCGCACGGCTACGTGCAGTGGGAAGGCACGAAGATGAGCAAGACGGCGGGCACGGCCGTCAGCCTCAAAGCCGCGATCGAGCGCCACGGCGCCGACGCGCTGCGCTACTTCCTGCTGCGCGAAGTCGGATTCGAGAGCGACGGCAACTTCACCTGGGACCGTTTCGATGCCCGCTACACCGCCGATCTCGCGGACACGTTTGGCAATCTCGTGTCCCGCGCCCTGTCGATGGTGCAGCACTATCGCGACGGTACCGTCCCCGATGCCCCCCCCTCCGGAACAGCCCGCCCTGAGCGTAGCGAAGGGGACTCACTGGAGCAGGCGACACAGGAGACAATCGCGGCCTACACCCGCGCGATGGATGCGCAGGAGCTGCAGCACGGCGCGGCGCTGGTGATCGAGCTCGCGTCGCGCGCCAATCGCTACGTCGAAGAGACGGCGCCCTGGAGGCTCGCGAAAGCAAAAAAGGACGCCGAGCTCGATCGCGTGCTCGCCAATCTCGCGCGCGTCGTGGCGCGACTCGCGGTGATGGCCGCGCCGTTCATTCCCGCGAAAGCACAGGAAATCTGGGACGCGCTGGGTACCGATCGGCGACTCGATGCCGTGCGACTCGGCGATGTCGCGGGTTTATCGGTGGCCCGGCACCACGTCTCGAAACCGCCCATCCTATTCCCCAAACCCGTCGCGGCTTAGCTCGCTGCCCGCACAAACGTGACGGAGCGCACATTTGGTTATTTGACGGACTCATGAGATGGGGCGTATCTTTCGCTTCCCCATGAAGAAGAAACAGGCCGAGCGGCGCTGGACCGTCATGTTGGTCCCCCACGGATCGGGTTCGTCCCGCGCCGTGGAAGTGTCGCAGACCGTGGTCAAAGCTCTCGTCGGCATCGGCGGCCTGCTCGCGCTGCTGTTCCTCGTGCTCGGCGGCACCGCGCTGTCGCGCGGCGTGAATGTCACCCGGAGTCGCGCGCTCGAGCGCGAGAATCAATTGCTCGCGAGCGAAATCCAGCGGTTGCGCGAGCGGCTCGTGGGCCTGCGTGACACGCTCAACGTGTTCGGCGAGCGCGAGCAGGCGCTGCGATTGCTCGCCGGCCTCTCTCCCGTCGACAAGGACGTGCAGCAGGGTGGCATCGGTGGACCGACCGGCCAATGGTCGGAGCGCGACAGCCTGTCGACGCTCGGACTGAGCGGCGCGCAAGCGCTCGCCGCCCGCATCGACATGGATCAGCTGACCCGCCGCGCCAACATTCTGGTGCGGTCGCTCAACGAAGCCTTCGACTCCGCCTCGAGCCAGCGCTCGCGCTACGCCGCGCTGCCGTCGATCATGCCCACCAAGGGATGGCTGACCAGCGCGTTCGCCCGTGAGCGCGTGCATCCGATCCTCCACCTTGCCCGGCCGCACGAAGGCATCGACGTCTCCGCGCCGATGGGCATGGAGATCGAAGCACCGGCGTCGGGCGTGATCACGAACGTCGCGTGGGTCGAAGGCTACGGCAACATGCTGACGATCGATCACGGCTATGGGCTCGTGACGCGGTATGCGCACTGCTCCAAGATTCTGGTCGTGCGCGGCCAGCGCGTGAAGCGCGGCCAGGCGATCGCCAAGGTCGGCTCCACCGGCCTGTCCACCGGACCGCATCTCCACTATGAAGTGTGGGTGAACGGTCATCCGGTCGATCCGATGAAGTACGTGCTCCCCGACGCGATCGTGGATTGACGCTGTTCCCGCCTTGACGCACGCTGTACCGCACATCTGATTTGAGTTAAGCCGAAAGATTCCCCGCCTGCGGAGGCCCCCATGGGCGCCTCGTTGGGTCGTTGCATCGGCGTCGGTTCGGTTCTCGGCAGTCTCGCCGTTGTCGCTTGCCATCCCGCGAAAATCACACCCCAGGGCGATGCCGACCGCATCGTGATCA
>WNGI01000990.1_pt1 | contig 22786 bp, 19 predicted proteins | sample 5400621 | NCBI WGS metagenome assembly WNGI01 (sample SAMN13153374, study PRJNA577476) | soil metagenome | isolation source: 20 cm soil or saprolite under Garry oak tree replicate 1 | place: USA:California | collected 2016-06-15
AACCGGTTTCGCTCGCGCCAGAGAAGCAAAAGTCCCAGAGCCGCCGTTTGAACGACCTTGGGACCGCTTCGTCCAGCAAAAAGCGTTCGCAAACTATCAGCCGGGCCTGCCCTGTCAAAGCAAATTCTTAGCGGATCCGTCCACTCGACGCCGCCTCGTCTTCACCGCCTCCACGGCGCCGGGTAACAACGAAAATTATCCCGATTAAAACCAGCAATACGACCAGTGCGATTCCGATGTTTAGTGGCGTAAGCAAGCCAGGCTCAGGTGTCGCTGCCGGAGTCGCTGCGGGGGGCGGCGCGTTTTTGGCGGCAAGAGCCGATTGGGCGTACTGCAAGCGTTGCTGCGTATCGTAATCGTTGGGATTGATCCTGAGGGTTTGTTGATAATCCGCGATTCCCTTCTCGTAATTTTGCAGATAAGTGACGTAGGTGTAACCCCGCTTCGCGTAAACGTCGGGATCGGGTTTGATCTCCAGACTCTTGTCGTAATCGGCGATGGCCTCGTTGTATTTCTTCTGGCTGCGATAGACGAACCCGCGGCGCTCGTAAGCCTGCGCGTCATTGGGATCCTTCTGCAAGACCGCGGTAAAATCTGCAGCCGCTTTGTCCCAGTCGCCCAGCCCGATCTCGGCAAATCCCCGCAATCGTACCGCCGTCATGTTGTCAGGTTTCAGCTCGGCCGCCTTGCCTAAATCCGCCAGCGCCTCCGTGTATTGCTTTTGCATGACGAAAGTCTGGCCTCGCTCCACGTATCCCATCTCATCCTTGGGCGCGATCTCAATCGCCTTGGCGAAATCTGCCATCGCTTCGTCGTATTTCTGCAACGCGCGATAAGCCGTCCCGCGATTCAAGTAGGCTTTGGCGCTTTTCGGATTCGCCTCGATCGCGGCGTTAAATTCCTTGATCGCATCCTCGTATTTGTGTTGTTGCGCGAGCTCCACGCCTTTGTTGACGTGGCTGCTGGCATCGGAAGATCCCGCGGGCGGCTTCGCTTCGGCGCTCAGGATTGTCAGTGAAAAAATAATTGCTGCGGTCGATAGAAATTTTGAAATGGTCATGGCTCCTCCTTCGGCAACTATCTTTTTGCGCGATCAAATGCCAGTAAGCCAGCAAAATCCAAGTCCGTGAAAATTTTATCCGCCCTCACGTCACCGGAGCCGCGCTCGGGGAGACGCAGCATTTCGCGAGGATACCTGGCACTTTTCGCTACCGTCGTCATTTGGTCGCTACCATCGCTTTTCCAATTTTATCTGCTGCGTTACTATGACGTTTGGGCGCAAAATTTCTACCGCTACAGTGTCGCCTGCATCGCGATCGCACCTTTGTCGCCTTTCGCATCCGGCGCGACGGACCGCGGCTCGATCTTGGCGCGTTCGCCCTCTGCTTGATCCCAGCCGTCCCGAACGTCGTCCATCAAATCACTCAGACGATCGCCCTTTTTTACATCGGACCCGGCGTCTACGCTATCTTCACCCGTTCTTCGGCAATGGCAATTTCAAGTCGGCACCTTGCTGGGATTAGTCGGCGCTGTTGGCGTCTTTTGCTTTCAACCTGGGACTACTGCCGGGCACGTCGCTATTCGCGGATTGTTGATTGCCTTCATCGCCACCACTTGTTGGGCGCTTTACGGTGTCCTGGTAAAACGTCCGTCCGCTCGGCTCGGTTCCATTCGTAGTTTTGGTCTCATTAGTTTCATTACCTCGGCCCTGCTTTTTCCGCTAACCTGTGCTTTCGGGAATGTCGCGACCCCGGTGGAGGTGAGCTGGTTCGTAAATCTCATTCTCGTGATCTCGGCCGTGACCTGCATCACAATGGCGCACGTTCTTTATTACGTTGCTACCCAGGAAATCGGTGTCGCCCTTGCCCAAACGCTCCAGCTGCTCTGCCCGCTCGGCGCCCTGGCTCTGTCCACCTGGATCTTCGGCGAACATTTAACTACCGCACAACTTTGGAGCGCGGCGATCCTGTTGTTCGGCGCATTCCTCGCCATGCGCGTGAAGCCGGTGGCGACGACGGAGACGGCGGAGAATATTTAAAATCGTTGTAGCTGCCGCCATCACTGGCGGCAGCTACAACGCCTTAACCTCATTTCAACGCTTGCGCTTTTCGCACCAGCTCAAGAAATCCAGCGCGATAGCCATTAGCATCCTTACCTTTCCCTTCCTGCGCCCACTCCAGCACGGCACCCAGCGTTCCACTTCCTTTGAATTCCGAATTGCGCAATAACATTCCAAATTCCGCCACCGCCGCGGCAAATTTAAGATCGGCCGAGGCGTTCGCGAACTGCTTCCCGTCGTCCACTACCGCGCGCTCGATCAACTCGCTCTTATTGCTGTCCGGCTTCTTGTAGCGCAGTTTCACCGTCAACATCTCGTTAGAATTCGATCTTCGGTCCGACTGAGTCCCATATTTGAGCGGATCCACCGACGGGACACTCGGACTGACTGCCGCGCCCACCGGCACCACCTCATACAATGCCGTCACCGTGTGCCCGGCGCCAATCTCGCCCGCATCGATCTTGTCGTTGTTAAAATCCTCTTTCTGCAACAGCCGCTTTTCGTAGCCGATCAAGCGATACGACGCCACCCGCGCCGGGTTGAACTCCACCTGGATCTTTACGTCTTTCGCGATGGTCAGGAGCGTGCCGTTCATTTGCTGCACCAGAACCTTGCGCGCTTCATCCAGCGAATCGAGGTAGGCGTAATTGCCGTTCCCTTTGTCGGCGAGTTTCTGCATCGTCGAATCCTTCAAATTGTCATCGCCTACGCCGAGCACGCTCAGGAACACATCGCTCTTCGCTTTCTCCTCAATCAAACGAATCAGTTCGCCCTGGCTGGTGACACCCACATTGAAATCACCGTCGGTCGCGAGAATCACCCGGTTGACTCCGCCTTTGATGAAATTATCCGCCGCAATCTTGTAGGCGAGCTGAATTCCTTCCGCACCGTTGGTCGATCCACTTGCCTGTAAAGTCTCCAATGCCGAAAGAATTTGTTCCTTGTGTTCGCCGGTCGTTGAAGGCAATGCCAGCCCCGACGCGCCCGCGTAAACCACGATCGCCACGTGATCGTTCTCCGTCAGTTTTTCTACCAGCAACCGCATCGCCTGTTTCACCAGTGGCAACCGCGCCGGTGGTGTCATCGAGCCCGAGACATCGAGCAGAAAAACCAGATTGCTCGGCCCGCGTTTATCCTGCGCGATCTCACGTCCCTTCAACCCAATCCGCACCAGTCGATGTGTTTCTTCCCAGGGACAGCTCGCGATGTCGACGTTGATCGAGAACGACTCCTCCGCTTTCGGCTGAGGATAATCGTAAGTAAAATAGTTGACCATCTCTTCAATCCGGACTGCATCCTTCGGCGGAAACGATCCATCGTTGATGAATCTGCGCAGGATCGAATACGACGCGGTATCGACATCAATCGAGAAGGTCGAGAGGGGATTATCTAACGCCGCGAAAAACGGATTTTCTATGAAGAGCCCGTAATCGGCGGTGTTGAACTTTCCATTTTGAGTTCGAATATCGTCGTCTCGCGAGAAGTCTTCGCGGAACTCGGGTTGCGTTGCTGCTGGCTGTTGCAGCGCGATCATTGGCGAGGCCGTCTCTGCCTCGATTTCACTTGGTGCCGCCAAGGGAAGATTGGTCGGGTGTCGTGACGCCTGCGCGATTTCATTTTGATGAAGTTTGTAGCCACCGAAAATAGCCAGTCCGATCACGGCGAAGACTGCAATGACTGCCGCGACCGCGAGTGGACGCGCGATCGACCAAAACCAGGGGTCATCCCGAATATCGCCAAGGTTCGCCGAAAGCGGTGCTTTCACGACACTGGCAGGATGCTGCAACTCTGCGGCAAAATCCTCGCGCAACAGTCGCGCCATCGTTTGCGTCTCCTGGACTTCGCGTTGCGCTTCGGGCGACGCCGCTGCTTCATGCGCGATCTCGGCTCGCTCTGCCTCATCCAGCTCATCAAGCGCGTAGGCTGTTAATTTTGGGTCGTCAATATTCATGCCTCGCTGGTGGTCCTGGGGGTAAAAGGAACAAAATCCTTTGCCGCGTTGGCGTATTTCTGCCGCAACGTCTTCAGCGCGGTGTGAATCAACACCCCCACATTGTTCGCGGTTGTTTTCGTGATCTCGGCGATCTGCTGATAGCTAAGATCGTTTTGAAATTTCAACTGCAGCACTTCCTGTTGGCGAGGCGGCAGGGTGGCCACGATCTTCAACAAGAATCCGGTCGCCTCTTGTTCCTCCAGACGCTCGAATGGCATCGGCTGTTGCCCCGCTTCGCGCGCTTCGATCAATTCTTCATCGAGGTACTGCATCCGTCTTTCTTTGCGGCAAACATTGAGCGACCCGTTCCGGCAAACGGTGAAAAGCCAGGTCGCCGGCTCCGGGCTTTGAAACGCACCGTTGTTTTGAAATTTCACAAAAGTTTCCTGCACCACATCGCGCGCTCGTTCCCGGTCGCCGGTAATGCGCGTCGCGAATTGCAACAACGGAATCTCAAATCTTCGCAGCAGGACCTGCATCCGCTTCGAGTCCGCGTTCGCGTCACCGTCGGGCATTTGGTTTAGAAGTTTAACGCGCGAGGCGGTGAAAACTTAGGAAATTTTATGTGTTATTGCCGTCACACGAAGCGCCGCCGCAGTTTCTGGGGAGCGCACGCTGCCGGGTAGCGCGCGTGTCTCGCGTGCTAGCGATGGCGTCCTCGCCATCGCGAACTTTTGGAGGTGCCTTAATCGTTTTCTACGATGTCCGTTTTCATCAAAGATTGTTTCGGCGAGACCCGAGACCAACACGCGAGACGCCTGCGCTAGCCGGAATAAAAAAATTCCGCGACCGCGCGATGAACTTTCGCGTTGAGCATCCCGCATCGAGCATCAAGAATCCAGTAAACCCATGAACCTGAAAACGTATCTGATCGCGCGACAAAGAATGATCGATCGCGCGCTGGATCGTTTCCTGCCAAAGGAAAATGCAGCGCCGCCTACCATCCACAAAGCGATGCGCTATTCACTTTTCGCTGGCGGCAAAAGATTGCGCCCAATTCTTTGCCTCGCCGCTGCCGAAGGCTGCAAAGGGAAGGTGACGGAGGCGCTTCCATTGGCCTGCGCGATGGAATGCATCCACACCTATTCGCTGGTGCACGATGATTTGCCGAGCATGGACAATGACGATTTCCGGCGCGGCCGCGCGACCTGCCACAAGGTTTTCGGTGACGGCATCGCCGTCCTTGCGGGAGATGCGCTGCTCACCGTCGCCTTCGAAATTGCCAGCCGCGCCAAACCGACACGACGCTATTCCATGTCGGAAATGTTTCGCGAGATCTCGACCGCGGCCGGCAGCCGGAAACTCATTGCCGGTCAGGTAGCTGATCTTGAAGCGGAAGGAGAAAAAGTTTCGCGCGCTGAACTTCGTTACATCCACGAAAACAAAACTGCTGCCATGATCACAACGTCCGTCCGTCTCGGTGGGATGAGTGCAAACGCCGACCCAAAAAAAATGCATGCAATTACAAAGTTCGGTTACGCGCTCGGTCTTGCTTTTCAAGTGATCGACGACATTCTCGACGTCACGCAAACGAGCGAAAAGCTTGGCAAAAGCGCAGGCAAAGATGTCGCTGCGCAAAAGGCGACCTATCCGGCAGTGATCGGACTGGAGGGATCGCGTGCGGAAGCGAGGCGGCTGACGAACGCTGCGCAAAACGCGCTCAAGATTTTTGGTAAAGAAGCTGAGCCGATGCGAGAACTCGCGAACTATCTGCTCGTGCGCGAATACTGAGCCTTCGCGTCGGGGGAACGCAGGCTGTTAGCCTGCCAGTTTCGGCTGCTAGCCGAAACATTCTTTCATTGATGGTCGTCGGCACGCTGCCGAACGACAGCAGGCTGGCAGTCTGCGCTCTCCAGAAAGATTGTTTTCGGCGAGACGCCGAAACCAACACGCGAGGTCCGAGCCGGACTGGCGCTGCGTGCGCTACCCAGAATTATGCGAGCGCGAGATTGGGATCGATCTCCTCCGCCAAATTCGAAACGATTCCGTTTTCCAATCGTAGCATCGCGGCCAACGCAATCATGGCTGCATTGTCGGTGCACAGCCAAGGTTCAGCGACAAGGAATTCGATCTCATTTTTCTCGCAGGCCGCGCGCAAATCTTCTCGCAACGCGCGATTGCAACTCACCCCGCCGCTCAATGTCAGACGTCGCGATTTGGTTTGTCGCAGTGCGCGCAAGCTTTTTTCCCGCAGGACCTCGATGACTGCTTGTTGAAATGAGGCGCAGAGATCCGCCAGCACATCATCCGGAGTGTCAGTCGAGGGATGCCGATGCGTTACGTTTAAGGTTTCATCGCGGGATCCCGCGGTCCGAGCCGGACTGGCGTTTTCGCTCGGGATGACGACTTTAGGCAACAAGTAGCGCACCGCTGTCTTCAAGCCGCTGAAACTGAAATTGAGATCGCCGGAGTTCAGCATGCTCCGAGGAAGATCGAATTTTTTCGCGTCACCGTCTTGCGCGCGCATTTCAATCTCTGGTCCGCCCGGATAACCGAGCCCGAGCAATTTCGCCACCTTATCGAACGCTTCTCCGGCCGCGTCATCGAGAGTGCGCCCAAGAATTTCGTAGTCGCCAACGCCACGGACATTCACCAGCAGGGTGTGTCCGCCGCTCACAATCAGCGCAACGTTCGGTTCAATTTTTTCGCGACCGAAAAACGGCGAGAGCAAATGTCCTTCCAGATGATTAATCGCGAGAAATGGTTTGCCGGTGCCGATGGCCAGGCCTTTCGCGGTCGAATTTCCGACAACTAACGAGCTGGCCAATCCCGGCCCACTTGTGGCCGCGAAGGCGTCCATTTCATCCATCGCAATCGCGGCCGACGCAATCGCGCGCTCGAGCAAGCGCGGCAGCTGCGCCAGATGATTGCGCGATGCGACTTCCGGAACAACGCCGCCGAATTTTTCGTGCTCGGCAATTTGCGACGCCACTTCGCTGGCGAGCAGCTCCGAGCCGAAACCGTTGCGGCGCAAGATCGCGACTGCGGTTTCGTCGCAGGATGTTTCAATTGCAAGAATTGTCATAAGCATTCGTCATCCCGAGCGAACTCGAGCGATGCCGTTGCGGGACCTTTAAGGTAACAGTACGGGATCCCTCGACTTTCGCTCGGGATGACGACGTGGGCGAAAGCGACCTATTTTTTCGTTTCGCTTTTTACCGCGGTCTCCTGCGCGTAAATCATGACACCTTTGAGTGCATCGATCGCGCGCAGCATCTGCGGGTCGCGCGAACGAATCTGGTTTTTTTCGTCGTCGGTTTTGGCATCACTGTTTCGCGCAACAAAAAGCGCGTGTTCCTGTTCCGCCGTCATCGGCACCGGAATGGTCGGCGTGACCCCGTTGCCGTGGATGACCTGTTTTCCCGGGGTGTAATATTTCGCGGTGGTGAAACGCAACGCCGATCCATCGGGCAGTTGCAAAACATTTTGCACCGATCCTTTCCCGAAAGTTGTTTCACCAACAAGGATGGCGCGTTTTAAATCCTTTAGCGCCCCTGAAACGATCTCGGCGCCGCTGGCGCTGCCTTCATTGACCAACACCGCCAGTGGGAAATGCGGGCGCTCTTTTGCGGTGGACGAAGTCGTATACTCACGCTCCTGCGATGCCGCGCGGCCCTGAGTGGAAACCACTGTTGTGTTCGGTGGCAGGAACTGGCCGCAGACATCGACCGCGCTGTTGAGCAAGCCGCCGGGGTTATTTCGCAAATCGAGAATCAGCGCCTGCATTCCCTGTTTCTGCAATTGGTCAAGCGTTTTGGCTAACTCCTCGGCCGTTGGTTCGTTAAACTGCACCACCCGTACGTAACCGATCTTGAATGCGCCGGTCAGCTCCTTATCGACGAGATGCGCATTCTTCACGCTCTGCAACTTTACTTCGGCGCGCTCCAGCACGTAGTCTTTAACTTCTTTGCTGGACGGTCTAAGAATCGTTAGGGTTGCTTTCTGATCCGGTTTGCCGCGCAGCAGATTGACCGCCTGTTGCAATTCCAATCTCTCCGTTGACGTGCCGTTAATTTTCAAGATCTGATCGCCCGCCAGAATTCCCGCCTTCGCCGCCGGGGTATCTTCCATCGGTGTGACGACGGTGAGAACACCATTTTTGCTCGAAACTTCGATGCCGAGTCCATTGAAGCGGCTGCGGGTATCGTCCTGCATGTCGCGAAAATCGTCCGGCTCCATGAACTGGCTATGCGGATCGAGCGAGGCGAGCATGCCCTTCATCGCGGCATAGACGAGATCGTGATAGCTCGTCTTGTTACCATCCACATAATCCTGCCGCAGCAACTGTATCGCCTTGGCGAAAACCGCGATCTGCGCGTAACCACTATCAGGATCGTTTTCTGCCGCGTGCGCGGTGAAGAGCCGCAACGCCAGTAGCCCGTTGATGAGCGCGAGCAACGCCAGCACAATAAGAACGAATCGACGTTTCATGAAGATCTTGATTTTCGCTCAGGGTGAAATTTTTGGCAACGGTCAACCCATTCGTTAACGTCCCGCCTTAGCTTTTTGATGAAACGACTTCTCCTGCTCATTCTTTGCGCGATCGTGCCGACGCTCAATGCTGCGCAAAATACCGATGCCGATTTCGGCGCAGTGGCGGAAGAATTCATAAAAGGTTACCTGAACGCGCGGCCCCTTCTCGCCACCCGGCTTGGTTTTCATGAATATGATGGCCGGGCGGATGATTTCAGCCGGCTTGCCCTCGATGCCGAATTGCAGCGTCTCCGCCGTTTTGATGACCGGCTGCGGAAATTCGAGCCCGAGGAATTGAATGCGCGCAATGGAATCGACTTGCGCATCTTGCAGGCCGCCGTTGCAAACGAGCTCTTCGAATTTCAAGATGTGCACAAGTTCGAGCGCAACCCCATGACCTATGCGCACTGCGCCGATTTGAACATTTACATCGCGCGCAATTTCGCGCCGCTGGAAGACCGGGTTCGCAGTCTGATCGCGATCGAATCGCAAATTCCGAATATTCTCATCGCTGGCAAAACGAATCTGGAGGCGGTTTTGCCGAGGCCACACGTCGAACTCGCCATCCAGATCGCACGCGGCTCGGCCGATTTTCTGCGTAAGGACATGGCGACTGCGGTCGACGCGGTGAAGGATCAGGAGCTGCGCGCCAATTTCATCGATGTCAATCGCAGGGCCGCCGTCGCGCTCAGCGATTTCGCTAACTGGCTGGAGAAAGACAAACTGCCGAAGGCGACGCCAAACTTCGCCCTGGGCGAGGCCAAATATCAACGCTGGCTAACAGAAACCGAACTGGTCGATTTACCGCCGGCCAAGATTCTCGAGATCGGACTGGCGAAATTAAAAGAGGAGCAACAAGCATTCGCCGATGCCGCCAAGATTATCGATCCGAATAGATCGCCCGCGGATGTATTCGAGGAAATCCAGAAAGAGCATCCCAGCGCCGACAAATTGATTCCGGACATTGCGAAGAACTTAGATCAAATCCGTAGTTACGTCACCGAACACAAAATTGTCGGCATTCCGCCGAATTCCAAAGCAGCGCAGGTAAAAGAAACACCGCAATACGATCGTGCCACCTCGTTCGCCTCGATGGACACACCTGGACCGTTCGAGAAAAAGGCGACCGAAGCATTCTATTACGTCACCCCGGTCGAGCCGGGCTGGAGCGAGCAGCAAAAAGAAGAATGGCTTACCTCATTTAACTACTACACCGCGAATGTGACCTCGATCCACGAGGCCTACCCCGGCCATTATGTGCAGTTTTTGCGTTTGAATGCCTCGAGCGCGAATAAGATCGAGAAGATTTTTGGCAGCTACGCCTTCATTGAAGGCTGGGCGCATTACTGCGAGCAAATGATGCTCGATCAGGGTTTCGGTGGGCCCAAAAAACCGCCGGGAACTGCTGAGGAACAAAAGCGGGCGGCTAAATACCGAATGGCGCAGGCTTCGGAAGCGCTACTGCGACTTTGCCGGCTGTGCGTTTCGGTGAAAATGCACACTCAAGGGATGTCGGTTGATGAGGCCACCAAATTCTTTCGCGAAAATTGCTACTACGAAGAAAAACCGGCGCGTAGTGAAGCCATGCGCGGCACCTTCGACTACGGCTACTTGAATTACAGCCTCGGGAAAATGGAGATATTGAAATTGCGCGACGATTACAAGGCGCAGCAGGGTGCGGAGTTCTCGTTAGAACAATTTCATAACCAGCTGCTCGATCACGGCATGCCGCCGATTCGTTTGCTGCGCGAGATTCTGATCAAGGACAAGACGAAGTGGGATGAGGCGCTGTGACTAAAGCGCCGTGATCGCGAGCGAACTTTCCGTCATCCCGAGCGATAGTCGAGGGATTCCGCCACTAAATCTTTAAGGTAACTCCGCGGGATCCCTCGACTGCGCTCGGGATGACGAATTATTCTTCTTCCTCCCCCTGCAGCAACTCCGGCAACAAAGGCTGCGGGTTACTCGGCAACTCTTCCACATCGCGCAGCTTTTTCGTGATCGCGCGTGAGCGCACGGCAACCTTATCCATGTCACTGGCGGCTTGATCGAGCTTGTCTTTGACCTTTGAAAGGGAGTCGCCAAACTTGGCGAACTCAGTCTTGACTCCAGCTAACAAATTCCAGACCTCACTGGAGCGCTTTTGGATCGCGAGGGTGCGAAATCCCATTTGCAGGCTGTTGAGCAATGCCGCCAGCGTCGTCGGCCCGGCGAATACTACCCGGCAATCACGCTGCACCTGCTCGACCAGACCGACTCGACGAATCGCTTCTGCATACAATCCTTCGGTCGGCAGAAACATCAGCGCGAAATCGGTGGTCTTTGGCGGATTAATGTATTTCGCGCAGATATCTTTCGCCGATTTCCTCAGCTGCGTTTCCAAATCTTTCATCGCGCCGTCGGTCAGCACCGAGTTGCCGCTTTCCTGTGCCATAATTAGCCGCTGATAATCTTCCATCGGAAATTTGGCGTCGATCGGCAACCACACTGCTGCGCCATTCCCTTCACCGGGCAATTTGATCGCATAATCCACGCGTTCGCCGCTTTCGTCCCGCGTTTGCACATTGCGATCGAATTGTTCCGAGGTGAGCAATTGCTCGAGCAGCGCGCCCAGCTGCACTTCGCCCCAGCCCCCGCGCGCTTTCACGTTGGTCAGCACCCGTTGCAATCCGCCGACATCGCTCGCCAGTTGCTGCATCGCGCCGAGGCCCTGGTGCACCTTTTCCAATCGCTCGCTCACCAGCTTGAACGATTCCCCCAGCCGTTTCTCGAGTGTTCCCTGCAATTTTTCGTCTACGGTCGCGCGCATTCTTTCGATCTGCTGCGCATTGTCCTTCTGCAATTCCTGCAAACGCAGATCGACGATCCCACGCACACTTTCCAGCGAGGCGGTCAGTTCTTCGCGTTGTGCCTTGGCCGCGTTGGCATTTTCCTCGCGACCGCGCGTCATCTCTTCCCGCAGCATTCGTTCGCCGCGTTCCTGCGCGCTCTCGAGCAACTCGATTTTGCTCAACACGATCGCGTTGCCATCTTCGGGCCGCCGTCCCAGCCAAAAAGCGATTGCAACCAGCAGACCGCCGCCGATCAAGCCGAAAATGAGATAACCGGTTTCTGTCATGGCGAGCGAAGGAGAGACGTCTCTCGTTTATCCAGCATAATAGTTAGAGATTCCTCGACTTCGTTCGGAATGACAAGGGGCTCGGAATGACAATGCCTCCGTCATCCCGAGCGCAAGCGAGGGATCCCGCCTACGCTCGTGGATCACGCAAAGTAACTTGCGCAGTCAAAGGTGTAATCGTGAGGTCCCCCTGTCCGAGCCGGACTGGCGTTGCCTGCGCGGCTCGGGATGACGAGTGCTCAGAATGACACCTTCACTCCGCCATATACCGCGCGGCCGAGCGCGGGAAACCCGAACACCTCCGCGTAATGCTCATTGGTCAGATTGTCGATGCGACCGAAAACGGACAGATGCGGGTTAATTTCGTATTCTGCCGCAAAATTCACAAAGCTGTAATCCTCGATATCGAAATTCGGTCCGCCGAAATTCAGTTCTTCACGCGCATTCACCCATTTTGCCGAAAGCGTGGTACGCAATTTCTTCCACCACAGATATGACGCCGAGACATAAGCTTCATGGCGTGGCCGCCGCGGCAAGCGGGCGCCTGGCAATTGTGAAATGTCGGCTGACCCGATTTTCTCCGCATCTAAATAAGTATAGGTCGCCACCAACTCGAGTTCATCGAATGGCCGCGCGCGCAGCTCACATTCAATTCCCTGCGTTCGCGCCTTCCCCAGGTTCAGCGTTTCAAATAGTCCATTGAATCCGATCACATTGGACAAATCGTTGTGGAAATAAGTCGCGCCGAGAATGACACGCTTGTTCCAAAATCGTTGCTCGATTCCCGCATCCCAGCCGAGATCGCGTTCCGGTTCGAGTCCGAAATTCATTCCGAAAATCTTGTCCTGGCTGCTGGGCGGCGAAAAACCGGTCGCCACGCTGGCGTGCAGGGTAGTGTCGGTTTGGCGGATGAGATAGCTGGCCGCTTCCCGCCAGGTCCAGACGTCGCCGAATTGGTTGAAGTGATCGAATCGGCCTCCGCTAACGAAAATTAAGTTTTCGCATGGCATCAGTGTCAGTTGTGCGAAGATGCCGGTCTCCTCAGTGTGATCGCTGATAAGGCGCGGCTGTGGTCCGAAGTCTTGCGAGATGAATGGCCGTTCCTGTCCGGCATTGAGGCGACTGTAAAAAAAGCCGCTGGTGATGGTGAGCCATGAAGTTGGGCGTAAATCGTTTTGATAGTCAACCTGTGTTCGCTCGAACAACGCTCGCGTTGGCCCAACAAATCCATCCTGGTTCGGGTCGTTCAGTTGCCGCTCGTGATCGTAGCTGACGATCAGATGATGATCCCACCATTCGACCGGATGCCAATCGATATGCGGTCCGATCAACCAGCGTTCAGTCAGAAAATTATCGAGCGGTTTCGCATCGAAAATCGTGTTCGGGTTCCCAGTGTCAGCGAGCGAATAGGTGATCAAACTGCCGATCCGCAGCGTCGTATCCGGCGACCAGCCGATGTCTGCAATCGCGCTGGTCAATCGATATTGATTATTCGGGCGCGCGTTGTCGGTATCGAGTCGACTGAGGCCGAGCGAATAATCCAGTTGCTCGATTTTTCCTTCGCTCGCGAATACTTCGCGAAAGGTGCCGTACGATCCGCCTTCGGCGGTGAACATAAACGTTGGATCCCCGTCGCCGCGCTTAGTGAAAATTTGAATCGCTCCTGCGAGCGCACGCGGGCCGTAAAGTGTGCTCTGTGGCCCACGCACTACTTCGATGTGATCGAGGTCGTCGATGGTAAGATCGGCAAAATTAAATGCGCCTTGTAAACCCTGGTTGACTGGAATCCCGTCGAGCAGGACCTGGGTATGCTCGCTGCGCAAGCCGCGCGTGAAAACCGAAGTGAGTTGACCGGCCGTCCCGCTTTGCACCACGGAAAGCCCCGGGACTTCGCGGAGGGCATCGGCCACACGCTCGATTTGTTTTTCCTCAAGGTCTTGGGAAGTCACAACACTGGTGCTGGCGGGCGATTGATCGAGCGGAATGTCGGTGCGGGTTCCCGTGATGACGATCGGTTCTGATTCCGGCGCAGGCGCCGGCGACGACTCCTGGGCGTAGCAAGTGGTTGCTACCACGATAACAAGCAGCGCGATGGAGACTCGCGAATGCGCATCATTGCAACAGCCCCGGTGGCGCGCGCGTCTCGCGTGTTGGCGATCGCGTCCCGCGATCGGGGACTTCTCCAAAAACTTTTTTGGCGAGACGCCGAAACCAGCACGCGAGACGCGTGCGCTACGCGGAAACGCAATCAAAAAAAATAGCGAACGGTTTTTTTGCACTTCAAATCCTCCTGTTTCGAGAGGAGAACTCGCGGCAGAGCCGTTCGCTCCACTCTCATTCTTCTTTTTGCGAAGAAGTTTTTTCGCGGTCCGACCCGGACTGGCGGATTCCGGAATCGGTTTACAACGAACGCGAACCCAAGAAGTTAAATCTGGGTTCAGCGCCACGCTGGCGAATGAGGCGGACCGGTTCGAATATTCTGGCTCCTGGCTTGCGGTCCGAACCTTTCGAACCCTCCTTTTTCCCGCCTTCACCGATCGCCGTGGCGATCGATTGGCTCGTGGGAAATCGTATCCAGTTACAGCAGCGCAACTGCTCCGGTCTCACACCGGATTTCTCGCGCCGATCCACTGTTTCAAACTCGCAAAGAACTAAGCGAGCAATAGCGGCTTGCGCTTCCCCGTTCAAGATTTATTTAGTCAGGCGCGTTTTCCGCGCGCATTTTTGCTGTGCCATCACCTGACGCCAAACTAAATCTGCTCGTGACCGGCGGCGCCGGCTTTATCGGGTCGAACCTTGTTTTGGAATTGCAGCAGAGATTTCCGAAGTCGCGACTCACCGTGATTGACGATTTTCGCTCGGGTGATTTCAAGAATCTGGCGGGTTATCGTGGGGACTTTGTTGCGGCCGACCTGGCCAAGCTGAATTGGCGAGGGCAATTCGGCGACGAAAAGTTCGACGCCATTTTTCATCTAGCTTCCATTACCGACACGACGAATCACAATCAGTTCGAGCAGACTCACGACAACGTAGAGAGCTTTCGGCGGTTGCTGGAATTCGCGCGGCCGAACCGGACAAGGGTGATTTTCGCATCATCCGCTTCGATTTACGGCGCTACCACGGAGGCGAGCGCCGAATCGACCACCGCCGCGCCGGCAAACATTTATGCCTTTTCCAAAGCGATCATGGATAATCTCGCGACCCGGTTGGCGCGGGAAAATCCGGATTGGGTCATCGTCGGTGTGCGTTACTTCAATGTTTATGGCCCGCGCGAAGCGCACAAAGGCGTACCCGCGAGCATGATTTATCATTTGTCGCAGCAAATGCGCGCCGGCCAGCGGCCACGCATTTTCAAACACGGCGAGCAGCGGCGCGATTTCGTTTACGTGAAGGATGTGGTGGATGGAACAATTCGCGCGCTCGATGCAAGCGCGAGCGGGATTTATAATCTCGGCAGCGGCCAGGCCCGATCGTTTAACGAGCTGGTTTTTATTTTGAATCGCTCCCTGCAAACAAACCTTCAGCCGGATTACTTCGATAATCCGCACGCACATTACCAAAATTTCACTCAGGCGGATTTGAACAACATGCACAATGCGCTCGGTTACGCGCCGCAATTTCCGCTCGAAGCCGGAGTAGCCGATTACATGAAATGGCTGTACGAAAGTTAGGCCTCTGACCTGACTCGGCCGACAGGCATCCTGCTTGTCGCTGTTTCAATTTGCACGTTTGCGATGTTTCGGCAGGCTTGAAGCCTGCCGGCCGAGACAGGCTGGAAGCCTATCCTCCAAGAATATGAATCCAAAAAAATCCGAACTGCTGGTCGATGTGGTTGAGCACATCGATATCAAAAAACACAACGTCGTGCCGTTGGTGGAGGCGATGTCGAAGATGGCCTTTTCCGCGCGCGATCTGGCGCGGGCGGCGGACATTTACGACGCGATGTTGCGGGAAGAAGACTGCGCCATCATTTTGTGCCTGGCCGGCTCGCTTATTTCCGCCGGATTAAAAAACGTCATTGTCGATTTGGTGCGCAATAACATGGTGGACGCGATCGTTTCCACCGGCGCGATCATTGTCGATCAGGATTTCTTCGAAGCGCTCGGGTTCAAACACTACAAGGGCGACATTTTCACGAACGACGACGTCCTGCGTCGTCTCGCGATTGACCGTATTTACGACACCTATATTGACGAAGATCAGCTACGGGTTTGCGACGCTACCTGCGGCGAAATTGCCGACTCGCTCGAGCCTCGGCCCTATTCTTCGCGCGAATTCATTCGCGAGATGGGACGTTATCTAACGAGAAATGGGAAAAACCGCGAATCGGTTGTGTTGGCCGCATTCGAGAAAGAGGTACCGATCTTTTGCCCGGCCTTCAGCGATTGCAGTGCGGGCTTTGGCTTGATTCATCATCAATACGAAAATCCAGAAAAGCATCTCAGCATCGATTCGGCCAAAGATTTCCTTGAGCTTACAAAAATTAAGATCGCGTCGAAACAGAGCGGGTTGTTCATGATCGGAGGTGGCGTGCCGAAAAATTTCGCGCAGGACACGGTCGTGGCCGGCGATTATCTCGGTTTCGATGTCGGAATGCACAAATACGCCGTGCAAATCACGGTTGCGGATGTGCGCGATGGCGCGCTCAGTGGTTCGACGCTGAAGGAAGCGAACTCGTGGGGCAAAGTCGACCAAGGGGCCGAGCAAATGGTTTACGCGGAAGCGACGATCGCGTTGCCGCTGATTGCCGGTTACGCCTGGCACAAAGGATCGTGGAAGAATCGCAAGGCTCGCAATTACACAAAGTTGCTCGATGAGCCGGAGAAAAAATCGGCGTCCAGCGAAAAGCGCGAATTAGCGGGTGCGCGGTAATTCCTTCCGTCGTCCCGCGTGCAGTCGAGGAATTCAGATGAAGTTACCCTTAAGCTTTCGCGGCGGGATCCCTCGACTGGCGCTCGGAATGACGCTACAGCTGGGCCAGTTTTCGAAAGGCTTCCTCGGACATTTGGAATTCGTGCCAATCGGGATCGATTTCGCGCCGAGTCGTTCGTAAAATTCGATGCCACGCGTGTTCCATTTCGCGACCCACCATTTGATCACGCCGCAGCCGGCGCGCTCGGCTTGTTGCGCCAGGGCTTTCATGAGAAGATTGCCGACTCCCTTGCGCCGGTGCGATTCTGCTACGTAGAGCTCTTTGACGATTAGATTCGGCTTCGCGCGATAGGTAAATGCGACGAAGTAATAGACCAAAATCCCGGCCAATGTGCCGTTTTCTTCCGCGACCAGGCAGTAGAAATCCGGCGGTGATCGACGAAATCCCTGTTCGCGCAATATCTCTTCCGTGACTGCAAATGCGTCAGCGTATCTTTCGAATTCTGCCAGTTCATGCATCAACGGCAGTAGTTGCGAAACGTCCGCTTCGGTTGCTTTTCGTATTTTCACTGCTGTCATCCCGGGCGATGTCGAGGAACCCTGATGAGTTACCTTTAAGCTTTCGCGGCGGGATCCCTCGACTTCCGCTCGGGATGACGGCCGTTGATTGTTAGCCTTCCCAGAAAAATTTCGTCGGACGATTGATTTCGGGGGGCAGACTCTTATGCACCGGACAATTGAGCGCGGTTTGCTCCAACACCGCGCGGTGGGGCGAATTCGGCGGCAAGGGAATATGTACTTCCGAGGGCAGGGCGACGATCCGGCGCGGCGCGTTTTTCGACATTTCCTTCTGCACCGAGACCTTCATTCCGCGAAGATCAACGCGGAGTTCTTCGGCCTTTATCCCCATGGTCGTGCTAATGCAGGTGCCGAGAGCAGTCGCGACCAGGTCGGTGGGTGAGAATGCTTCCCCTTTACCTTTGTTGTCCGCAGGCGCGTCAGTCGCGATCTTAGATTGCGACGGGCCGTGGGTGGCATCGCAATGAAGATTGCCGGTGTAATTAACGGAAACTTTGACCATGGAAAAGATTACCGTCATCCCGAGCGAAGTCGAGGGATCCCGCCATGAAAGCTTAAAGGAAACGAATCGGCATTCCTCGACTAACCCTTTGTCGGCTGCGCTTCCGGAACAGCTTGAGTGCGGTGGACCAATCTGATAAGCGCAAGCATGAATTTCACCCGTTCAATATCCTTATTCGCGATCACCCTGGTACTGCCGTTTGAATCGACGATAGCCGCGGACCAAACTATCGCGCTAAAAGCCGCGCGATTGTTCGACGGAAAATCTCGTACGCTAATTCAGAACGGAGTTGTGGTTGTACAGGGCGACAAAATTGTTGATGTCGGTGCCAACGTCGCAATTCCCCCGGATGCGCAAGTGATTGATCTCGGTGACGCGACCTTATCGCCCGGATTCATGGATGCGCATACGCACATCACGCTCGATTACACCAATTACCAGGCGACGCGTTTGCGAGAGATGCAAATTTCGACATCAGCCAAGGCCTACAGCGTGATTCCGGCGGCGCGGGCCACGGTGGAAGCCGGATTCACCACCGTGCGGGATGTCGGCGCACGCACCTATCGCTCGCACGATTGTATTGATGCTTCCCTGCGCGATGCGATCGCGAAAGGAATTGTGGTCGGACCGCGCATGTTCGTGGCCACCTATGGCATCGGCGCGACCGGCGGCCATTTTGACGAAGCGGCCGGATTTCGCGACGGACTTTTCGGGCCGGAACCGGACGTGGCCGATGGAATCGCTGATGGCCCCGATGCCGTGCGCAAAGCTGTTCGTTTTCAGGTGAGAAATGGCGCGGATGTAATCAAGGCAGCAGTCTCGGGCGGTGTGCTTTCGCTGACGGATGAGGTGGACACTCCGCAGTTCACCGCCGCAGAGATGGCGGCGCTGGTGGATGAATCGCATCGGTTACGAAAAAAGGTGGCGGTACATTGCCACGGCGATCAGGCAGGGCGGGAAGCGATCGAGGCTGGTGTCGACTCGATCGAGCACGGTTCGTTCTTGAAACCTGAGACGCTGACGTTAATGAAAAACAAGGGAACGTTCCTGACGCCGACGTTGATGGCGGCAGAATATATTAAGGGCAAGCTTGATGGTTACCCGCCGGCGCTGCAGGCGAAAGCGCTGGCCGCATACAACGCACGCTCGGAGATGTTCCGGAACGCTCTCAAAATCGGGGTGAAAATTTCCTTCGGGACGGACGCGGCGGTTTTTCCGCACGGACAGAACGCAAAGGAATTTAAGTTGATGACCGATCTGGGAATGGCGCCGCTCGATGCTCTGAAGAGCGCGACGGCTAACGATGCCGAATTGATCGGCATTTCACAGAAGCTCGGCACGCTCGAGAAAGGAAAACTGGCCGATCTCATCGCGATGCCGGGCGATCCGACACAAGACATCACTGCGACGGAGCGTGTTTCCTTTGTGATGAAGGAAGGGAAAATTATTCGGAACGGGCCGGCGACGCCCGCACCGGCGAAGACGGCGCAGCAAAATGGAATGGATGAAATGGGCGCGGATTTCTAGCGGTCGTCAGCCCGAGCGTAAGTCGAGGGATCCCGATGCGTTACCTTAAAGCTTTCGTGACGGGGATCTCTCGACTTACGCTCGGGCTGACGGGCAGTTCAAGCTGGGATCCGTTTTGACAACGTCCAAAATAGCCGCTAGTTTGGTCGCCCGTTTCGGCGGTGATAGACCGCCGCTGCAGGGAAAAAATTTAGCAGGAGAGTTTCGGCTCGTTTGAACTGCACAAGATCATGCAACAAAATCGTAGCAAACGTTATCGCGCTTCCGCTGAGCAGGTGGACCGAAGGAAGGCCTACAGCTTGAATGATGCGGTGGCGACGTTGAAAAAATTTCAGCCGACCAAGTTCGATCAAACCGTAACCGTTTCATTCCGGCTCGGAGTTGACCCGAAACAGTCCGATCAAATGGTGCGAGGAACTTGTCCGCTTCCACACGGGAGTGGGAAGAAAGTGCGGGTGCTTGTTTTCGCCGAAGGCAAAGCGGCGGACTTTGCGAAAGAGGCGGGTGCGGAGTTTGTCGGCTTCAAGGATTTGATTCAAAAAGTGCAAGAAGGTTTTCAGGATTTTGACGTGGCGGTCGCGACACCCGCGGCGATGGCGGAGGTCCGTAAATTGGGAAAAGTTTTGGGACCGCGCGGGTTGATGCCCAATCCAAAGACCGGAACGGTGACGGATGACACCGCGAAAGCGGTGCAGGAGGTGAAGGCTGGCCGGGTCGAATTCAAACTCGATAAGAACGGAAACGTCGCCGTGCCAGTGGGAAAATTTTCATTTGCCGAGAACGCGCTTGTTGAAAATGGCAATGCCGTGATCGAAGCAGTGGTGCGGGCGCGGCCGGCAACGGCAAAAGGACGTTATCTTGAGGGGATGACGTTGAGTGCAACGATGTCGCCCGGCGTACATATTGATCCGTCGCCCTATCTCACCGTGTAGCTTCTCCGATTTAACAACTTACCGATCCCAATGAGACCCGAAAAAGCCAGCATCGTTTCCGATCTCGCCGAGAAATTGAACCGGTCGCCTTTCGTGCTCGTAACCGATTATCAACGGATGAAGGTCGATCAATTTGGCGATCTGCGGAACCGGCTCGCACCCGCCGGCGCGGAAGTGCGGGTGGTGAAAAACAGTTTTTTGAAACGGGCGATGAGCGATTCCGGTTTGCCCGATGTCGCTGATAAACTCAGCGGTCAGACCGCGATTGTGATGGGCCAAAAAGATGTCGCGCCAGTAGCGAAAATCCTGAAAACGTTCGCGGCCGAATTCAAAGTCGCGGCCCTGAAAATCGGAGTGATCGACAAGTCGATTTTATCGGCGCAGGAAATTGAGGCGCTGGCGGATTTGCCATCGCGCGAAGTTTTGCTAGCGCAGTTGCTTGGGTTGTTGATGTCGCCGGCCACGAAGCTGGTGCGGTTGTTAAACGAGCCGGGCGCATCATTGGCGAGATTATTGAACGCGAAAGCACAGAAGGAAGGAAAACCAGCGGAGGCGACCGCGTAAGAAAATTTTGTAGCCGCGTCTCTGTGAGACGCGTGCACGGCTCATAGAGCCGTGGCTACAGAAAGAATGAAAACGAAAATTGTCCGAGCTGATGGCTATCGGCTTTAATTTTCCGAAGGCTTTCGGAAGCGGCGAACCGAGGAAATACAATGGCAGATACAGACAAAATTGTGGAGCAACTCAGCGGGCTGACCGTCCTCGAGATTGCTGGATTGGTGAAACAACTCGAAGAAAAATGGGGCGTGAGCGCGGCGGCTCCCGTAGCGATGGCGGCGGCGCCAGCAGCGGGTGGTGGAGGCGCAGCAGCTCCGGCAGCCGAAGAGAAAACCACCTTCGAGGTGATCTTAAAGGAAATGGGTACCAACAAGATCGGCGTGATCAAGGAAGTGCGCAGCGCGGTGCCGGGCCTTGGCCTGGCGGAAGCGAAAGCGCTTGTAGAAGGCGCGCCAAAGACGATCAAGGAAGGCGTGACCAAAGCCGAAGCCGACGAGATGAAAAAGAAAATCGAAGCGGCTGGGGCAAAGGTCGAGATTAAGTAAGTGTGGCATCGGCATGTTGGGGATGAAAAATGGGGGGATGCGCGGAAGTCGCGTCCCGGGTAAGCTGACTCCTGTCAGCGACCTGCGGCTCGACGGAGTCTCGCCTTACCGATTTCCTGCGTTCGATGGTCTTTGGTAGGGCGACGCTTCGGGGGCGGCCCGGATCAACATCATTTCGTTGTAGCTGCCGCCGTCGCTGGCGGCAGAAGCGTTTTCAAGGAGCGGCCTTTGCGGTTTCCGAATTGTTGGTGAAAGGCGACTTCCGCCCCCCGGGGTGATGGACTTCCGCTACAGAAAACCCCTGGGGCGTGAAATTTTTTTCTTGCGCGGCGCGGCGAATCGTGGCAAAAGGCATTTTCGTTAAGAGTAAACAAATTTATTTTTAACCCGGCGGACGACGGACAAGAAAATTTAGAAAGGCAGCGAAACGGTGGTGGTCAATTTGACATACTGCCGATTCGGTGTCATTTTTGTCGTCTTCGCCATCGGCTGGAGACTTAACATTTCCCCTGGAGACTGGCGGCGTATCCCCTGACGTCCGGCAGTTGCCACCGCTAGAAGAGAACTAATTATGTCAGAACGGGCAGAGCGCATTCATTTCGGAAGTATCAAAGAGGGCATTGAGCCGCCAAATCTCATCGAAGTTCAGCTGAACTCGTACGTCGATTTTTTGCAAAAAGACGTGCCGTTGGCCAAACGCAAGAACTATGGCTTGCAGGCTGTGTTCAAGGAAGTTTTCCCGATCCAGAGCTACGACGAGAAAGCGACCCTCGATTTCAGTCATTACGAGATCGGTGAGCCAAAATTGGCCGCGTTGGAAGCGCAACGCGAAGGGCAGACCTTCAGCGCGCCGCTGCATGTCACCTTCCAGCTCAAGGAGGAAAAGGGGACGAAGGAAGAGAAAGTTTACATGGGGGAAATCCCGCTCATGACGCCGCAAGGGACCTTTGTGATCAACGGGGCAGAGCGGGTGGTTGTTTCCCAGCTGCATCGTTCACCCGGGATCGCGTTCGAGTCATCGGTGCACCTCAACGGCAAGGTGCTTTACAGTTTTCGCATCATTCCTGACCGCGGCTCTTGGATTGAAGTCCAGTTCGATACCGCTGATCTGCTCTACATCTATCTCGATCGCCGGAAACGCCGCCGGAAATTTTTGGCCACGACATTCCTGCGCGCTCTCGGTTACGGCCCTGACGAAGACGTCATCAAACTTTTTTATAACATCGAGACGTTGAAATTGAGCGAGAAGCTCGATGAAGAAATGCTCGCGACCAAGGTGCTGACCGCGGAGGTCCGCGACGGCGAGGTGACGGTGGCGCGCGCGTTTGAACCGCTCACCCTCGCGACTATTCGCCAGGTCATGGCGCTCGGGATCAAGGAAGCGAAGGTAATCGACATTTCAACGGACGACACGGTGGTGAAGGCGTTGAGGAAAGATCCGGCGCACGATCAGGAAGAAGCCCTCAAGGATATTTACCGTCGCTTGCGCCCGGGCGATCCGCCAACGGTGGCGAATGCGCGGGCACTTTTGAAACGACTGTTTTTCGATCCGAAGAAATACGATCTCGGACGAGTCGGGCGTTATAAGTTGAACCAAAAGCTTGGTATCGACGTTGATCTGAACGAGC
>WNGI01003249.1_pt1 | contig 22786 bp, 19 predicted proteins | sample 5400621 | NCBI WGS metagenome assembly WNGI01 (sample SAMN13153374, study PRJNA577476) | soil metagenome | isolation source: 20 cm soil or saprolite under Garry oak tree replicate 1 | place: USA:California | collected 2016-06-15
TCCCCGCCATGCCCGACATGAACGAGGCGAGCAGTGCGGTGAGGCCGAGCCCGAGCAGCCCGGCGGGGAAGAAGTGCACGAGCATCATCGGCGTGGCGAGATCATAGTCGAGCACGACGCGACCGCGCGCGTCGCGCAGGGGCTCTCCGGTGCGCGCGTCGCGCTTCGGCGGCACGAGGCCGGGACCGGCGTCCGGTGCTTCGGGCGTGGGTGCCGACGTGACGGACGCGGCCACGGGCTCGCGCGTGGACCGGACTGTGCTGGTCGAGGTCACGACCAGCGCGAGCATGCCCGGAACGATGACGAGGAACGGGAACAGCATCTTCGGCACCGCCGCGATGAGCGGCGTGCGCCGGGCCGCGGTCATCGAGTTCGCCGCCATGGCGCGCTGGACCACCAGGAAGTCCGTACACCAGTAGCCGAACGACAGCACGAACCCCAGGCCCATGACCAAGCCGAACCATTCGACGCCCACCGGGTTCGCGGACGCGCTCCCCATGAACGTCCAGCTCCGCGTGTAGGCACCCGCTGCGTATCCGTTGGCCGTCGCGACGCCGGCCAACCGATCAGCGAGTCCGGCCCAGCCGCCGATGTCGCGCAGCCCGAGGAACACGAGCGGGGCGAAGCCGAACACGATGAGGAAGAACTGCAGCACTTCGTTGTAAATGGCGCTGGTGAGCCCGCCGAGGAAGATGTAGGCGAGCACGATCCCGGCGGCCACCAGGATGCTCAGGTCGAAGCTCCATCCGAGCAGGAGGTTGAGCAGCTTGCCCATGGCGTACAGTGAGATGCCGGAGGAGAACACCGTCATGATGGCGAACGAGATGGCGTTCAGGCCCCTGGTCTTTTCGTCGAACCGGAGCTTCAAGTACTCCGGGACCGAGCGCGCGCGCGAGCCGTAATAGAACGGCATCATGAACAGGCCCACGAACACCATCGCGGGGATGGCGCCGATCCAGTAGAAGTGGCTCGTCGCGATCCCGTACTTGGCACCCGAGGCACCCATCCCGATCACTTCCTGCGCGCCGAGGTTGGCCGAAATGAACGCCAGGCCGGTCACCCAGGCGGGGATCGAGCGCCCCGAGAGAAAGAAGTCCTCGCTCGTATGGACGTAGCGCCGGAGCATCGCGCCGATGCCCAGCACGAATCCGAAGTACAGCAGCATCACGGCGTAGTCGATCGCGCGGAGCGTCGTCATGTCAGGCTTGCCTCACCGCCTCGCGACCGGGGTGACGCGCACCAATACGACGCCGTGGGCGGGGACGGTCGCGTAGTACTGGCTTCCGAACGAGCCGCGATCGGCATGGTCCCAGAGATCGCGCACCAGAACGGAATCGGCGCGCAGGCCGAGCCGGTTGAAGTGCGCGGTGATCTTGGCCGGGGCGCTCGACCGGTTGAACAGGGCCACCGCGCGTCCACCGTCCCTGAGCGGCTTCACCCAGATCTGCTGCTCCGGCGGCCCCTCGCCCATGAGAATCCCTTGGACGCCCAGCGAATCCTGATCCACCGCGATCACCTCGCGGTTCGTGAGGATGTCGCGCGTGGCGGAGGACATGACCCGGATGTCGTTCCCGGCCATCAGGGGGGCGGCAAGAATCGCCCAGAGGCTGAAGTGCGCGCGATATTCGTCGTCCGTCATCCCCCCGTTGCCCACCTCGAGCATGTCGGGGTCGTTCCACCCTCCCGGCCCCGCGGCGCCTGCGTGCTGAGCCGTCAGGTCCAAGTTGACGAGCATCGACGGCCACTTGTCCGAGATGTCTCCGGTGGTGCGCCACAGGTGCCCGGTGCCGGGGGCCCACTCCCACGGCTGGTTGGAACCCCACTCGCAGATGCTGAGAACGATGGGCCGTCCCGCACGGTCGAGGGCCTCTCGGAACCGCTTGTATTGTGTCGCCGCGTCGAGGTCCTTCGCGTGACACCAGTCTTCCTTCACGTAGTCCACACCCCAGGCCGCGAACGTGCGGGCATCCTGCTCCTCGTGCTCCTGCGTTCCGGGACGCCCTTGGCAGGTGTTCGAGCCGGCGTCGGTGTAGATGCCGAGCCCGAGACCCTTGGCGTGGACGTAATCGGCGAGCGCCTTGATGCCGTGCGGAAAGCGCCCCGCGTCGGCGACGAGCGTCCCGCTCGAGTCGCGCGTCACCTCCCAACAGTCGTCGATCACGACGTAGCGGTACCCGGCGTCGCGCATTCCACTCGCCACGATCGCGTCCGCCGTCTCGCGGACGAGCTGCTCGCTCACGTCGCAGCCGAAGTGATTCCAGCTGTTCCAGCCCATCGGGGGCGTGCGCGCCAGGCCGCGCAGCGCGCCATGGACGGCGCAGCTCGCGCTCGTCAGGGCGAGCGGAAAGAGGAGCGGCGCGATCAGCCGGGACGTGCGGAGCGGGGCGCGCAGGGGCAGGTCCTCGCCTTGGCTCTCAGTTCCTGACTGGACGGTAGTTCACGTCCAGCGCCGCCAGCCGCTCGAGATGAGTGGCGAGCCGCCGGGTGAAGTCGGCGTAGTCACGTGCCTCGCGCGGCGTCCACAGCACCTCGGCGAGGGCGCACAGCCTGGGAAACACCATGTACTCCGCCCGCTTCGGGTCGGGGATGTATTCGGTCCACAGCTGTCCCTGGGCTCCGAGCACGTAGTGCGCCTCAGCAAGGGTCAGGGCGGGCGGCACGGGCTCGAACGCGTACACCGTGTCGAGCGGCAGGAAGCCGCCGATCGCGAGCGGCTCGGCGACCGTGTCGGCGGACTGATAGTGATCGAAATAGGTATGCGATCCGGGGGCCATCACCACGTCGTGCCCCGCCTTTGCCGCCGCGATGCCGCCGTCCACGCCGCGCCACGACATGACCACCGCGTTGGGCGCGAGGCCGCCCTCGAGAATCTCGTCCCACCCCACGAGCCGGCGGCCGTGTGCCGTGAGGAACTCGTCCATGCGACGCGTGAACCAGCTCTGCAGCTCGTCCTCGCTCTTGAGGCCGAGCTCGCGGATCCGCGTTTGCGCGAGCGGGCTCGCCTTCCACTGGGTCTTCGGGGCCTCGTCGCCGCCCACATGGATCCAGCGGTCGGGGAACAGCGCCATCACCTCGGTGAGGACGTTCTGCTCGAACTGTATCGTCGCGTCTGCGGGATTCAGGATGTTCTCGTCCACGCCCCAGGCCGTCCAGACGGCAAGTGTGTCGCCGCGGTTGCCGAGCTCGGGGTACGCGGCAATGGCGGCCTGGGAATGGCCGGGCATCTCGATCTCGGGCACGATCGTCACGAAGCGGGCGCGGGCGTAGGCGACGATCTCGCGGATATCGTCCTGCGTGTAGAAGCCACCGTGCGACTGGCCGTCGAACCGCCAAGTGGTCGAATCCTTGTCCGGCCGCCCGATGATCGTCTGCCGGCGCCAGGCGCCCACCTGGGTGAGCCGCGGGTACTGCTTGATCTCCAGGCGCCACCCCTGGTCGTCGGTCAGGTGCCAGTGGAAGCGGTTGAGCTTATGCAGCGCCGCGAGCTCGATGTACTTCTTCACGAACTCTTTGGGCATGAAGTGCCGAGCCACGTCGAGGTGCACGCCGCGCCACGCGAACCGGGGCACATCCTCGATCGCGACCGCGGGGATGCTCCACGCGACGCCGCGCATTTCGCCCTGCCGGAAGACCGCGGGCGGGAGGAGCTGGCGCAGCGTCCCGATCCCGTAGAACGCGCCCGCGGCTCGGTAGGCGCGAATCGCGACGCGTGACGGGCTGGCATCGAGCCGATAGCCCTCGTCGCCAAGCCGCGCGAGGGAGGAGTCGAGCCGGATGGAGATCACCTGCGTCTCTGCGGGAACGCCGGTGCGCACGGCGAGCCGCAGACCGGTGGCGGGGAAGAGGTAGTCACCCAGCAGCTCGCCCACCCTCCGGAGGGCGCGATCGGTCACGATCACGGTGCCGGCCTTCAGCGCGAACGCCCCCGGCCGCACGGTGATGAGCGCCGGGCGCGGAACGATGGCGGGGATGGAATCCCCCGCGAGGACGAATGCCAGCGCGGCGAGCAGCGACACGATTCTACTCCTGTATTTCCCTGACCCAGATGTCCCGGTACCGGGTCGGGTTACCGTGGTCCTGCAGGAAGAGGGGCAGCCTGTCCGGGTGTGGCTCGTAGCGCGCACGCCTCCCGTGCACCGTCCAACCGGTGATCACCGTGTTGTCCTGCACCAGCACGCCGTTGTGCAGCACCGTGACCCGCGCCGAGTCCCGCACGGTGCCGTCGGACGCGAAGCGGGGCCGTCGGAAAATGATGTCGTAGGTCTGCCATTGGCCTGGGGGTCGGCACGCGTTCACGAGCGGCGGCGTCTGACCGTATACGGCCCCGGCCTGGCCGTCGGCGTACGTGTCGTTGTGGTACGAATCGAGCACCTGGATCTCGTAGTGTGTCATCAGGATCACGCCGCTGTTGCCACGCTCCTGACTCTCACCCTTCGGCGGCGTGGGCGTCGCCCATTCGATGTGGAGCTGCATGTCGCCGAAGCCGCGCTTGGTCGTGATCGCCCCGGTGCCGGGCGCGACCTCCGCGTACCCGTCGCGCACGACCCACTTGGCGGGTGAGCCGTCCTGCGATTGCCATTGCGAGAGATCCTTGCCGTCGAACAGTACGATGGCATCGGAGGGCGGCGGTTGCGGTGGCCGCTCGGGGCCGGGATCGACGACGGGAGGGCGCGGGCGGTCGAGAGAATGAACGGGCCAGGTCTGGGCGGGCATGGTGGTGGGCAGCACCGCTCCGAGGAGAAAGAACGCGGAACGTGGAACGCGGAACGCGAAACAACAGGTCGGGCGTCGGCGCGCGAGTCGCCTGTTCCGCGTTCCGACTTCCGCATTCCGCGTTATGGTCTCCATGTTCCCTTCGCCACCGCCGGCACGAACCGCTCGATGCCCGCCGGCGGAAAATCGAGCGTCTTCCCCTGCTCGGCGCTCATATACGCGGTCATCAGGAGCTTCACCACGTCCAGACCGTCGTCGAACGTGAGCAGCGGGCGTTCCCGACCCAGAAACACGCGCACGAAGTGCCGGTCTTCGGCGTCGTACCCATAGGTCGCCGACTCGCTCGTCACCACGGGCATGAGTCCCATCTCGGCGTTCTGCTTCTCGACCAGGTCCTCGCCCGTCTTCCCTTTCACCTCGCGGCTGACGGCCGAGAGCCGCAGCCCGGCACCGACGAAGCTCCATGAGGTGGTTGCTTCGCCGATCACCGTGGCGCCGTCGTCGGTCTCGAACTCGATCACGACGCTCGCGAAGTCCTCCGACGGGGCCTTGGTGTAATCCACGTCCTTGCCCATCTGCTGCTGCAGCCGCTTGGCGTACGTGGGACGGCTCCACTTGAGACTCGCGATGTGCCCCGTCACCCGGGCCGGGCGCACGGATGTGAATGGCGCGCCGGGCTGAGTCAACAAGTGCCGCACCACCAGCGCGGAGTGACACATCATGTCGTTCAACACCCCGCCACCCTGGAGCTTGCCCTGCCAGAACCATGGCATGTGGGGTCCGCTGTGCTCCTCCGCCGCCCGAGCGAGGTAGGGGCGGCCGGTGAGCGCGGCGCCGCGAGCCCAGATGATCCCATGCCCCTGCGCCACGGCGGGCGTGAACACCTGGTTCTCGAGATAGCCGTGGGCGATTCCGGCCTGCTTCGTGAGCTCGAGGACCCGCTTCGCTTCGGCGACATTGCGGGCCAGCGGCTTCTCGCAGGCGATCCCGCGGAGCGCTCCCTTCCCGCTGGAGACGGTGTCCGCGATCTCCTCGAAGTTCTCGATGCGCGCGAAGTTCGGACCGCACACCCACACCGCATCGATCCCGGGGTCGGCGACCATCTCCGCGAGCGAACGGAACGGCTTCGCCTCCCCTACATCGAGCTTCCGTGCGATGGCGGCCGTCTCTTGAGCATGCTTCTGGTTCGGGCTCCATACACCCAGGACGTCCGCATCCCGCACGCTCTGGAACGCCAGGAGGTGAAAGCGCGCGTTGAACCCGCTTCCGACGAATCCGATGCCGAGTCGCTTCCCGGTCATATTCGTCCCCCCCGGCCGCGTCCCCCGTCCCATTAGTACGTCACGCCCAGCTTGGCGAGTGCCTCCGGGGGACACCCCTTCCACTCGGAGACGAAGGTGTTCCCGATATACCGCAGGTCCTGCACGCCGATGCGACTGGAGAAGAACCCCGACGCCGTGAGGTCGCGGAACCGGTTGAAGAAGGCCACGCCCGCGGCGTGCTCGGGCTTCGCCTTGGCCGGCCAGGCGATGTCGTCGAGCACGGCGGTGCGCTCCTGTGCGGCGCAGGCGACGAAGGTCTTGCCGTAGCGGTCGTCGCATTCGCGATCGAGCCAGGCGAGCCCACCGCGCATGGGGGTTTGCAGATCAGCGTCGTCGCCGAGCATGAAGTCCATGAATTCCGGCACGCCGGCCTCGGTGGCGCTTCCCGAGCGCTCGTCCTTGGGAATGATCAGGTCCACGAGCGCGCGCACCGTCTCCCACTCGTGGGGCGTGAACTGCTTCGGCTCGTAGGGCGTGCCGCGGGCGAGCGCCTCGCGCGCCCGGGCCGATGCCTCGCGTACCAACTCGGCCGTCCACGGGAACGCGGCCGCCAGCGGCGCCGCAGCGATCAGTCCGACGACCTCGCGTCGATTCATGTCAGCCATAGCAGACCTCGTCTGTCGGGACCGGATCGGTTGCGGGAACCGGCAGCCCCTCCGGCTCGGGGTCCCTGACTTCCCCACGCCACCGCCCCCCGGACCTTCGCCTCCGGGGCTGCCGGTTCCCGCAACCGATGAGGCGGCACGGCAGAGTTCGTAACGGCGCCGAGGGGCGGTCCCGCAGGCGAAGACGCAAGGAGTGGAAGGGAGGGGCTGTCAGGCGTCCCGAGCCGTAGGGACCGCCCCTCGGCGCCGAACGAGCTCACAGCGCGCCCTTTCGCATCTGATCGGTGATGTAGTCGCTCGTCCGCATCGACAGGGCGAGGATGGTCCACGTGGGGTTCTTGTCCGCCTGCGATACGAACGGCCCGCCGTCGGCCACGAACAGGTTCTTGCAGTCGTGCGCCTGGCACCAGCGGTTCGTCACGGAGGTCTTGGGGTCATCGCCCATGCGCGCCCCGCCCAGCTCGTGGATGATGGTGCCGCCCGCCGCGATGCCGTATCCCTGCTCGCGCGTCGGCATCGGGGAGAACACCTTCCCCCCCATCTCGGCGATGAGCGCCCGGAAGGTCTCCTGCATGTGCTTCACCTGCTTGACTTCGTGATCCGCCCACTTCCAGTGGAACCTGAGCACCGGGATGCCCCACCGGTCCAGCGTGCGTGGATCGATCTCGCAGTAGCTGTCGTCGTTGGGGATCATCTCGCCGCGGCCCGAGAATCCGATGGTGGCGCCGTAGTAGCGACGGTAGTCGTCCTTGAGCTGCTGGCCGTAGCCGCCGCCGGACGGGTAGCGCTGAATCCCGCCCAAGACGCCGTAGGACGGCACCTGGGTCCCGCCCCAGACCTCGATGTGATAGCCGCGCGGGAAGTCGAGTTTCGCGTTGTCGAGCCACCACGGCATGTAGAGATGCATGCCCCCCACGCCGTCGTGGTTGTGGGGGACGTGATCCATCATCTTCGGAATGAACCCGCCGACGTCGGTGCCGGTCGTATCGGTGATGTACTTCCCGACGGTGCCGCTCGCGTTCGCGAGACCGTTCGGGAACCGTGACGAGGTGGAGTTGAGCAGCAGGCGGGCGGTCTCCAGGGCGCTCGCGGCCAGGACCACGACTTTGGCGCGGACGCGGGCGTCCGCCCCCGTGGTCTTGTCGACGTACGCGACGCCCGTGGCGCGGCCGCTCGCATCCACGAGCACCTCGCGCGCCATTGCGTTCGTGAGGAGGGTGAGCTTCCCCGTGGCGAGGGCGGGCGCGATCAGCACGTTCGTGGACGTAAAGTTCGCGTTGACCCGGCAGCCGCGGTTGCACTGGCCGCAGTAGTGGCACGCGGCTCGTCCGTTCAGGGGCCGAGTGAGAATCGAGAGGCGTGCTGCAATGCAGGTGACGTGCAGCCGATCGGCCGCCTGCTTGACGAGCAGCTCGTGGCAGCGAGGGCGTGGCGGCGGTTGGAACACCCCGTTCGGCTCGTTCGGGAGGCTCTCCTTGCTGCCGAAGACCCCGATGAGCCGGTCGACCTGGTCGTAGTACGGTGCGACGTCGTCGTAGGAGATCGGCCAGTCGTCGCCGAGGCCGTCCCGACTCTTGCGCTTGAAGTCGTACGGCCCGAAGCGCAGTGAAATGCGGCCCCAGTGGTTGGTGCGGCCACCGACCATGCGGGCCCGCCACCAGGCGAACTCGGTGCCCGGCGCGCGCGTGTACGGCTCGCCGGGGATTTCCCATCCGCCGATGCAGGCGTCGAACTCGCCGAACGGTCGCTCCTTCGTGGATCGCCCGCGGCGCGGCGACTCGTACGGCCACGTCAGCATTGCCGAGTCCTTCGCGTTGTCCCACGGCTCGCCCGCCTCGAGCACCACGACATCGGCGCCGGCCTTGGTGAGAGCGTAGGCGGCCATTCCCCCGCCGGCCCCCGAGCCGACGATACACACGTCGTATACTCGGGACTGGGGGCTCGGCGCTCGGGGCTCGGTCATACGGTGCAGGTCTCCACGGCTTGTCGTAACGAGGTGAGGGGGTCGCGCGTCGGCGTGAACTCGTGCGCCATGAACCCCGCGAAGCCGGTGTCGGCGATGGCCGATGCGACCGCGTGCCAGTTCAGCTCCTGCGTGCCGTCCAGCTCGTGGCGGCCCGGCACGCCCCCGGTGTGGAAGTGGGCGATCCACTCCCGGTTGTCGCGGATGGTGCGGATGATGTCGCCTTCCATGATCTGCATGTGATAGATGTCGTACAGCAGCCTGACGCGCGCTGAGCCCACGGCCTTCACCACCGCGACCCCGAAGGCCGTCCGGTCGCCCTGGTAGTCCGCGTGGTCCACCTTGCTGTTCAGGAGCTCGAGGCAGATCGTGACGCGCTGCTCCTCCGCCTGCGCCTTGATCGCGTTGAGCCCCGCGACGCAGTTGTCGATCGCCTCCCCGTCGCTCCTGCCCCGACGGTTGCCGAACATCGCGATCACATTCGGGACGCCGTGACGCGCTGCCAGGGGAAGGGTCTCCTCCAGCTCCCGCAAGAGCATCGCGTGGTTCGCGCGATCGTTGAACCCGGTCGCGATGAAATCGCGGCGCGCGGTGGGATAGCCCATGGAGCACACGAGGCTCGCCTCGCGCACCGGGTCCCAGTCGTCGGGACCGAGCAGGTCGATCGCGGCGAGCCCCATCCCGGCGGCCGCACGCGCGAACTCGGGCAACGGGATCTGTCGATAGGGCCAGCGCGACACGGACTGCTTGAGGCGGCCGGGCGGGACCCGGTCCAGGGCCCCGTGTACCCCGGGCTTGCGCCCGGGGTCAGTCCCGACCGCGTTGCCGAGGGCGAGACTGGACAAGGCGACCCCCGAGGCGGTAAGGAAGCGTCGGCGGTCAGTCATGCCGCCCCCGTCGCACCTAGCACCTGACACCTTTCAGAATTCCAGGCGCTTCAAGTACTCGCAGCTCGCCTTGATGGACGCGAATGCGTCCGCCGGCTGGTCGTGCTCCACGAAGAAGTGCTTGATGCCGGCCTGCTGCTCCTTGGCGAAGATTCGCTTCCAATCGATCTTACCGGCGCCCACGTCGGCCATCTTGTTGTCGGGTGGGCCCAGCGAATCCTTCACGTGAACCAGGGGGAACCGCCCGGGCCAGCGTGCGAAGTACGCCAGGGGATCCTGCCCTCCCTTGGTGATCCAGTACAGGTCCATCTCCATCTGGACGAGCTTGGGATCGGTCTCGGCGAGCAGGATGTCGTACGGCAGCTTGCCTTCGACTGGAGCGAACTCGAAGTCGTGGTTGTGATAAGCGAACTGCAGCCCCGCCCCGTGCGCCTGCTCCGCCGCGCGGTTGAAGTCCGCGGCGATCTTCTTGTAACCGTCCACTCCCGTGCGAGCTTCCACCGGGATCCAGGGGACGACGACGTAGCTGTGACCGATCACGTGCGCCGCGTCGAGCGCCTCGCGCCAGGCGTCGGGCGCGATCGAGCCGATGTGCGCCGACGGCGCGGTGATGCCGTGGCGGTCGAGCATGGCGCGCACCTCGGCGGGGCGCTTGCCGAAGTAGCCCGCGAACTCGACCTCGGTGTAGCCGGTCGCGGCGACGCGGGCGATCGTTGCCTCGACGTCCTTTTTCATCTCGTCGCGCACCGTGTACAGCTGCAGCCCGACGTGGTCGAGCTTGCGTCTAGGGGCTAGTCGCTGGGGACTAGGGGCGAGGGGATGAAGGACGTACCCCAACGCCGCGGCACTGAGGGTTTTGGCGAAGTCACGTCGACTGGTCATCGTTAGTTCCTCCCTGGTCCCTAAGCCCTAGTCCCTATGCCCTACAATTCGGTCTCGGCGGTTCATGGAGGCCCTAAGAATCGGCCAGACGGCGGGAGTGCGCTAGACCGCCGCCGGGCGTTGACAGGCCAACCGGCTGTTGTATGTTTATGCATCCTACTGCATAAACCGACAGGGGGCACGCATGGGGCCGTTGGTGGTACTCGCCTATTCGGGTGGACTCGACACGTCCGCGATCGTTCCCTGGCTGCGCGAGAGGTATGCGGCCCGGGTGCTGTGTTTCGCGGCCGACGTGGGGCAGGGAACGGGCGAGCTCGCCGGCCTCGTGGAAAAGGCGAAGCGCTCCGGCGCCGTCGACTGTGTGGTCCAAGACCTGCGCGAAGAGTTCGTCCGCGACTTCGTGTTTCCCACGCTCCGCGCCGGCGCCGTGTACGCGCGCACCTACCTGCTCGGCACCGCCATGGCGCGCCCGGTCATGGCGGCGCACCACGTCGCGCTCGCACAACAAGCCGGCGCGCAAGCGCTGGCCCACGGCTGCACGGGCAAGGGAAACGACCAGGTCCGCTTCGAGCTGACCTACGCCGCCCTCGCGCCCGAACTCCAGGTCATCGCACCGTGGCGCGAGTGGCAGTTCAAGAGCCGCGAAGACCTCATCGCGTATGTGAAGGCGAAGGGCGTGCCCGTCCAGGCGACAGTCGATAAGCCGTATTCGACCGACCGCAACCTTTGGCATTGTTCTCACGAAGGCGGCATCCTGGAAGACCCCTCTAAAGAACCCCCAGAGCACATCTTCGTCATGACACGCGACCCGCTCGAAGCCCCCGACCTGCCTGTGGTGGTCGAGATCGGTTTCGAGGAGGGGACGCCCGTCAGCGTGAACCACGTCCCCATGGGCCCGGTGGAGCTGCTCGAGTCGCTGAACGCCACGGCGGGCGAGCACGGCGTCGGCCGGGCGGACGTCGTGGAGGACCGGTTGGTGGGGATGAAGTCACGCGGTGTCTACGAGACCCCGGGCGGTACGCTGCTGCATGCGGCGCACCGCGAGCTCGAGCAGCTGGTGCTCGACCGCCGCACACTTCGGCTCAAGGACGAGCTCGCGCTCCGCTACGCCGACTTGGTGTACGACGGTCGCTGGTGGACGCCGGAGCGGGAGGCGCTCGACGCCGCGGTCGCGAGCACCCAGAAGCGGGTGACCGGCGCGGTGCGGCTGAAGCTCTTCAAGGGCGGCCTCACGGTCGCGGGGCGGGAAAGTCCCTACGCGCTGTACCAGCCCTCGTACGCCACCTTCGGCAAGGACAACGTCTACGATCAAAAAGATGCCGAGGGGTTCATCCATCTCTACGGTCTCTCGATCCGGATCGGGTCCGGCATCGACGCGGCGCGCCGCCAGCAAGAAGTCGGCGCGGCGGCGGACTGATGCCGCGCCACCCGACGGAGACACCGGCCCCCCCGCCCGCGCACCAGATGTGGGGTGGTCGCTTCAGCCTCGGCCCCAGTGAAGCGCTCGACGCGCTGAATCGCAGCCTGCCGGTGGACCACCGGCTCTGGCCCCAGGACGTGGCCGCGAGCAAGGCATGGGTCCAAGCCCTCGGCCGGGTCGGGGTGCTCACGGCCACCGAGGAGCACCAGCTGCTCGAGGGCCTCGACCGCGTGGCGGAGCGGCTCGCCGATGGCGCCGCTGTGGGTGCCCCGGACGAGGACGTGCACACCCTCGTGGAGCGACTGCTGTACGCGGAGGTGGGTACCGTCGCCGGCAAGCTGCATACGGGCCGATCGCGCAACGACCAGGTGGCGACCGATCTGCGTCTCTGGACGCTCGGGGCGATCGACCAGCTCGACGCGGACCTCGCCGCGCTCGGACGCGCACTGGTGGCGCGCGCCGTGGAGGGCGTGGATGCCCTGTTGCCCGGGTACACGCACGGCCAGCGTGCCCAACCGGTGCGCTGGGCCTACGTGCTGCTCGCGCACGCCTGGCCTCTGGTGCGCGACCGCCAACGCTTGGCGGACGCCCGTCGCCGCGTGGCTGAGCTGCCGCTCGGATCCGGGGCGCTCGCGGGATCGGGGTTTGCCGTCGATCGCGTCCTGCTGAAGGAAGCACTCGGGTTTCGCTCGGTCTCCGCGAACGCCCTGGATGCGACGGGCGACCGCGACTTCGTCGCCGAAGTCCTGTTTGCGCTCACCCTCGTGGGCACGCACCTCTCGCGCTTGGCGGCCGAAATCGTGCTCTATACGAGCGCGGAGTTTGGATTCGTGCGGCTGTCGGACGACTTCAGCACCGGCTCGAGCCTGCTGCCGCAGAAACGGAACCCCGACATCTTCGAGCTGGCGCGCGCGAAATCGGGCCGGCTGCTGGGCGACCTCGTGGCGTTGCTCACGACCCTGAAGGGCCTTCCGGCCGGGTACAGCAAGGACCTCCAGGAGGACAAGGCGTTGCTGTTCGACGGATTCGACACGCTGGCGCTGGTCCTGCCCGCCGCGACCGGGGCCGTCGCCGCGCTGAGCGTGGACGCCGAGCGGATGCGGGCCGCGCTCGATGCCTCGCTGCGCGCGACGGACCTCGCCGACCTGCTGGTGGAAGCCGGCGTGCCGTTTCGCGAGAGCCACGGCCTCGTGGGTCGCCTGGTGCGCGAGGCCGAGCGCTCCGGGGTGCCGCTCGATCGAGTGCCTGGCCCCGTGGCGGCCGGCATCCATCCCGCGCTCGCCGCGGCGCTGTCCCAGCTGGGAACGTGGGAGGACTCGGTGGAGAGCCGCGCCACCCCCGGAGGGTCGTCGCGGCGCTCTGTGGCGGAGCAGCTGGAGGCACTGCGCGCTGCATTCACCTCTGATGGAGGGCCTTAACCCGAGGTCTTGCCGCCGCTTAGCAGGTTGTGTACCATACGTGGCCGTCTGGCTCAAAGCCTTGAGCGAGACGGCCGCTTTTTCACCGAGGGAGTCCCTTGCGCTGCCTAGCGCTCAACGCCTCATTCGAGCCCCTTACCATGGTGCCCGTGCGCCGGGCCCTGCGGCTTGTGATCGACCGTAAGGCGGAGATCGTCGAGGCGGAGGGGCCGGCGGTGAGGAGCGAACGCCTGGCCATCCCGCGGCCGGCCGTGATCCGGCTCGTGAAATTCGTTCACGTGCCGCGCCGGTTCCGCCGCCAGGTGACCAACACCTTCCTCTTCGCCCGTGACAACTACCGTTGCCAGTTCTGCGGGCGGAGCCAGCACGAGCTACGGCATCGGGAATGCCTCACCCGCGATCACCTGGTTCCGCTGTCGCGTGGGGGGACCAACGGGTGGAACAACGTCCTTACCGCGTGCTCGAGCTGCAACACGCGCAAAGGCAACCTGCTGCCCGAGGAGGCGGGGATGCACCCGCTGCGGCCGCCGTTCGAGCCGCATTTCGTACACCTGGCGTGGGCGGTGCGTCGGCTCACATCCATCCAGTCCAAGTACATCCGGCTGTTCTACGGCGGTGAGGTGTTGGCGACCCTCGAGGCGCTGTGACCCCAAAGCTTCTCTGGATCATCGCGGGACTGGCGGGGGCGGCGGTTATGGGGCTGCTCGGGACGAAGCCCGCGGGCGGCCTGGTCGTGCACCCCGAACCCCGCCGCGGCGTGACCGCCGAGCGGGTGTTGCCTCCGAGCGCGGTCCCGAACACCCCCGGGGCTGCCGAGGCATACGCGGCTGCGCGCAGCGTCCCGCACGTGCTCGACGGCGTCCATTGCTATTGCGAGTGCGCCAAGCATTTCGGGCATCGCTCGCTGCTCACCTGCTTCGAGTCCGACCACGGCTCGCGGTGCGACATCTGCATGGGCGAAGCGACGCTCGCGACGCAGCTCGCGGCCCACGGCAGCTCGCTGGACGCTATCCGTCGCGCGATCGACCAGCGGTTCGGCTCCTAGTCCTCCCGCCGGCCGAACGTCTCCGACCGCGCCTCGAGCGTGAGCCGCGGGAGGCCCGCGATCCGCATCAGCAGCCGCTGCGCTCCGCGGGCGAGCGCGCCGCCCAAGTTGGCGCCTCCTGATACCGCCGGTCCCACGTCCCCCTTGAGGAAGCGGCTCAGCTCCTCGAGGTCCGTTTCGTTGAGCGTGGTCACTTCGAGCCGACAAAAGAAGTAGAAGTTCCCGGAGCCTTTGATCTTCAGGTTCCAGCGGTAGGGGAGCTCGAGCGCGCGCGCGAGGTCCTCCGGCGTGCCGTACCGGGCCACGCTGCCGCCGGTGCGGATCAGCACGAAATCGTCGGCGAGCGGATCGTGACGCGCGACGGCGTCCCACGGCGTCTCGTCGATGTACTGATCGAACCAGCCGGAGCGGGAGCGCCACAGCTCGAGGCGATAGTGCAGGCGAAGCGGAAACCCGGAGCGCATGAGGCCCGCGTACTTGCCGTCGGCGAGGAGCGCGGTGGTTTGGACCCGAGCGACGCCGCTCTGGATAATGACCGTCAACGCGGGTGCCTGCGCGGCGGCCCGAGAGGCCGTCACCGCGCCGACCAGGGCCAGGAACGCGAGGCCCGACCTCACCTCAGAAGCGGTGATCGAGTCGTAGCGTGAATCGCAGCGGCTCCCCTGCGGTTACGGCCTTCGCCACGTACAGGCCCAGCCCCCCCCAATCGACGCCCAGGCCGAGGTCGGCGAGCCAGCTGCCGAGCGTCGGGAGCCGATCGGCGGGCAGGCGACCGGGCCCCCCGCCCACGAGCCACGCCTGTCCGGCGTCCGCCAGGACGACCAAGTCCGGGCCCTGGAGCGTGAACAGCGACTTCGCCCCCTCGTCCGCGGGGGCCGACGACCCATACGACCAGTGCAGCGAGAGGTGACCGCGGTACTCGGCCTGGGCGAGGATCACGCGGTCGCACGCCGCCAGTTGAGTGCCCCGGAACGCGGGGTCGATGATGTCGCCGTTGCACGCGCTGTGCCGAAAGCCGTACCCCGCGAGCGGATCGGGCCCCCCCGTCGACAGCCGCTGTTGCAGCGGTAGCGGGTCACCGCCGATCCAGCCGCCGGCGAAGAGCCGCAGGTTCATGCGTCCCGACGGGCTCACGCGTGTGTAGCGGCGGAAATCGAAGAACAAACGGCTGAATGCGTAGGAGCCGTCGGTCGGGATGGGCGCGCGGACGGCCGCCGGTACGCCGGTCTGGGGGGTCACGTCCTGCGACCGCGAGTTCTCGTAACGGGCGCGCAGGAACCAGCCCGCGGTCGGGTCGAGCCGATCGTTGCGGGTGTCGAAGGTGACGGTGCCGGCGAGCGTCGTGTAATGGCCGTCGTCGATCGGCGAGTTGGGGCGCCAGGCCTGATCGTTGCGGAACACCGTCCACGGGTCGCGCGCCTTGACCGTCGTTTGCTCGTCATGCCGCACCTCGATGTCGAGGCGAAGCGAGCGGTCGGGTTGGACGAAGGCGCGGCCCGCGATCCCCTTGCTCAGGTAGTAATCGCGATAGTCGCGCTGGAACAGAAACGCGGCCCACCCGACTTCGCCGCCACGCAGCCCCCAATCCTCGACCGGGGCGACGTCGTCGAAGGCGCGGAACTCGATCCCGTAAGCCGGCGTCTCTCCCGCACGCAGCTCGGTGCGCAGCAGGTAGCCCAGGTCGCTCCGCTTGTTGGTGAAGTCTCCGGCGGTGCGGAACACCCCGAGCGCGTCGATTCGCAGGCGCACGTTGCGGTGCAGTTTCCAGTCGAACAACGGCCCGAACACCACCGGCAGGCCTTCGACCCGGTTGAAGGTGCCGCCCGTGGCGAGCGTGAGCGACGACCGCGAGTCGGCCGTGCCCCACGACTTTTCAATCCCCAGCCGCCGGAACCACCGGCGCAGGTCGGGCGAGGCGAGTGCGATCTCCTCGCCTTTGGTACGGTAGGCGAGCGGCGCCGTGTACACGCGTACGTCGCCGGCGATCGTCGCCGTCGCGCTGCGCGCCATCGTCCCGCCGACCACGATCACGTCGCCGGTGACCACCGCGCCGGAGTCGAGGATCGCGTCGCCGTTGATGACGAGCAGCGTGCCGTCCACGCGACCCGCCACGACCACGCTGCCGTTCCGTACGGCGACGTCGCCGCGCCACTCGTTCCCGTGCGGCAGGCGCGAGCGGCCCACCAGCCGCGTGGTGGTGGCCGCGTTGTAACGGCGTATCGCGTCCTCCGCGACGGCATGCGGCAGCTCGGGCGGCGGCATCACCAGCCCGGCGCTCTCGGGCTGGATGACGATGGCGGTGTCCTGCGCGGCGGCCACGGCCGGGCCGAGCGCACAGAGAACGACGAGCACGAGAGCGCGCATGGCGGGCATCCTGGTTGGGGGCGCGGGAGGCGGGTGCATGGGCTGTGCCGCCCCTGAACCCCCTCGGGGACCGGCGGGGAGCACGGCGCGGTGCGATGGCGCGGGCGCGAGGCCCACGAGCCGTGTCATCCCGTCACGTTTCGCGGCGGCTCGAGCCCGAGCCGGCGCATGCGGCGATACAGGTTCGCGCGATCGGTGGCGAGCTTGCGGGCCGCGTCCGCCACGTTGCCTCGCGCTGCCGACAGCGCGCGCGCGATGAGCGTGCGCTCGTAGCTGTCGAGGGCCTCCGCCAGCGCCACGTCGCTCCAGCCCTCGCTCGGCGCCGTGGAGGAGGGAGCGCCGTCTCCGGGCACGACGCGCGCGACGTCGTCGGCTGTCACGACGTCCCCGCCGGCGAGGATGGCGAGCCGCTCCATGATATTCGCCAGCTCGCGCACGTTGCCGGGCCAGGGGTAGGAGGCGAGCAGCTGCACCGCGCCGGCGTCGAACTGCACCGACCGGCCGAGCCGCGTCGTCTGACGGGCGGCGAAGTGCTGCACCAACGGCGGAATGTCGTCGGGACGATCGCGCAGCGGCGGGATGTGGATCGGGAGGACGTTGAGGCGGAACAACAGATCTTCCCGGAACTGGCCCTGCAGCGAGGCCTTCGAGAGATCCTTGTTGGTCGCCGCGATCACCCGCACGTCCACCGTGACCGGCTTTTCGCCGCCGAGCCGCTCGATCACGCCCGACTCGAGCACGCGCAGCAGCTTCGCCTGGGCCTCGGGCCCGAGGTCGCCCACCTCGTCGAGAAACAGGGTGCCGCGGTCCGCGAGCTCGAACCGCCCCACGCGCCGCTCGGTGGCGCCGGTGAACGCGCCGCGCTCGTGACCGAACATCTCCGACTCGACCAGGTCCTTCGGGATTGCTGCGCTGTTCACGCACACGAAGGGCTTGGCGGCGCGCCCGCTCTGACGATGGATGGCGGAGGCGACGAGCTCCTTGCCGGTCCCGGATTCGCCGGTGATCAGCACGCGCACCTCCGTGGGTGCGACCCGCGCGATCAGCGCACGCAGCTGCTCCATCGCCCGGCTCACGCCCACCAGCGGGTCGGCGTGGCCCAGGGCTTCGTGCAGGCGCCGGTTTTCGGCGAGTGTGCGCGACAGCTCGAGCGCGGCCCGCAGCGTCGTGAGCAGGCCCTCCGGCGTCAGCGGCTTTTCCAGGAACTGAAAGGCGCCCAGCTTGGTCGCCCGCACCGCATCGGCGAGGTTCGCCTTGCCGCTCATCATCACCACCGGCAGGTCGGGCGCCACGCGCTTGAGCCGCTCCAGCGTGGCGAGGCCGTCGGGCCCGCCCGGCATCATCAGATCGAGCAATACGGCATCAGGCGCGTCGCGCTCCACCTCCGCCAGCCCCGCGCTGCCGTTCGCCGCCTCCGCCGTCTCGAACCCCTCCGACTGGAGCAGGGCCGCGACCATCTTGCGGATGTTCGTCTCGTCATCGACGAGCAGGACGCGCGGGCTCACCCGGCCGAAAGCACGATGGAGAAGGTGGCGCCGCCGCCCGGCGTCTCCGCTACGGTGATGGTGCCGTTGTGGGCCTCGATCGTCTGGCGTACGAGGGCGAGCCCCAGACCGGTCCCGTCCCGTTTGGTCGTGAAATACGGCTCGAACACGCGCTGGCGCAGGTCGTCCGGGATCCCGCCCCCATGGTCGGCGATCGTCACCGCCAACCCGTTGCCGTCCCGGCTCACCGCGATCTCGATCGACCCGCGCCCACCCATCGCCTCCGCGGCGTTGCGCAACAGATTCGCGAACGCCCGCCGCAGCGGATCGTAGTGCCCCACCAGCTTGCAGGGCTCCCCGTTGGCCCGCACCGACACGTCGACCTCGGACGGCACGGCGCTCTTGCCCAGGTCCATCAGGAGGTCCACGAGATCCACCTCGCTCTTCGGCCCCTCGGGGAGCCGACCGAACTCGGAGAACTCCTTCGCGAGCCGCTCCAGCCGTTCGGTCTCGGCGCCCATGACTTCCACTGCCATGCCCGTCCGCCCGTCCGCCTGACCGCCTGACCGCCGCAGTTGGTCTACGGCGATCCGCATGGACGTAAGGGGATTCTTGATCTCATGCGCCACCTGGCGCGCCACCTCGCGGAACGCCCGCAGGCGCTCCGCTTCGAGCTCGCGCTCGCGCGCCGCGTCGAGCGCCGTCGCGAGCTCGCGCAGCGCCTGGCGCAGCGCTTCGAATTCCGGAGCCCCGCGGGTCGGCGGGCCCGCCGGCAGCGGCATGCGCCGCCGGATCAGCCGCGTCCAGCCCACCAGCTCGTCGATCGGGCGGGAGAGCTGGCGCGACAGGTGGCCCGCCACGCGTACGCCCGCGATGACCGCGAGCGCTCCGAGTACGAAGACGACCGCTGCGAACCCGCCGGCATAGTAGCGCAGGTAGGTCTCCGCCCGGCGCGCCAGGGTCACCGAGTTGGAGAGCTGCTCCAGATGCTCCCGGAAGGCCGCCCGCTCCCGCGGCGACAGGTGGGTCGTGTCCATCCGATCCACCATGAGGCGGGCCGAGGCCGCCACTTCCTCGAGCGCCACGCGCGCCCCGGCGGACGGCGCCACCGTGATCCGCTGGCGGAATGGGAGGGGCATATTTGACGGGGCAATCTAGGCGTCCGACGTCCCTGTGACAATTCGACACGCCCGGAACGCGGAACGCGGAAGTGGGAACGCGGAACAAGCGACCCAGCGCCGGCTCATCTGTTCCGCATTCCGCGTTCCGACTTCCGCGTTCAGGAGGCTACGTGAAGGCCCACACCCACTATCTCTGGTTCACCACCAAGCAACGCCAGGAAATCATCGACATCACCGAGCAAGTCGCCGAGCAGGTCCAGGAGAGTGGCGTCGCGGAAGGGCTCGCGCTGGTGAGCGCGATGCACATCACCGCCTCCGTCTTCGTGAACGATCACGAAGCGGGACTGTGGGCGGACATCCTCAAGTGGCTCGAGACTACCATCGCGCCGTGGGATCCCAAGCGGTACCGGCACAATGAAACGGGGGAGGACAACGCCGCTGCCCACCTGCGCAGCCTCACGATCGGGCACGAGGTGATCGTCCCGATCACGGGCGGTAGGCTCGACCTAGGTCCCCACGAGCCGCGTCTCGCTCATCCACTCAGTGCGCCACTTACCGGATCCGTCGGAGAAGGTGTGCCGTGTCATCACCAACCAGCCTTGATCCTTACTGACCCAGAGCACCGACTTATCGTCGCCTTCTCTCTCCTCTAGTCTCCAGCATTCGAACGTCCCCGCCGGCACCGTGACGCGCTCGGTTCCCGTGACTCGGAGGTCTAGTGCGGTAAACGTGGGGAGCCTCGTACCCATTGTGACCCAGTTCGCACTATAGACGCTGCCGCGCCAGGCTCGGTTGAGCGGCAGGGCCTGTACAAGCACCTCCAACGAGTGCGGCGACCAGGACACGAGCATCGGGCCCACGCCATGGTCCGGCAAGACAGCTGCGCCGCGGAGTGTTCGCTCCCGTTCTTTTGGCGGTGGTCCGAGGTAAAGCAGCTCATCGACGCTGTCACGCGAGTATTGCTGAACCAAACGGGAGCGCCGCATCGGGCTCACGTAGCGCAGCGGGCGCAGCGTGGCCCGATCGACGAGTACCGTGTCCAACATCTTCGTCGAGCTGGACACAACCCACACGGGTTGCCCTTTGAAGTTGCCCGCAGCGATTACGATCGTGCGCGGCGGCCCCTGCGACGTCGTGAAAACACGGTCTACGACACTGCTTCCCTCATAGGCCCAGCGGCCGGCTCGGACCCGACTGGGCTGCATTTGCGCGATCAGCGGATAGCGCGGCGACCTGGTGGGAAGGAATCGTTCCTGACCGAAGGCCGTCGACGGAATGAACGGCATGCCACCGATCACCCAGACGGGCGGGAGGTCGCTCTCAACGCCCGAGCGCGTCGTGACCACCTGCCACCCCAGCCAAGCAACACCCGCAAGTATGGCGGCGGTTGCCGCGTAGCGGACGGCGCGGCTTGAAGCAACGCCGCGCGCGGCCGCGGGCAGCACCACCCGCACCCCGGCCGCCCGGCTCGCGAGGATGCGCTCCAGGAGATGCTGCGACGGCTCGGGGGCGGGAATTTTGCGGAGCTCATCTTTCCAGGTCATGATCCACTCTCCAACTCGTTGCGCAGCCGTTTCAATGCTCGTGTGAGCCTGACCCGTGATGCTCCCTCACTGATCCCAAGCAACTCGGCGATCTCGGCGTGTGCACAGCCTTCGATCTCCTTCAGGACGAGCACTGCGCGCAGATGATCGGGGAGCCTATTCACGGCTGCCTGGAGCCCGTCACGCTCCGCTGTCGCAGACGGTTCGGCTTGCCCGGCTGCTTCGTCCAGCGCCACCTCGCGCCGTCGTTTGCCGCTGCGCAGTCTCATCAGCGCGACCCGGGCGGTGACACGTTTCAGCCACCCGGCGAGACTGCCGCGCTCCTCGTAGCGCCGCAGTGCCTCCGGGAGTCCGACGAACACGTCATGCACGACGTCTTCAGCATCCTCGCGAGCGCGAACGAGTCGATAGGCGAGTCGGAACAGCGCCGCTCCGTGCTCCAGGTAGAGAGCGGAGAGGGCGTCCGGGCTCCCGGCCCGTGCCTCAGCGATCAGGGACCCTGGGCTCCCGTTCCCGGCGCTCGTGCTCATCCCATCACTCGAATGCCCTTGGCAGGCAAAACGTTACGCCCCGGCGTACTGTCGCCAAGGGCCACCTTCCGGCCTATCTCTTTCAGCGCAAGTTGTTTATTTTCAAAGGTTCACACCGCTGTGAGGCACGTGGTAGACGTGGCGACAGGGATCGGCTGGCGGTGGACCTGCCGAACTGGCCGGAATGGGTCGTTACCTGGCTCGCCGCGGCGTATCGCAGCGTCGTCCTGGTGCCCCTCGACCCCTCACTCACGGCGCACGAGCTCAAATACCAGTTGCGGCATGCCGAAGTGCGGGCGGCCGTCGTGGCCGAAACGTACGAGGACTCGGATTTCGTCGAGCTGTACGACGAGATCCTCCCCGACTTGCCGGAGTTGCGCGCGCTGATTCTCGTAGGTGGGACCGATCGCTGGCTCGACGACCGCGTGTATCGCTACGCCGATCTGGTGTCGAAGCGTCCGGCCACGCCGGGTGCGATCGCGCCGGGCGACCCGGCCACCCAGCCGCTCGCCATTCTGTACACCTCGGGGACCATGGGCAAGCCCAAGGGCGTGGTGCTGTCACACCACAACATCACCATGACGGCGCGCGCGTCGGGCCAGGCATTAGGGACTACCGGCGAAGACCGCGTGCTCGGCGCGGTTCCCGTGTTCACCATTTTCGGGATGCATGTCGTGGCCATGACGATCACGGCCGGTGCGACGCTGGTGCTGCAACAGCGATTCGACGCCGCCGGCGCGCTGGAGTTGATCCGGCGCGAGCGTGTGACGGTTGTGCACGGCGTCCCCACGATGTTCGAGCTCCTCATGCGCGATCCCTCGTTTGAGGAGTCCAAGCCGACCACCTGCCGCTCGGGGCTCGTCGCGGGGAGCCCGGTCTCCCCCGATCTGGCCCGCCGCATTCGGCAGTGGTGCGACGTCCAGATCGCCTACGGGCTCACGGAAACGGGGCCCACGGTGACGGTCACCCGGTTCGAGGATTCTCCCGAGCGACGGGCGCACACGGTCGGCCGGCCCATCGCGGGCGTGACGGTGAAGGTCGTCGACTTGAAGAGCGGCGGCCTGCACGGGCCCGAAGCGGTGGGCGAGCTGGCGGTGAGAGGACCGAACGTGATGCTGGGCTACTACCGGATGCCCGGCGAGACGGCGCGGTCCTTGACCGCCGAGGGATTCTTGATGACGGGCGACCTCGCGATCCTGGACGAGGACGGCTACGTCAGGATCGTGGGTCGCCGCGCCGAGGTGATCGTCCGCGGCGGCTACAAGATCTATCCACGCGAGCTGGAGGACGTCCTCCGGACGCACCCTGCCGTGGGCGACGCGTGCGTCGTCGGCATCCCCAACGAAACACTCGGGGAGCTGATCTGCGCGTGCGTCGTGCCCACGGAGGGCTCCATCGTGACGGGCGACGAGCTCAAGGACTTCTGCCATGACGCCGTCGCCGACCACAAAGTGCCCGACCTGGTGCGCTTCTTCGACACGTTCCCGC
>WNGI01000991.1_pt1 | contig 22782 bp, 21 predicted proteins | sample 5400621 | NCBI WGS metagenome assembly WNGI01 (sample SAMN13153374, study PRJNA577476) | soil metagenome | isolation source: 20 cm soil or saprolite under Garry oak tree replicate 1 | place: USA:California | collected 2016-06-15
AGAGGATGAACGAGCAGGATAACATTCGCCAGACCATCTCTTTCATTGACAGTGCGCTCCAGCGCTGATTGAGAGAGAGAATGCGGTTGCCGGATCAATTCCGAAGCCTTACATCTTAGGCTTTCCGAATGAAATTCAGCGCGACGAAAGAGAAATTACTCGAAGGATTGCAACAGGTGCAGAATGTCGTCAGCACCCGGACCACACTGCCAATACTTTCCAACGTCTTGTTGCAGGCCAAAGAAGGGGCGGTGCATCTCACCACCACCGATCTGGATGTCGGGGTGCGCGGAAGTTTTGAGGCCAATGTCGACAAGACCGGCGCAACCACCCTGCCAGCGCGACGTTTGTTCACCATCATTCGAGAATTGCCCTCCAGCGAAATTTCCGTTGAGGTCGATGGCAAAAACGCCGCTTCGATTCGCAGCGGACAAAGCTTTTTCAAAATCCTCGGTCTGCCGGAGGAGGAATTTCCGCCGTTGCCAAAGTTTGAAAACGCCAAAGTGGTGACGATGCGGCAGAAAGATTTGCACGATGGCCTGCGCAAAACCGCTTACGCAATCTCGACGGACGAGACGCGGTATGTGCTCAACGGCGTTCTCTTCAGCTTCAAGGAAAACAAACTCACCCTGGTGGCGACGGATGGGCGCCGGCTCGCCATGCTCGATATCGAACTGGAATTTCCCCGGAGTCACGAAGCCGACATCATCGTTCCGACGAAGGCGGTAACGGAACTGCAACGCCTCCTGAAGAACGATGGAGAGGTGAAGATCAGCGTGGGCAGCGGCCAAATCGCCTTCGATCTCAACAACACCTTGCTGGTCTCAAAATTAATCGAAGGAAATTATCCAAACTACAAGCAGGTGATTCCGTCGGAAGCCAAGGAGCGCGTCACCCTCGAGCGCGAGACCTTTCTCAATTCCCTCCGGCGGGTATCGCTGCTAGCGAGCGACAAATCGAATTCGATCAAACTTAATTTCAGCAAGAACAACATCGAGATCACCGCCAACACGCCGGAAGTGGGCGAAGCCAAAGAGTCGTTGCCGGTCGCTTACAAAGGCCGGGATTTTTCCATCGCCTTCAATCCGGAATTTCTCATGGCACCGCTGCGCAACCTGATCGAGGACGAAGTTTTCTTCGATCTCATCGACGAAATGAGTCCGGGGGTTTTGAAAATTCAGACACCTTTTCTCTACGTGCTGATGCCGATGCGCGTTAGTTCTTGATCCACGTCGGGGCGCACCGTGGGTGACTTCTGTAGCCGTGGTCTAATGATCGCCGGACAGGCCAGCGACCTGTCTTCCTCAGAATACAAGGCTTGAAGTGTCTGCACGCAATGCCGCGTTCCCGCAAATTATGACAGCGCTCATAGCGCTCCCTTTGTCATGTCGAGCGACATCGAGACATCTCTAATCATTCGTAGGAGAGGGAAAGTTAGAGATTTCTCGGTCCGAGCCGGACTGGCGTATTCGCTCGGAATGACAAAAAGTGTGTTCGAACGAGCCACAGCAAGCTTTCGTTGGCACGCGGACCCTTACAGACTGATCGCGTTGCAGACCGTGGCGATGTCAAGCTGAGTCAGATTGCAATTGGGCGCGAGTAACACGCGTACATCTTTATTTTGTGGCGCCCAGACTTTCGGATCGGTCGGGCCAAATAAAAGAACGCAGCGCGCCCCGGCGGCAGCAGCGAGATGAGAAATTCCGGAATCGTGCCCGATAAAAGTCGATTGGTCCAGCACTGCGGCGAGTTGCGGTAAAGGCAACTGGTGCGCAAACCGGACTTGCGCTTCGCGTTCAAACAATGTCCGCAACCGTGCCATCTCATTCTCATCCGCTTCGCCAGAGACGAAGATGATCGTGCGAAACAAAGCCTCCGCGCTTAACGAAGCTTTTGCCAATTCGATCCAGTTTTCGATCGGCCAGTTTTTCTTTTCGCTTCCGCTGCCGGGATGAAGCACCAAAATTGGCGGCTCGCAATCCTCCAGAAATCGATGCGCAAATTCTCGATCTTTATTTGATGGAAAAACTTTCGCGGCCAGATCGCTGACATTAATTCCAACCTCTTGCAGCGGCTGGGCGAGTTGGCGTGCCGCAAGCGTGCCAGGAATGATCCTGGCGGGGCCGCGCAAAAATTTTTGCGCGCCGGATCGTCGCAAATTGATTTCGAAAATTTGATCCGGATCATAGAGATAGCTGAGGATCAAATCGAAGCCGCCGAAATAATCGCGCAGATCGAGCGGAAGCTCCGCGTCTCGCGCGAAGAAGCGTGAGAGCGCGCCGTATTCAATCGATCGGACGGCGTCGGCATAAAATCGTTTATCCGCGATGGCCGCGAGATGCGGGTAACCGAGGATCTCGATTCGCGCCCGCGGATGGGCATCGCGGAGCGCTTTCAGGGCCGGCAAAGTCAGAATGAAATCGCCAAGCGCGCCGCCGCGAATGACGAGAATTCGTTTAATATCTGAGGAACGCGAGAGCGATTAGCGTCGCGCCGTAGGCAAAACCAAAAACGCTTACGCCACGCCATCGCGCGGTGGTTTTGCTGAACCAGGCGATTTGATCGCGCAACCTGTAGGGGACCATTACCCAGATCAGACCCAGCACCACCAGGAGGTAGGCGAGCACGGTCAGAACAAGGCGGTTAGATTCGTAGTGGAAAAAAGCGGCGTCGAGCAGCGGCTCTGCCACCAGCAGCGCCAGAATACCCAAAGCGCGGACGGCGAGAAATTCATCGACGTAACGCAAGGTCAGAAGAAATCCGATCGGCAGCGCGAACAAGAAGGGCCGTCGAAAAGCGGAAAACTCACCCATTTCCATGGTCCAGACGAGCCAGAAGCTCCAGACCAGACCAATCGCCAGCAGGACGATGCCAGCGCCGCGCGATCGTGGAAATCTGGACAGCATGCTGCGCGCCGAACCTTCCATTGCGAATCCGATTGCACCGAGCAGGCAAAGGATTGCACCGGCAACGAGCGCGGCCATTTGCAGCGAGAAATGATAAATCATGGCATCAATCGATCGGTTGTCCGTAAAGGCTGAAGCCGTTGGCGCGTTCAATTGCGACATCAAAAATTTTGCCGATGCGATTTTCTTCTGCCTCGAAAACGACGATCTTGTTAGTTCTGGCGCGGCCCATCAAACGGGCCGGATTCGTCTTACTTTCGCCTTCACACAAAACTTCGACACGGGTGCCGACCAGTCTTTCATTCGCGCGCCGGGTGGAGGCATTGATAATTGCCAGCAGGTCCTGGTTGCGCGCCTCTTTTACGGACTCCTCGATCTGGTCGGGCATGCTGGCGGCGGGCGTCTCGCGTCGCGGCGAATAGCGAAAGATGAAGGCGTTGTCGAATTGCATTTGCTCGACCAGGTCGCGGGTCGCTTTGTAATCGGAATGGGTCTCGCCAGGAAAGCCGACGATGATGTCGGTGGTGACCGCAATGCCTGGTCTGGCCGCACGAATTTTGCCGACCAGCTGTGCATATTTCTCTGCGGTATAAGTCCGGTGCATCGCTTTGAGAATGCGATTTGAGCCCGATTGCAGCGGCAGGTGCACGTGCTCCGCCAGTTTGGGCAGCTGCGCGATTGCGTTGATCAGGTCATCGCGAAAGCCCATTGGGTGCGGTGAGGTAAACCGTAAACGCTCGAGACCATCGATCGCACTAACCGCTTCGAGTAATTGCACAAAGGGGCTTATGGTTGTGCCGCGGCCGGCGACCGCGGCTACAGAAGGGAATTCGTGACGCCCATACAGATTCACGATTTGGCCGAGAAGTGTCACTTCCTTGACCCCTTGGGCGACGAGGGCGCGAACTTCGGATACAATTTCCGAAATGGTGCGGCTGCGCTCGGCGCCGCGCGTGCGTGGCACAATGCAAAAGGTGCAATGCATGTTGCAGCCTTGCATGATCGAGACGAACGCCGTCGCCTGTTTCGCCACGAGGGGCTGATCCCGAATGGTCGATTGCGAACCGACTTCTTCTTCCACATCGACGATCGAAAACCGCAGATCATCCATTTGATTCAGGCTGCGCTCAGCGACCGCGGCTAGAGCAGAACGTTTTCGCGCGACCAAGCCGTCCACGTAATCAGCCACGCGGTGAAATTTCTGCGTGCCAACCACAAGATCGAGATGCGGGATTTCTTTCAACAGCTCCGCGCCTCGCGCCTGCGCCATGCAACCGAGAAATCCAAAGACGGTTTCCGGCCGACTCTCTGCCATGCGGCCGAGCATTCCCATTTTGCCAAGCGCTTTTTGCTCGGCCATGTCACGCACACTACAGGTATTGAGCAGAACAACATCGGCGTCCGTTTCGCAACTGACCCGCTCGTAGCCGCGGGCAATGAGCGAATGCGCGACCTGCTCGGAATCGCGCTCGTTCATCTGGCAGCCGTAAGTCTTGATGAAAAATTTCGGCACGGCTCGCGAACGATACACAGGGGCGGCGGAAGCGCTACGCCATTAGGGTGGCGTGGCGAACCGGCCGGGAAATGGATTCGCTTTCAAGCGACGGCGCACTTCATCGCTGGTCCACGGGTCGGAGCCGACTTCGTTGAACAGCGCGATGCCGATGACCCCGACGTTGCGAGTGTTGTGATATTTCTCGGCAGCGTAAGATTCGCGCACCGGCCCGAAGCGAAAGGCCGCCACTGCTTCCGTACTTTGCCGAAATCCTTCGACCACAAGCTTGCGATGTGGATTAACGATGTAACCGCGTTTGCGAAATGAAGCGGGCCGGCCATCGATGACATCCAGGCCATCGACCGAGAGTACAATCTCAAGACGAAAGTCGCTTCGGTTTCGCACAACGATGGAATAACGGTGGCCTGCTTCGCCACGACGAACCAGCGATCGCCAACAATCAAGCCGGGCAAGATTCGTCCGCTTTGGTCTCGCAACTCAATCGTCACCAACGCCGCGGCTGGCTCACCTAAAATCGGGACGGTGCGCTGCGACGCGACTATGCCCGCCATCGCGCGAATTCCAGCCTCGTCATTGTAATAGATCGCCGCCGTGGCAAAGGGATGATTGAAGTTTGCGCGCTCAAAGAAGACGGTTCCAACCTGCGAGATCCGCTTTTCCCCCCAATTTCGTGCCTAAACCGGGGCGATCCGGTGGGGCGGTGGCATAGCTCGACGATACCCCCTCCCGCCGAGCGAGATGTTCTTCGGAAACCGGCGCCGGCGGCGTGGCCGCGCAATCCGCAAACAGCAGCGAAATCGCGATAGCCAGAAACGCGCGCAAGTTTTTCACTGGCATGTTTTAACGCAGGACGGCCGCTCTGTCATCCCGAGCAAAGTCGAGGGATGACGGAGGAATTCGCTTCGCTTTTTTGCCCCGCTTCCGTTTCAATTACCTTCACGCATGAATGAGCCGGGCATCGGGGTTATTGGCGGCAGCGGCCTCTATCACCTGGAAGGCTCTTCCAACCTGGCCGAACACAAAATCGATACGCCCTTCGGCGCGCCTTCTGATTCGATCGTTGGTGGGACAATGTGCGGTCGCACTATTTATTTTTTGCCGCGGCATGGACGGGGGCACCGGATTTTGCCGCATGAATTGAATCATCGGGCGAACATTTACGCGCTCCGTTCCCTCAACGTTCGCTGGATCATTTGCGTGACGGCGGTCGGCAGTTTGCAGGAAAAATTCGCGCCGCGCGATATCCTGCTGCCGTCGCAGTTTTTCGACCGGACGAGTGAGCGCGCCTGCCACACTTTTTTTGGCGAAGGCATTGCCGCTCATGTTTCCTTCGCCGACCCGATTTCGCCTAAACTCCGCGAGTTACTGGCGAAAGCTGCGCGAGAGAGCGGCGTGAATGTTCATAACGGCGGCACTTATGTGAACATGGATGGCCCGGCGTTTTCCACTCGGGCCGAGTCGGAATTTAATCGCCGCAATGGGTTCGATGTTATCGGAATGACTAATTTGCCGGAAGCGAAGCTGGCGCGCGAAGCCGAGATCGCGCTGGCCACGATGGCGATGATCACGGATTACGATTGCTGGAAGGTGGAAGAAGAAGCGGTCTCGGTGCAAACGGTGATTGGCCATTTGCTCGCCAACGCCGAGACGGCCAAGAAAGTGCTGGAACGCGTGATCCCGGAAATTCCGCGCGAAGCAAATTGGCCCGAGCATCACGCCCTCGACAGCGCAATCATCACGGACCGAAAGTTGTGGCCGGGAGCAACGATCAAAAAGCTCGGACCAATTATTGAGCGCTTCTTATAACGGCAAACGTAGCGCTTGCTTGCGGCTCCGCAGAGCGTCGCTCGACACATGAAAATTTTCGCGAGAACGCATCGGCAGGTTGCGCTTAGTTGGCAACCAATGCGAGATTTTTGACAGGCAAAATATCCTCTATTCTGCGAGTTAATATTCGTGTGTTGCACCTGCAACATGCAAATGTTACTCAGCACTTGGGTGCAAAACCTTGCCAGATGCGATCACAGGGTGATAATGACGCCTAACGCTTGGCTTTCCATCATGAAACTCATCATTGGCTTGTTTGCGCTCGCGTTTCTCGCGGCATGCGAGACAACCACTATTACGCCGACCGCTACGATGAAGCCGGGCCTGGCCGAGCGCCTTGCCGTTCTTAATACCGACGAACCAATGCCGCCCGCGGAAGGTCCGGAAGACGTTGCACCCGGCCCCGCTCGGGACCCCACCCGCAATCCCGGCCTGGTCCCTTCGCCGCTGTTGCGTTATTCGGCGGCGTCAATGACGCCCTAATGATCGCTGCAGTCTTCGAATCGCACCCACCAGCGCGCGGATTTGCGATTCGGTGTGCGCAGCCGTGAGCGTGATGCGGAGACGAGCGGAGCCGCGCGCTACACTCGGATAACGAATCGCCGGAACGAAAAATCCTTCCTTTTGTAAGGCGTGGGCAAAGTTCATCGCATCGTTTTCCTGGCCGACGAGGAATGGAAATATCGCGCTCTCGGGTTTGCGATTCGTTTCGCTGACGAGCAATTGATGAAGCAGTTCGATATTCTTCCAAAGCGCCCGTCGGCGATTCTCACCCTCCGTCGTCTGCAAGAATTCGATCGCCGCAATCGCCGCAGCGGCAATCGCGGCCGGCGGCGCGGTTGAATAAATGAGAGAGCGGGCGCGATTCGTCAGCCATTCAATCAGCGAAGCTGAACCGCAAATGTATCCACCCGCCGCACCAAGCGCCTTACTCAGCGTTCCCATTTGAATATCCGCGGACAACTTTTCTTCCGCCACCAAACCGCAGCCACCGGGTCCGAGGACACCGACGGCATGCGCTTCATCGAGAAGGAGCAACGCTTGAAAGCGAGATTTTAATTCGACAATTTCGCGCAAAGGGGCGCGGTCTCCATCCATCGAGAAGACGGATTCTGTCACGACGATGACGCGAGCTTGTGGTTTTTCGCGTCGCGCCCATTCCAGGTGGCTTTCGAGTTTACCGAGGTGATTATGCGGAAAAACGCGAATGCTGGCCCCGCTTAAACGTGCGCCATCGACAAGCGAAGCATGAGCCAATTTATCCAACACGATGACATCGTTTTTCCCGGCGATGGCGGGAAGAGTACCGAGCGCCGCCGCGTAACCGCTATTGAAAGCAATCGCGGCGGGCAGGTTTTTCCATTTTGCAATGGCGCGTTCCAGTGCCACATGCGGCGACTGCGTTCCCGAAATCAGGCGGGATGCGCCGGCGCCTACTCCGAATTGTTCGATCGCGTGCCTCGCCGCGGCCCGCAGTCGTTCGTCCGCCGCCAAACCGAGGTAATCGTTTGACGAAAAGTTAACGAGATGTTGGCCGACCAGCTCGACGCTCGGCCCCTGGGCGGACCCAATTTCGCGCAGGTGCCGCAAGAGCGACCGCGCACGGAGCTGATCGAGTTCATCACGAAACGGTTCGTCCATCGCGAGAGCCTGCCAGCGCATCGCACCTTTTGCCACCGCGATCGCGCCTGTTTTCCGGGTAGCGCACGCGTCTCGCGTGTTGGTTTCGGCGTCTCGCCGAAACGAACTTATCAAAGCTTCATGAAGAATTAACCTTGCGAAGTGGCAACGAAAGTCGGCGATGACGAGACGTCATCGCCGACACGCGAGACGCGTGCGCTACCCGCCGGAAACTGCGGGCTGGCAGCCCGCGCTCCCCAACCTCAGAGCCAAAGACCCCAGGAAAGCAACGAAGCAGCGTCGGTCCAGACCCCGGATTTGGTGTCGCCCAGGACCACCACGATGATGTCGCGCCCCGGGCGCGAGCCGCTCGCAATCAGGCAGTGGCCGGCCGCTTCGGTATAGCCGGTTTTCATGCCGTTGCAAAAGGGAAGCCGCTTCAGAACCTTGTTCGTGTTTTCCAGTTCGCGGGTTCGGCCATTGGCGTAGCGAAAAACAAGCTGGGGCAGACAGACAATTGAACGAATCGTTGGATTCGCGTAAGCCGCGCGCGCGATAATCGCAAGATCGCGCGCGGTAGAATACTGGCCGGGAATAGGGAGCCCGTTCGGGTTCAGGAAATGCGAATGAGTCGCGCCAAGCATTTGCGCTTTCGCATTCATTTTTTCCGCGAACGCTTCGATGCTGCCGGCGTTATCGCGGGCCAGACAACGCGCCACATCGTTGGGACTTTTTACCAACAGCGCGCGTAACAAATCAATTCGCTGATAGACTTCTCCCGGACGAATGTTCAACCGCACCGGTTCCGCGAAAGTATCGATCGGCTCCACTCTTACCTGGCGGTCGAGGTAACCGGTTTCCGCGATAATCAGTGCTGTCAGCAGTTTTTGTGTGCTCGCAGCAGGCCGCGGTTGATCGGCGTTTTTCTCGTGTAACACCGCACCGGTGCGTGCGTCGACTACCATCACCGAATTCGCTCGCGTATTTGGGACCGCGCCAGATGCGCCCGGCGTGAGAACGGAGGCCGGAATTGAAATGTCGTCTCCCTTGCCAGCGTCGGGCGATGAGCGTTTACCTGCTCGCGCTGCGCTCTTCGTATGGCGCTTATGCACGCCGCTCGGGCGAACTACGCTGACCTCATCATCGTCGTCCGGCGAGATCGCGGCACTGACATTGCCGGCAAAAAGCAGTGCGCAAACTGTCAGCGTAATCCAGCGCTTCACTCGTTTCATTGGCTGTGAATAGTCGGTAGCGTCAATGCCGCCGCAGACGGGCGTTACTAAATTAGCCAGTTCCGCGCCCCGGCTGGATCAATTCAATTTCGTAGCCTTCCGGCGCGTCGATGAACGCAATCGCGCCCCCATCGCCATGCGGATGCGGGCCGTCGGACAGCGGATAACCCTTGGCCGCAGCCTGTTTTGCTAATTTTTCCAAATCATCAACTTCAAAGGCAAGATGGGTCAGGTCCGGCCCAACCACGACTGGTCCACTCTTGTCATACTTGCAAATCTCGATCTCTTCCTCGCTCTTAGGTGCCTTGAAGAATACAAGCTGCGAGCCGCGCCCGGAGATGTGCCGTCGTGTTTCCTCCAAACCGAGGACGTCTCGGTAAAAGGCGACCGTCTTTTCCAGATCGGTCACGCGATAACGGGTATGCAATAATTTCTTGATCATTTGCTAAACTAATTGCCGCGACCTCGCTTCGAATTCAAATTCGACAATGCTATGCCTCGGTCTCGATAGCGGGACAACCACCTGCAAGGGTCTCGTGCTCGAGGCCGATTCCGGAAAAGTTCTCGCTCAGGCCAGCGCGGCGCATTCGTTTATCGACGATCTGCCGCGGAGCCATATCGAACAGGATCCGCAAACCTGGTGTGATGCGGCTGAGCGCGTCATCCAGAGCTGCCTTGAAAAAATCGGCGAGCGCCGCAACGAAGTTGTCGCCTTTGGCGTTGCCGCGCAGCAACACGGCCTTGTTACTCTCGACGATCGTAACCAACCGGTGCGCCCGGCGAAGCTGTGGTGTGATACCTCGACCGCGACAGAGGCAGAAAAACTAAATCGCGCCCTCGGAAACGTCGACGACCTCATTCGGCGCACTGGCAATGCCATGGTGCCCGGCTACACCGCGCCGAAAATTTTGTGGTTGAAAGAAAACGAACCGAAAAACTTCACGCATACTCGGACCATTCTTCTGCCTCATGATTTTTTGAATTTCTGGCTCACCGGCGAACGACAAATGGAATACGGCGACGCCTCCGGCACCGGATTGCTCGATGTCCAGTCGCGCGCCTGGTGCGAGCCGCTCGTCGAATTTATTGACAAGGATTTGCTGGCGAAGTTTCCGCCGCTTCGTTCCTCTACTCGGCCGGCCGGTTTGCTGCGCTCGACCTTGCGCGAAAAATTTCAGCTGGGTGACGTCCTCGTCAGCGCCGGCGGCGGCGACAACATGCTCGGCGCGATCGGCACCGGAAACATCGTGACCGGCCGGCTCAGCATCAGCCTCGGCACTTCCGGCACTTTGTACGCATTTGCGGAAACTCCAATCATCGATCCGAAAGGAGAAGTTTCCGCATTTTGCGATAGCACCGATCATTGGCTGCTACTCGTTTGCACGATGAATGTGGCCAGCGCGGTCGATCGCGTTCGTGATTTGTTTAGATGGGAGATGAATGCAATGGAAAAAAATGTCGCGCGCTCCCAGCCCGGCGCGAACGGTCTGACGTTTCTACCCTTTTTCGACGGGGAACGCCTGCCGAATCTACCAAACGGTTGCGGGGTTATTCACGATCTCAATTCGACCAACACCAATCGCCACGACATTGCCCGCGCCTTGATTGAAGGGATCGTTGTTGGACTTGCTCAGGGAATGAGACGTCTCGTCGACCTCGGAATTCACGCGGATGAATTGCGCATCATCGGTGGTGGGGCCAAAAGTGTGACCATGCGTCAAATCGTGTCCGACATTTTTGAGATGCCGGTAATGGGATTCAAAATCGCGGAAGGCGCAGCGCTCGGTGCGGCGATTCAAGCCGGGTGGACCTACGGTCAAACCAAGGGAGACCCGTTACCGCTGGACAAAATTGTTAAGTCTGGAGTGAAGACAGATCGCAAAACGCGGGCTGAGCCGCGCAAAGAAAACGAAACGCTTTATGCGGAATTGCGTGGACGGCATGCCGATCTCACGCGGAAACTAGCAAGCAGCGGTTATCTATGAAGATCGTGATCGGCGCGACCGGCGCCAGTGGCAGCATTTATTTGCAGCGTTTGCTCGAACAGATCAACGCCAGCGAACATGAAGTTCACCTGGTCATGACCTTGCACGCCCGGCAGGTCGCCGATCATGAACTCCTGACCTTTCGCCTTCCTCCGAAAGTCCTCCAGCATCCTGACAACGACATGAGCGTTCCATTCGTCAGCGGTTCCGCCCGCTTCGACGCGATGGTGATTGTGCCCTGCTCGATGTCGACGCTCGGTCGAATTGCCAGTGGCTCGGGTCAGAGTGCGCTCCTGCGCGCTGCTGATGTCTTTTTGAAGGAACGCCGCAAACTCATCCTCGTCCCGCGCGAAACGCCCTGGAGTCTGATTCAGGCGCGTAATGTCGTCACTTTGATCGAAGCCGGCGCAATCGTGTTGCCCGCCATCCCGTCGTTTTATAGCAACCCGAAAAATGTCAACGAAGTCGCGGATACGGTGGTCTGGCGGATTCTCGATCAACTTGGATTGCCCAATCCGCAGGCATTTCGCTGGCAAAGTCAAAAAGCTGATCGGCTGCGAATTTGAAGCTCGATCCGGAAAGTTTCAGTGCGCGCCTTCTTGTCGCATTCGGTTTTCGCCTGCTTCAGGTCTGGTCGCATACCATTCGTTTTGAAGTCGAAGACCGTGGAAAAATTCTAGAGGCTCCACTTGCGGAACGGTTTATTGGCGCGGCCTGGCATAATCGCCTTCTCCTGCTCCCCTTCGCCATTCGTCGCTTCATTCCGCAACGACAGGGCGCGGCCCTAATCAGCGCCAGCCGCGATGGCGCCTGGCTGGCTAAGCTGGTGCACCGATTTGGCTTCTCGGTCGTGCGCGGCTCCAGCTCGCGCAAAGGCGCCACCGCGATGCTGCAGTTGGCCGACGTGATCGCATCGGGTCACAATGTCGTCATCACTCCAGATGGTCCGCGCGGTCCGGTATATCGACCTGGCGGCGGGATCATTTTGCTCGCGCAAAAAACCGGCGCGCGCATCGTGCCCTTAAACCTCGAATACTCGCGCTGCTGGAGACTGCCTAGTTGGGATAAATTCATCCTCCCGTGTCCATTTGCCCGAGTCCGTTTTATTCTCGGCTCGTCCCATGACGTGCGGCTGACATCGAACGAAGCGGAATTCGAGGGCGAACGCGAACGGCTAAAATCGGCAATGATGGCGCTTGTAGAAGTGCGCTGATAGCATCCGCGGATGTGTCATCCTGAGCGAATGATCTCCCAAAAACACGCATCATTCTGCAAAACATGTTAAGCAAAGCACCATGCCAAAGTTGATCGACGGCCGGGCAATCGCGCAAAAAGTCTACGCAGAATTGCAGGACGAAATTGCTAGCCTCAAATTGCGCGGATTAACGCCGGGCTTGGCCGTGGTTCTGGTCGGCGATGATCCCGCCTCTCGCGCCTACGTTCGCGCCAAAGACAAAATGTGCCGCGAGCTTGGCCTGCATTCGGTGAAGCTGGAATTGCCGGCTACAACTACGCAGGAGGAGTTGCTGGCGCGGGTTAATGAGCTGAATCGCGATGAGAAAATTCATGGCATTCTTGTTCAATCGCCGCCGCCGCCGCAAATTGATGAAGCGGCGATCATTCGCGCTCTCGATCCGCGCAAAGACGTAGACGGATTTCACCCGCTCAACGTCGCGAAGCTCGCGCTCGACAATGACACCGGCTTTGTTCCGTGCACCCCCCTCGGTTGCTTGCGTCTGCTCCGCGAAACCGACATCGCCCTCTCCGGCGCCAACGTTGTCGTGCTCGGTCGCAGCATGATCGTCGGAAAGCCGATGGCGCTCTTACTGATGCGCAAAGGCATCGATACGACGGTGACGGTGGTACATTCGCGGACAAAGAATATTCCAGAAATTTGCCGGCGTGCCGACGTGATTATCGCTGCCATCGGTCGTCCATATTTCGTTAGGACGGAATTTGTTCGTGAAGGGGCGACCGTGATTGATGTCGGAATCAATCGGATAGAGGACGCCGGTAGCGAACGCGGTTACAAACTCGTCGGCGACGTCGAGTTCGACGGCGTCTCGAAAGTAGCCCGCGCCATCACCCCCGTCCCCGGCGGTGTCGGCCCTATGACGATCGCGATGTTGATGTCGAACACGATCAAAGCCTGCCGCCAGATCTCTGAGTTGTAGCTGCCGCCGTCCTCAGCGGCAGAGTTCCATGTTTCTGCCGCCGGTGACGGCGGCAGCTACAACTTCGCCGTCATAATTTTGCGCGTTAAGAGCCCGAGCAGCGTCGGCTGAAAGCGCGCGAATTCAAAAAGAATCGATCCCAGCTTGGGCGACACGACCGCGCTGCGGGCGAGAGCGTTGATCCACAGGCGACCGCGGTAAATCGCGGCGTGTTGCGCGGTATACTCGCGCACCGCCTCCGCCACCTTGCCGCGAACCATCTCTTTTGCGGCGGCGGCTGCCACTTCGCCGGAGCGGAGAGCATAAAAGATTCCTTCGCCGGTGAAGGGCTCGACCACGCGGGCGGCATCGCCGACGAAAAGGACGTTTTCGCCGGCAGGCGGGAGTGAGGAACGCGTGAGCGGCGTGATCGTACGCCAGCTTTGCGTCGACGGAAGGTTGAAATACTGCGTTGCCCAGGCTTGCAGTGCGCGAATCGATTTCGGCTTTCCCACCAGACAAAGGTTGAGTTCGGAGTCGTTCACGGGGGCTTGCCCAGAATAACCTCCCACCAGCAATTGCAGAACCACGCGATTTCCAAAACCAGACGGCAGCGGAATGTGCGTCTGCAATGCCACACGTTCTTTGGCGAAACGCGGGAGCAGACGAAGCAATCGCGCCACCGTCGAGTTGCGACCATCCGCTGCCACCAGCACCCGTGCACGAAATGCGGTCGTCGTTTCCGCTATCGTCAATTTCCAGCCGCCGTCCGATTTTTCGATCGATGTTAGTGTGCTCGGTTCACGAATTTCTGCACCCAGCTTACCCGCTCGCTCCAGCAGAACGGAATCGAACGCACTTCGCTTGATCGCGATTTCAGCCTTTTCCCCACGCGGTAATTCGAGGCGGACATGGCGATGGCCTACACTAATGAACTCCACCCAATCGAGCACACCGTGCGGCGAGGCGCGAACACGTTGATCGATTTCGAGCCGCCGCAAAATTGGCCAGCATTCCGGATTCAAGCAATCGCCGCAGACCTTCTCGCGCGGAAATTTTTCGCGCTCAATTAGAACGACGCGCAATCCGTTGGCCGCGCAAAAAGCCGCGCAGCTCGAGCCCGCAGGTCCGCCCCCCACGACCGCCACATCGAAAATCTCCATCTCGTTTCAGTGTCCAGGAACAAACGTATCGTTAAAGCGATTTCGCTCGTCCGGTTTCAGCGTAAGCTCATTAGATCATGAGCTGGTCGCTGCCTATCTTTCGCATCGCCGGCATCCAGTTACGGATTCATATCACGTTTTTATTGCTGATCGCCTGGCTCGCATTCGGCTACTACGCAGAAGGCGGCTCGGCTGTGGCGTTGGGGCGCGTTCTTTTTGTGCTCTTGCTTTTTGTCTGTGTCGTTCTGCACGAATTCGGTCATGCCATTGCCGCGAAAAATTTCGGGGTCAACACGCCCGATATTACCCTGCTACCAATTGGCGGGGTGGCGCGATTGCAACGAATGCCCGATGAACCACGGCAAGAGTTAATCATCGCGCTGGCTGGCCCGTTGGTGAACGTGGTGATCGCACTTACTTTGTTTGCCGTCGTTGGTTGGCGTGGATTGGCGACGCAAGCGACGATAGGAGGGCCCGATCTCCTTGCCCAACTACTCGTGATCAACGTTATCCTGGTCCTTTTCAATTTGCTGCCGGCATTTCCAATGGATGGTGGCCGGGTCTTGCGCGCACTCCTCGCTACCCGATTAAGTTATACGCGTGCCACGCAAATCGCCGCCAGCATCGGCCAGGGCTGCGCATTCATCTTCGGTTTCATAGGCCTTTTTGGAAATCCACTCCTCCTTTTCATTGCCTTGTTTGTTTACATGGGTGCATCGCAGGAAGCGGCCCTCGCCCAACTCAAAGATATTTCGCGCAGTTTTCCGGTATCGAGCGCGATGGTGCGCGAATTCCACTCGCTTCCGCAAAACGCAACGCTCCAGGAGGCGGTGGACGCGTTGCTTGCTACTTCGCAACACGATTTTCCAGTGATGGATGAAAGTGGCAACGTCGCCGGCGTTTTGACCCGGCACGATCTAATTGCGGCGTTACGCAAACAGGACCCGCAAATTCGAGTCGCTGACGTAATGCGGCGGGATATTCCAACGGTAACGACCGGCACGCGTTTCGAGGAAGCCTTTCGCATCATGCAGGAGTGCAATTGTCCGGTGGTGCCGGTGCTAGATGGGATGAAGCGACTGGTCGGTTTACTGACGCCGGAAAATGTAACCGAACTGATGATGGTTCACTCGGCTATGCCACAGCGACGCGCGGCCTAGAGTCGGCGAGCGGCAGGACTAAGAATAAGATTGGGAACAGGAGACACGTCATTCATGGCAGGCGTGAAAAAAGCGAAACCGGATCTAACGAAAAAAGTGCATGAAGTGCCCCATAAGCCGGGCGTCTATCTCATGCGCGACCGTTTTAACCGCGTCATTTACGTCGGCAAAGCGCGCGACCTCCGCAAACGCGTCGGTTCCTATTTCATACCCTCGAAAATCGCGGTGGCCGACTTGAAGACGCGCGCCATGCTCGATGCGGTTTGGGATTTCGAAACCCACACGGTGCAGAGCGAAGCAGAATCGATTTTGCTCGAAGGCAAGCTGATCAAGGAATATCGCCCGCGTTATAATGTTTCTTTCCGCGATGATAAACGTTTTCTGCTGGTGAAGGTGGATCAGACTGAGGAATGGCCGCGTTTTCGTCTCGCCCGTTTCAAAAAAGATGACAATGCTCGTTATTTTGGACCCTATGCCCATGCCGGCGCGCTCCGGCAAACGTTGAATTTTATGCGCAAAAAGTTCGGCGTTCTCACCTTTGGCCGCGGTTCGCCTACGGAACGGGAATTGAAATCATCGACCTATCAAGTGCCGATGAAATTAAGCGAGATTACGCCGGAGATTTATCGAGAACGGGTTGCGCAGGCCTGTGAATTCCTCGAAGGACATTCGCGTGAAATGATGGCAGAACTGGAAAAACAAATGCGCGCGCAAGCGGAGAAGCTCGATTTCGAAAAGGCGGCCGAATTGCGCAACATGCTGGATGACTTGCGGCGCACGACACGGCCAACGCGGCGTTTTACCCGCGGTTCGTTGCCGACAACGATTGAGCCTGAAGCCGACGTCCGCGCCTTAGCCGATGCTCTGCAATTGCCGAAAATTCCACGGGTGATGGAATGCTTTGACATCTCCAACATCAGTACCACGCATGTCGTCGCCTCGATGGTCTGTTTTCGTGACGGCGTGCCGGACAAAAATTGTTACCGCCGCTATCGCATTCGGACGGTCGAAGGGCAGGACGACTTCGCGAGCATGGCCGAGGTGGTACGGCGAAGATATTCCCGAATTTTGCTGGAAGCGCGTGACACGAATCCCGAGGCCGCCGAATTTTCTCAGGAAAATCCAGCGGAAGCGCTCGATCGCATCGGTCACCGCGACCGGATTTCTTTGGAAACGGTAGAGGTGGCGCAACCGGATCCCTCCACTTCGCTTCGCTCCTGGGATGACAAAAAGGGGGGACTCTCCGGTCGGGGTGACGAACATTTTGTCGCTGTCAGACTGCCTGATCTAATTATCGTCGATGGCGGCAAGGGGCAGCTCTCCTCGGCCTGCAAGGAACTTCAGCGGCTTGGGCTACACGATTTACCGATTATTGGACTGGCGAAGGAACATGAAGAAATCTATCGACCAGGCCGGGCGCTGCCGTTGCGTTTGCCGGAAGATTCAGGCGCATTGCGTCTGCTTCAGCGCATCCGTGATGAAGCGCATCGTTTCGCCAACGCCTATCATCAATTACTGATGAAGAAGCGAATCGGCGAAAGCGTTCTGGATGATTGCCCGGGGGTTAGTCAGCATCGCAAAAACCTGTTGCTGCGAAACTTCGGGTCGGTAAAACGGTTGCGCCGGGCCACGGTGGAAGAAATTGCGGCGACCGACGGAATTGGGCGAAAGTTGGCAGCGGACGTGCACCGATTTTTGCAAACCCACTAGGGCTTGTCATCCTCGACCAGGCGCAGAATCTCTGAGCGGATGAGACGTTTCCCGATGATACTTAGTGTGACATCGCTGCTCTTCGCGTTCACCAGCGCAATGGGGCAGCAGCTGGCACCTGCATCTTCTATAACGCCCAGCGCCGCGCCATCGGCGGAGCCATCGCCGCCCGCGCTCGATGAAGAGATTGTTCCAACATTCGAAACGCAAAAACTCGCGCGCACTTATATTCTCGATATCCCCGCTCCACGCGGCCAGATCACCGATCGCAATGGCGCGCCGCTTGCGCAAAACCAGCTGAGCTATAATCTCGCAATCAATTTTCCGACTCCGCTGGAATTTAACGATACCGAGACGCTCGACTTCGCGCATCGGCAAATCGCGGCCGCAACCAAATTGATCGGCCGTCCAATCCGCGCTGCCGATGACGCAATCCTGCGGCATTATCACAATCGCGGAATTCTTCCTTTCGAGATCGCCACCAATCTTTCGGCGGAAGAATACGACGCGGCCAAAGCGCATTTGCCTCCAGAAATGACGTTACGGGGCGTTTATCTTCGCGTTTATCCGCAGGGCAAGGTTGCCGGCCAGATCGTCGGTTATTGCGGACGCACCGGACGTAATCCCGACGGGATCATCGACAATCACGAAACAATTTGGCCGGAGACGGAGGGGCGTGAAGGAATCGAACAAACTTTCAATGCCATGCTCACGGGCAAGCATGGCGAGTATAAAATTACCTTCGATAAAGATGGCCGTAAAACATCGGAAAAAATCGTTTCCCCTCCTATTCCCGGTCACACGGTTGTGACCACACTGGATCTGCCTTTGCAGGAACTGGCTGAGAAAGCGCTGGAGGCGAAAGCAAAGCGCGGTGCGATCGTGATCATGGATCCGAACAAAGGCGACATTCTCGCCTTAGCGTCGTGGCCAAATTACAATCCAAACCTTTTCGTTCCGTCGATCTCGCCAGAAAAGTTCAAGGCCTTGCAGGATGATCCCGGGATTCCGCTGTTGCCACGCGCATTTCGTTCTTCCTACCCGCCCGGCTCGACCTTCAAGGTTGCGGTCGGCATCGCGGCATTGGAAAGCGGCGCGGTTACTGCCAGCGAGCAATATCAATGCGTCCCATCGATCCAGATTGGCAATTTGACGTTTCACAATTGGAAGAAAAGCGATCGTGGTTTCCTCAATTTCGTCCAGGCCCTCACGGAATCGTGCGATACCTGGTTCTACCAGGTTGGAATAAAGACCGGCGCTGAGCCGATCATCGATTGGGCACAAAGACTGGGCTTCGGGACCAAATGCGGGATTCCCATTCGCGGCGAGGTAGACGGCCGCGTGCCTAACGATTCCTATATGAAAGCAACACATGGCAGGAAGTTACTGAACGGCGACATTGCCAATCTTTCCATCGGCCAGGGAGATACCCAGGTTACACCACTGCAGATGGCGCAGGCCATGACCATCGTGGCCAACGGCGGCACTTTTTACCAGGCACGACTCGTCCAGCAGGTGCAATCAGTCGATGGCAGCATCGTTACCGCCTACAACGTGCGCGAGAAAAAGACACTCAATTTTTCAGCGGAAACGATGGCCCAGCTTCGCGCTGGAATGGTGGACGCGGTCAATGCTCCCACCGGAACGGCGCATGCCGCCAGTCTGGATATGGTAACGGTTGCCGGCAAGACCGGCACTGCCCAGTGGGGGCCGAAAAACAAGGAGCGAACGGCGGCCTGGTTCGCCGGTTACGTCCCCGCGGAAAAACCGCAGTATGCATTTGCCGCCCTTTACGAAGGCGACGTTGGGGTGAAAGCGCATGGGGGCACGGTGGCTGCGCCGATGATTGCTCAAGTTCTGAAGGAACTCTACAAGGGGGACCAGGTCAACGGCCGCCACCGCCGCCGAGGTCAACCGGAGGAATCGCCAACCGTACGCCGAGCCGAGCCGGTCGAGGATGATTCAGGGGACTAACGAGAATTAGCCCAAATGATCCGGAACTAATTCTGGCTCTCGGCTCCCAAACTCCAGTTTGGGAGCGTAGGGGGTGAAACAACATGCCCAGCGGCTAGACCAACCCCTGATCCATCATCGCATTGGCAACCTTAAGGAAGCTCGCGATGTTAGCGCCGTTAACATAATTGCCCGGCGTTCCATACTTCTCGGCGGTACGATGGCAAACCGCGTGGATGCTTTTCATGATTTTGTAAAGCCGCGCATCTACTTCCTCTCGCGTCCATGAAATGCGCATGCTGTTTTGCGCCATCTCCAGCCCGGAAGTAGCAACGCCGCCCGCGTTGGCCGCTTTGCCGGGGCCATAGAGGATTCCCGCCTGAAGAAAACGATGCACTCCTTCGATCGTCGTCGGCATGTTCGCGCCTTCCGAAACGACATAGACGCCATTCTTCAAGAGATTATCCGCGTCCTTTTCGTTAATTTCATTCTGAGTCGCGCTGGGGAAAGCGCATTGCGCTTTGGTATTCCAAAGCGGGTTGTGGTCGAGCGTCGGAGCGGCGGGCGTGAACACCGCGCCCTTGAACTTGTCGGTGTATTCCGAAATCCGCCCGCGACGCACATTTTTCAACTCCATGACAAATGCGAGCTTCTCCCGTGTAATCCCATCTTCGTCGTAAATGAACCCGGTCGAATCGGAAAGGGTGACCGGTTTGGCGCCTAACGAGTTCAACTTCTCCACTGTGTACTGCGCCACATTTCCGCTCCCCGAGACCAACGCGATCTTGCCTTTGAGGTCTTCTTTGCGTGTCTTGAGCATTTCTTCCGCGAAATAAACCGCGCCGTAGCCCGTTGCCTCCGGACGAATCACAGAACCACCCCAGGTGAGGCCCTTGCCCGTCATCACACCCGTGAACTCGTTCTTCAATCGCTTGTACATGCCGAACATGAATCCGATCTCGCGTGCTCCCACGCCAATGTCCCCCGCCGGGACATCAGTGTCCGGCCCGATATGACGAAATAGTTCGCACATGAAGGCCTGACAGAAGCGCATCACTTCAAAGTCAGTCTTGCCCTTGGGATCGAAATCGGAGCCGCCCTTTGCGCCACCCATGGGCAGGGTAGTCAACGCATTCTTAAATACCTGCTCAAAGGCGAGAAACTTGAGGATACTCAGGTTAACCGTGGGATGAAAACGCAACCCGCCCTTGTAGGGGCCGATTGCGCTGTTCATTTGAATACGAAACCCACGATTAACATGGAGATTGCCCTGATCGTCCCGCCACGGAACGCGAAACATGATCACTCGTTCCGGCTCGATGATGCGATGCAGGATTTTCTCGTGCCGATATTCGGGGTGCTGTTCGAGAACAATCGTAAGCGAGTCGACTACTTCCTCGACCGCCTGGTGGAACTCGGGTTCAGCCGGGTTCTTCGCCTTCACCTCGGCCATTAACTCTGCAACGTAATCTCTCATCGGAAGGTTTCTTGCGATTGTGCGAAGGTTAAGTCGGACGCGCAATGGAACAGAAGCACAATTTTGTGGCGCGCTCTCTATTTTTTTGCTCGGAAGTCGACTCGACTTGTTGACAGGAATTACTGGTGTCGTTATGGACGAAGCGTTTCAAGCACAGATAGGCACGTACCTTGAAGGGCTTCCCGTCTTTATCTTAAGCAAACCGCTGCTGATTCAAAACAAACGAGCCGTGGCGCGACCTCAAGATCTTGCTGACCTCGATACTTTGAGCTAATTGCCGATCTTAGCCGCTTGACCGCGCGTAATGTTCCGCGCCAAGAAAATGGAGGGAGACATACGGCTCCTCGCCGACCATCCAACTGTCGTGGCCAGGTCCGATATAAAAGAGATCTCCCGTGCTCATCTCGTAATAGCGGCCATCCTGCATTCGACAGGCGGCACGACCGGAGACAACCATACCGACATGTTCCACCTCGCAAAGCGCAGCGCAGGTCGCAGCGCCCACATGCTCCGACCATTTCCATCCCGGCTCGTAACTCGCGCGCCCGATTGTCATCGATCCAATCTTCACCGTTTCAAATCTTCCTTTTTCGAATGTTCGTACTTCATCCGGTTGCTCAAAGCGCTTGATCAACAAATCGTCATAGCTCGGTAACATCTCTCAATTTTAACCGACGACGGAAGTCTGTCGCCAACGATCGAGAGCTACGGTCGGCGACGCGGACTGGTGATTACTTTGCTCTAGAGTCTTTCGAAGAAAGATGAAACGAGCGGCGGATTAATTTTCACACCTCGGATCACCGCGGTTTCGAGCACTTTGCCGCTTTGGAGATCGGTTTCGCTCGAGGCGAAGGCAAATTGCACCCCGCCTATCGTCCGAAAATCGGAGTTACGCTGTTCGATTGTCGTTGGCGTTGGATCGACATCCACGTGCAACGGCCGAACATCGCGACGACGCGTGACCAACCAGTTTTTTGGATCGACATAGAGTGTCGTTAGATAGCCGTCGTTCAGAGTTAACCGCAGAACATAATAATTGATGCCGTCAATCTTTTCTCGCCCGTCGAGTTCGATCCGATGGCCGCGTCTTTTCAACTCATGCAAGCCAAACAATTTTCCCGGCAATTCCACTCCGTGCCGCAGCGCTGCGGTCGCGTTCTCTGTCGCCACTTTCTGCGCAGTGCCTTTGCCTTCCCATTGCCACCCTTTTTGACCGTCAAACGCTTCGGTGAAGACGTGCTCGCCACCAGCATTGACATCAATCCTCATTTTGCCGGGCCGGGCCGCGAAGTAACTTCCGTCCACTGCAAACTTTGGATCGGTGATGTGAAGGTCGATCTCGATCGATTGGATCGCTTCGATAGCGGCACGACCACCCATCGCTTTAGTGTGACGCTCGATCACTTCGTCAACCGTCGTTGGCGAGCGACAGCATCCAAATGACGCAGTTGCAACTACGACCGCCGAGACTAAGCCGATCAGACCGCGTTGCCCATTCATGATCACTCGCGAATGACGCCGCCAACGGGTGGGATTTGTCTAAAGATTGATCCGCCGATCCGCAGAAACAAAACAGCCGGGCCATTTCTGACCCGGCTGCTGTAATTTGTCCGGGCGGTATAGACCGCCGCTACAGAGCTTTTAGTAATCCATTCCGCCCATGCCACCCATTCCGCCGCCGGGCATTGGAGGAGTTTTTTCCTTCTCCGGTAGCTCGGTAACGATGGCTTCGGTGGTGAGCAACAAGCCTGAGATCGAGGCGGCGTTTTGCAACGCGCTGCGCGTGACCTTCGTCGGATCAACGATGCCCGCCTTCACCAGGTCGGTGTATTCACCGGTGGCCACGTCGTAGCCTTCGTTGCCCTTGCGCGCCTTGACTTCTTGAACGATGAGCGCGCCTTCCTGGCCCGCGTTGTCCGCGAGCTGGCGGGTCGGCTCTTCGATGGCCCGGCGCACGATTTGCACGCCCACCTTCTCGTCGCCTTCAAGGCCCTTGATGTTATCGAGCGCTTTCTGCGCGCGAATGAACGCCACGCCGCCGCCCGGCACAATGCCTTCCTCAACCGCCGCACGCGTAGCA
>WNGI01001658.1_pt1 | contig 22782 bp, 28 predicted proteins | sample 5400621 | NCBI WGS metagenome assembly WNGI01 (sample SAMN13153374, study PRJNA577476) | soil metagenome | isolation source: 20 cm soil or saprolite under Garry oak tree replicate 1 | place: USA:California | collected 2016-06-15
TGCTCCCTGCATGTCATTATCACATTTCAACTCACGCCTCATGTACAAGAAAAACAATACTAGTTCGTATATAACCAAGTCCCTAGGCCCAGAGGAGCAGAAAAGATTGCGAAAGAAAGCACGGGAGAATGATTGCCGTGGAGATGAGCGAGTTCGACGGGAGGCTCAAGCGGAGTACGATAAACAATTGGCTCACAAAAACAAGGAATTAGACGTACGCAAAAAAGAAAGGAAGGAAGCCATCCTTGCAAAACTGAAATCCGTCAGCCCTCGCACCACTCCCGAAATGATAGAGAGCATGAAAGTTGCCGAAATCGATCTCCAACTTCGGTGGCATCGTCAATTTGATAGTCAAGTCCCCCCATCCAAGGATATGCCCAAATTGAAGGCAGAGAAGGTTCTGGTGCTGAAGAGCGCAGTCGAGCGTTATCTGCGTGGTGAGGCAGTGCCAGGCGAGTCGGCGAAGAAAGCTGAAGCGAGCATTGGACGTGTGGGAGACAACGGTGGAGATAGTGAGGAGGAACTACTAGTATATTAATAGAATTCTCATATTCCTCGCTCGTCCTGTATCCCTGGACTACAACACCACTCTGTATACCTTCTCCATACCTCCCAAATCATATTAGAGCCTTCATTCCAGCGGTGCGAAGCCCTGTTCTGGTGTGTTATAGCATTTGCCATCGGGGCTGCTGTTCCTCACTTATATTAGCTTACATAATCATCACGCTTTTCTGACCGAGGTTGCCCCTCCCCACTAGCTCTGCGGTCACCATTAATCACATGACCGGCTACTGGCCCGATTCCTATATCTTCCCGTCATGCTTAGGTCAGTCATTCGCTCAGTAAGACCCTCTTACATTCAAGCAAGTCGCGCACCAGCAAGGTATTTTGTTGAATAATAAGACGGGGTCAAGCCTTACTTTCCTATCCAGAACCTTGACTGTTACGCGATGCGTTCGCTCAGAAGCACCAGTTTTAAACTCCTTGGACGCCTTTACAGAAGAGGAACAAATGTTGCGTGAAACGGGTATGAAACCCCTGCGTTGTTCCTAGACAGCAACTTTAACGAGGTATGCTAACAGTGCAGCGATTCGCTAATGACGTGGTTGCCCCCAAGGTCCGAGAGATGGACGAGAATGAGTCGATGAATCCCTCAATTATTAAAGGTCTTTTCAGCCAAGGAGTAAGTTCCGCGACATGAGTATCCTGCTTAGACACTAATTCCAGTCCATAGCTCATGGGTATCGAGACCAGTGCAGAACACGGGGGCGCAGAGTCATCTTTTACCTCTGCTATCATTGCTATTGAAGAGCTTGCGAAAGTTGATCCTTCTGTCTCCGTGATGTGTGATGTCCACAACACACTAGTCAATACTGTTATGCGTACATATGGCACGAAAGAACAGCAAGATAAATGGTTGCCCCTGTTGGCGGAATCCAAGGTTAACATCTGGTCCTAGCATGTTACCATTCGGTGCTTATTCATTCCAGTTGGGTTCCTTCTGCCTTTCAGAGCCCGTTTCTGGATCCGACGCCTTTGCGCTGCAAACGCGAGCAAAGAAAGATGGCGACTATTGGGTCATAAACGGTTCTAAAATGTGGATAACTAACTCTTGGGAAGCGGATATCTTTCTTATATTCGCCAACGTAATTTCAGAGTCGTTGTCTGTATGGAGCATTCTAACTCCGTCACCAGGTGGATCCGAGCAAAGGATATAAGGGTATCACTTGTTTCATTGCAACCAGGGATATGGGAATACAGATTGCGAAGAAGGAGCAAAAACTCGGGATTCGAGCCTCCTCCACCTGCACTTTGAACTTTGACGATGTTAAGATACCTGCAGAAAACGTTATCGGTGGTGAAGGAAAAGGATACAAGGCGCGTTCTTTCTCATACATTGATTTCGCTTTTCTAACTTCCTGCAGATTGCCATTGAAATTTTGAATGAAGGGCGTATCGGTATAGCAGCCCAGATGCTTGGCCTTGCTCAAGGTGCATTTGACAAGGCGGTTCCGTACACATATCAGCGACAGCAGTTTGGCCAACCTGTGGGTACATTCCAAGGGATGGCTTTCCAGATTGCCCAAGCTGCCGTGGACCTTGAGACGGCACGCCTCCTGACCTATAATGCTGCAAGGCGTAAGGAGGAAGGCAGGACTTTCACAAAGGAAGCGGCGATGGCCAAGTACTGGGCTAGCGTCGTTGCGCAGCGTGTTTCCGGTTCCGCGATAGAATGGGCGGGCGGTGTTGGCTTCACTCGGGAGACGGGTATCGAGAAGTTTTGGCGCGACTCCAAAATTGTACGTATCACAATGAAAATACCATCTAAAAACGAGTCTTATGCGATATCAAGGGAGCAATTTACGAGGGTACATCGAACATACAACTACAGACAATTGCGAAGTTCATCCAGAAACAGTACTCGTGATACGGATTTCCTTTCGGCTTCAAGTTTACGACACATTGTGTGATAAGTGTCCATTGATCATCATCACTCTTCACGGGATCGTAGCCAACGTCTTCAGCGCATATGCACATACAGCTGACACGTAGTCTATCCCCATGCAATACAATCTTCATTTTTCTTCATATCAGCGTCGTGTGGGGACCCTTGCATTCGTAAGCACCGGAGATGTGTCGTGTGCTTCCCAATTTACCGCCCTTTCGACACGAATCACTTTGCCTGGGTCTGGGATTACAACTGACGCCACTCAGCGGCCGCCATCCCGCTGTATGATTTTATGGCTCTTTTCACATTGTGTGGCTAAACTATGACACAGGTGTAATCACAAACTACATTTTTTTTCCAGTGAAAGGTGATGTTCAATCGTCTCCACTGCGATAAAGGTGACTCTCGTGGACTTTCGTTCCGTCGTCAAATGTGGAAGTTGCAGGTGTACGATGCAATCTGGAGGATGTGACTGAGCCTGACTTCGCGCTCGAGGTCAATCTGATGCTACTTCTTGAGGGAATAGAAATGGTAACCCTTCTTGCTAATGGACCGGATGGTCCGCAACAGGCTAAGTTTGGGTCGGGGCCCAAGTTGACAATGTGTGACTCCTGACTGGATGAAGAAGAAACAGGAACAGCAATGGCTGAAGCGGGCACGATAGAGTGCGTCGGAGAATAACATCCTTCGTTTAGCCTCCCTTGGGCTGATACCTTCGTCTCACCAGACCTTCGTCGTCTTCCAGAATTCGATATAGTAGACGCCCCGTCCGAAGAAGCTGACTGAGGAGTTATAAACCCCCTTAAGGGGCTTGCCGAGGATGACGATTGAAGAACACCATTCAACCCTTCCTTCGAGGCTAGGGCGCCATCGGATGATAATAGGCGATAGGGCGGTGACTGAGACGAATTTCGAGCGACGTAAGTGGGAGAAGTCTTCAAAATCCCTCTGCGGGACGATGCTGAACTCCTTCCGGATGCCGTGGAGGATCGATTTTGCCTCTCGTTCCGAGAGATATCTGACTTCTCTTCTCCAGCGGAATAGTTGGATTTGAGTAGAGATGTATGGCGCGCCGCTTGGGCCGTTCGATGGGCACCATCAGTTGTCACAGCCTTGACTGGCTCAAGAGGGAAAACGTAGTACGGTGGTGCCGGGATGGTTTTGGGAGAAACTGGAGGGTCCAGATGTGGAAGGCGAGAAGGCATGAGGGTTGTATGTGGAGTTGGAGTGTAAGCATTGGAAGTAAATATCGGGGAATAAGTACTTGGGATGCCTCCATCAGCGTTAGCCGAAGGATCGAGATGTGGGGACCCGGCATTGACCATGGTGACGCATGAGTCCCAGCTGCCTACTTCACGGGGCTTTCCACGCCAGCGAGCACTTTCTCCTTCGTAAGATGAGGAGGTACAAGTGGGAGGTGGACATAAAGTGTTGTGGTCCCCGGAGAAGCTGCTTTTCTCCAGCCGTCCATTGACTTCGGCGCCACTTTCGAGTGACTTGGATAACGATGATTTTCCAAGATCGCCCAACTGAAAAAGTAAGAAGTTATCTACGCAAATGACTTTGAATGCTCACTTTCTTTTGTCCTTGCTTTTCCTTCCGAGAGTTCCAAAAGCGTTTGATCTGTTTTTTGAATATAACAAATATGACAGACAGCAAGAGAAACGTAAGAAACGCCGCTAAGCAGCCGATTCCATATATCTTGAAACCCAAAGGGATCCGAGGATCCTGTTGCTCCGGGGAAGGATGGAAATGGGTGTAATTGACAGTAGGATTTAAAGGATCGGAGGAACGGTCTAGCTCCCGGGGCTGATGATACATCGCTAGCGATTTGATATGAGGTATGGGCGAAGCTTCAAGTGGTATCTGATAAACTGTCACTGTCAAAAGGGAAAGGAATAAAGCATTGGAACGATGGCGGCTGCCAATTTATGATTGCGCTCCAAATAGGAGCGTCGATAACTTTAGTCACCGGTGGCTGTGCAGTAAACGAATGGTATTAGGGGTTGTAAGTCGCCAGATTAGGCAGTCACATAATATTCAAGTTCTCGGAACAGCTGAAAGAGGACCGAAATATGGACAGAATAAAATGTTTCATCCCCTAGTAAGGGGTAGATGAAGTAGCACGCCGTTACTAGACTACATACCCAGGCATATGCAATAGCCTGAGGGGTGGTCAATTCTAAAGTTCAGTTTTTCTCGTCAGGCCCACAACAATTTGATGTCTGATTGCTTGAACCCGACGAACCGCACGAACTGTAGATTGAGGCTCCGCCGGATGTTGAACGTCAGTAGCGCGCGTAGAGAGCGCGTCCCGGTCGCCTGTTCTTGCGTTTCGATCAACTTATTTGTATCTGGTTCGCTATTTGTTTCCTTCACTCACTTATACCTATCTAGTTTATTCCGTTAGCGCTTACAGTGTCAGCCCCAATTTTCTAGATATGGGCCTAGCAGATCTACATCATCTACATACACCTTGATAATCAGACGTCATATGTCGATATTTAAAACAAAAAGAATTCGAACAGCAGGGACATTTAGATTAACTCATCTTTCATTCTGTTTTCAGTGCAAGCTATGTCTTGTCCGCAAGGGGCTGCACCATACCTCGAGATCCAGTTAACAATCTCCTGTGCCCATTCTTCGCCTACATCCGTGCTCAGGGCAAGGATTGAACTGACATGGTCATGTCCTTGCAGTGTAAAATCCTCCAGAACACCTCCCTTCTCTCGAAACAGCTTTGAAAATGCCCTGGCACCACCCCTTATGCACCGAGATTCATTCTCGCCTATTATATTTCGAATAGGAGGCAAGACGGTGATGTGCCCACCGGTAGCGCGACGAAGCAAACCGAGCGGCTGATTTAGAGCGATATTTCGGACACTGCCATAGTATAGAGTAGCCGCGCTTTGCAATTCTGGCATCTTCCCTCCAGGTATCTCATAAGGCACACCTATCAGCACGACACCACGAAGTGCTTGTCTGAGCTGTAGCTGGAATAGGTGAGGAAGAAGTAACATGTTGGCAACATGTATCCCACCCGCCGAGTGCCCGAGGACGTAAATCTGAGTGGGGTCGCCCTCGGACACATGTTCGGTCACCCACAATAGGGCGTCGCGAACGTCTTCCGCACCTTGTGGAAAGACAGCGTTGGGAACAAGACGATAGTCCGCGATGACCGCAAGCACCCCCCTCGAAGCAAAATAGGCGCCCAAGTTGTTGTGAACCAAGTACTGAGGCGGGGAGCAGCGTGATCCATGGATTAAACTGCCACCGTGAAAGAAGACGACGATGGGCGGTCGCCGGGAGTCGCCTCCAGCCTGAGCGGACCTGGATGATGGTGGATAATAAAGGTCAAGCTGAAATTGCATGAAAAGTTCGGTTCTATCAACTTCTTGACCTGTGACCAACCTGATGAGCATCAGTAGAACCATAAGCATATGTCGCACGCTTGATGGAGTTAATTGAAGCTCGCTTGGCCTCGAGTAAAGGGTAAGCTGGAGTAGTACATCGGATTTAGTAATTGAACGTAAAGGCAAAGAAAGAAAGAAAGAAAAAAAGAAATGCTGAGTATGTACTTGGGTCAACGATGTCTTTAATGCTTAGTCGAGAAGTATGCGGCATCGTGCAGACGTGGCAATCATGATAACTTTGCCAGCGAGCAAGTTTGTGGTCAGTGTATGGTACTAATAGTAATATGTTTGCTCAGGTTGTTCACGGCAGGATTCGGCCGTGAGCTTGTTTCGTGCCACGAAATATCTTTCTCCCTGTGGTGTGTGAAATGAATGCTTTTGCTGCTTGAAAACTCCTAATTTAGTCATTGCAGAATAACTTCAGAAGTATAGTTGAAACATATCATTTATTTGCCACTTCATCTATCCTTATGAATTATGAAATATTTTATTCTGTCCATATTTCAGTCCTCTTTCAGCTGTTCTAAAATATCTCTGTGGTGTAACGGTCTTTGGCAAGCCGCTTCAATGTCTGAGATCTGTAGGCCTTTCGTCAGAAGTCAACTAGAAACCTTTCGGACGTTTAATACCTCTTTCGGTGCCGCGTCTGTCAATACTGTTGGATAATCCTTCCCTACCAGAACCTCATCCTAACCATGCACGTTAAGTTAGTATCGTCTGAGGGAAAAAAATGGGCAGACCTCTATTCGTATGCCAATATTATGGAAGTGCTTCGGGAAGTCGGGCAATGGCGGAACGTATACACCTATAGGAGTCGTATTACGTACTTTTACCCAAGAAACCAACGACTCACCCGGCTCAATAGTTAACACCATTCCGCTCTGCAATCTGCATGTCTTCATCAAGATTTTTTCCATCCAAGCCAGCGCGAAAATCGTACCGGGCACCTCTATCAAAATTACTGGTTTCGTGTAGATCTAGCCAGCACATAAGCCAAGTCCGTTGAGAGCATAAATCAACATACCTATTCCAATTGAATGGCTAAGAAAATGTGGGTATAAAATACGTTCCAAGTCCCCAGTACGCAACGAATTGAATCCAATTTGCGCTAATTCCTGACGAAGCCGATCGCAGGACAACCTGTGTAAATCATACATACTCATATTGGCTTGTTCAGTGCACATGTTGATTAAGGATTTTTGCACAGACAGGACAGCGGAATACAAATCGCGCTGCGGTTCTGTGAATGCGCCTGATACAGGAAAGGAGCGCGCTGTGAACAGTTAGCATAACGATCCTCCTACAAATGAGTGACACTCACTGATATCAGACGCATAGCCACTGCATCAAAGTTCAACCATTGAAGCTATAAAGCAGTTAAGGTGACGCACCTATACTCGCAACCTGCATCCATTAGTACAATCTCGTTAGGTCGGAGAAGATGGTTATTTTGAGTATAATGGATGATGAGAGCATTCCCTCTAAGAGTGCGTCAAATACGAGTAGCGGAGTAAGGATATGCCTTACCCTGATGCAACGACTGGCACATATGCAAGTCGTTGGGCCCCAGACAGGGTGCATGCATACTCGAAATGAGCAGCGAGAGCGGCTTCAGACAGGCCGGGCCGGGTGAAATACATCGTCTGAAAATGAGATTTTGGCAAAGCATATCAGAAAAATAGAAGAATATTCAAACTTTTGCGTGCGCTCGTCCGCTGATGCATGCTGCTGCACGCATTACTCCTCGCTCTGCCCGACTTTTAATAATGCGCAAACGTGCAACCTCGTTCGATAGTGACTTGCACTTAGAACCAGTGATGTTGCTAAGTATATGATCATAATCAGATTCGTGAAGGTCCTGCGTGGACCATAGATATTTTAATATTGATTTTGAAGTGGCGCGGGATGACCGGCGCGTAGCCTGACCACGACGGTGGGATTCCGACGTGTCGACAAAGACGTTGGAAAAGTTGGGCAAGGTGGATCTAAGATGCGAGGAAAATGATGTGATATGCCTGGCATAATCGGCACGTAAAATCGATGCTGCGTCTTCCAGACTGGTTCTTCATGTCAAAACAGCCAAATGAGCAGGTCGCCAGCCATTCATAGACTTCACGCACCGTGGTCCATCCCATTTTTCCTTTTCTGCATCCTTCCCGGAACAAAACAGCGTCATACGGTAGCCACGAGGCAACGAGGGAGTTTTCTCTATTGCATGGTTCAGTTAGCAGATCATTTGCCTGGACGAAATCACGAACCTAGGATGACAGCACTATCCGGTTCCATGAAGCCAGTAAGGTACCAAAAATCTGATGCTTGGCGGAACTTGTAGCTAAACGACAAATTCGAGTTTAAAAACCAGAACCTAAACTTCACGGCTCACAAGATATCTATTGTATTTGAAGGATTAGATGCATACCCTACGGGAGAATCACGCTACTGACTGTTGCTCATGTATTTGATGGGTGCAGAGACGGAGATAACAACACTGTCGTCAGGTAGAGCTTCCATCAGGCTCCGACGCCGGCATTCATAGTCCTCTGCAGGTATTCCAGCCGTGACTTCATTTGGTTGTACTAAGGTTGCTGGTTAGAAGAACGGCACTGAGCGGAGCAAAAGACACGGACCCAAGTGAGGATGAGACTGAAAGAACGGCTGTCCATATTGTGAGGGCTTCTCTATTATGGATTCCGTTGCAAAAGACCTGCACAAAGGCCGCCAGCGGCGGAGAGCATGGAAAAACATAATTGGAACCCTAACCCCAGGACAGGAGTAGAGATGGGTTTAATCACATGCGGCCATACGGGGCTTGGTCTCAATGGCCAGAGGCTGGGATGCCTACAGCAGACAAGGTTTGGATATCGCTTCCACTGCGACGTCCATCGGCTTCTCAGTCGCTAAATCTGGCACCAGACTAGGCGTAAGTTGCCCAGGCCATCCGTCTTGCTTTCTAACCCGAGAAGTTCTCAATAGCCCGCAGTGTTGCGACCACCGTGGTCGGGTTAACTACTTCTATCGTTGATTCCACTCTTTTCGGCGGCTGCACCGTCACCACCCCTCTCTTAGGAAGTACAGTCTCTGCTGTCTTTACCCTAGCCGAACAAATCACCCTCGCGCCAATACACCTCTCCGAGTACATTACCGCAACGTCTCTTTTGGCTGCTCACTCATCTATCAACGTCCTTTCCGTTATTTTTCCTGGAAGCAGTGACGCCTCTTTCTCGCTCGCTTCATTTATTACGCTGGTAAAACGTGAATGGTCTCAACCGCCTTCGTTCGGTCATCTGCCTGCGCGTCAGTATGGTATTACCCAAGTTGCGAGGGCCATTGTGGCTTGGGTGGCCTTGCAAGGTGTCACTCAAGAGTGGCAGGAAAAGGGATGGTTCAAATATTTGCAAGAAATAGATGTCAACGACGCCCCAACTGTAGATGCTTCTAAGGCTAGATTTAGAAGGTTGAGTTGCCCTACTCGAGATCCCAATTCTCGTGTTTTGACAGTGGCTACAGGGACTCTCGTGTTCGCGTAACATCAGACGTCATATATCCTGGAGCCGTGAACGCGCAGATCATTTCCGCTGATATTGGCAAGGCTCCTGCACATAAGTGTGGTACAGACGCAAAACTCCAAGACGCCAAGGCGAAGAACCAAGATCCTGGTACGAGAAGAATGACAGAACGTCGGACGCAACACGTGGTAGCGCAACTAGCGCTTACACCCCAAGAACACGATTATAACCAAGATACCCGATCGCGAACTAAATCTCAACCACTCATGGCCTTACTCCCTTTTCCGGAGCCAGCCCAACCTCGGGTCTCCATCGCAGAAATCAAATCAACATTACGCCGATTGTCCAAAATTGTTCTTGCTGGTTACGGTGGCGCCAGTTTGCTTTTTTTCGGCATCTCTCCCGACGCTCTAAGTCTAGCATCGTCGCCGACAGCCTCAGCATTGGCAAAAACTGCAGCGGAAGTGCAACTTACCCATGCCGTAGATGCCTCCGAGGCTGAGGCGGCTGGTGAAGAAATAATGCCAAACGATGTGGTAGATATCAATGATGGATCGAGCGCTGTGAATGGGAAGGACAACAAACGCACTTCTTTGTACGCATGGTGGGATATTTTATTAGGGAAGCACGACAAAGAAATTCTTGAACGGTCGATCGGCGTAGATGAAGATCATCATGGCCAAGCAGAAGGAAAGGGAGACGAACGAGATAATATCAGAGCGAAGATGCAAGAGAGGATGGAGGCTACCGCTGTAAGTTTGATCATGTTCTACTGGTGCGACAGATGAAAAGACAAATGAAGGTCGTTGGAAGCGAGCATCTGATACCACGTTTCTGGGTGCTCACCGACTATAATCGGGGTCAGGTTGTTCTTGTGCTACGAGGTTCGTTTCTTCACCAGAAGCCTGCCTCTGAAAGCAATAAAATATTAGGTACCATGTCCCTAAACGAGATAGCAGTCGATCTAACCTGCGAACCGGAACCATTTAAACCTGCTACATCCTATGTCCCTCGAGATGCACCCCCTGCTGTACCTGGGAATTACCAATTTCCAGAAACGGGACCGCCTCTAGAAGCAGCGGGCACCCCAACCTATCATGTGCACAGTGGAATGCTCCGACTGGCCCGTGCCATGGGTGACGTAGGCAAACCCGTTCAGCTCGCCGTGCAAAATGCTCTACATCACAACCCAGGCTTCGGCAAGGCCTGTCATTTATCTTTATTTCTGCAGAGTTAAACTTCATACAGAGTTGGTCATGTGCGGCCACAGTCTAGGCGCTGGTGTTGCTACACTCCTTGGCTTAGTAAGTAAGATCCAGTATGACGACATTCATTGTCCATGAAAGTTCGTTAGATGTGGGCTGATCCGAGAACTTGCCTGACCGTTCCGTCAAGTGGACTACCTGTGGGAAGAAGGGTACATGTATACTGTTTTGCGCCACCGTATGTCCGATGCAGAATGGCAAAATGCAAAGACTAACCCTTTCAGATGTATTACAGACACCAGTCTGAGCAAGCTTGCAAATAAACTGGTCGTGTCCTTCGTTTATTCTCACGATGTAGTGACCAGGCTATCTTTGGGCTCCGTGAGAGATCTGCGAAATGCTGCAATGTGGCTTTGCGAAGCAGAAAATGGTGAGTAGGGGTGAGGTCCTTGCTCTCGCGTAAAGAGTAGAATAACTAATGAAGCGCGCGGATTAGGCGGGGATGGGGAGGGGTGGTCGGCTATTACAAGACGAGCTAGGGCATGGAAATCTACCGGTGGAAACCGGCAAGATATGGATTGGGTGAGTATAATTTCTTATGCCACTCGTGCAGCGATATATATTATTACAGTTCATTGCGACGCGCAAGACCCTGGAAGCTAATATGCAAAACGTTAATATGTTCCCTCCTGGAAGAGTGTTTTGGGCTGTGAGGGAGAATGATCTTCATCCCTCACATAACAACTCCTTGGGGCATTACCGAAACGACGGCGCCACGGCCCGTGACAGTACAAGTGATAGGAAGCCCAATAAACTCAGGTTATTTGAGGTGTCAGACGTGGAGAAAGTCTTTTCACAGATTGTCTTTGCCAAAGATATGCTTACGTCTGTACACTGCTTATCCCTCCACGCCATTGCTAACTGTTTATGTAGTGCTCATATGCCACATCAATACGACCGTGTGCTGCATGATCTTTTGTGAACTACGCGGTGGTAAATAATCATATGAACCATATATCTAAGTACATCCATTGCGAGGCGTAATATTTGACGCTGGGACGTCATGGTCTTTCGGTGGAAATTTCACAAATGTATCTAAGCCCATCTACACTCGTTGAATTTTCAAATACCGGTGTGCCAGTGATTGGGGAGCCATATTCTCGGCAGGACGTAAGACAACCTCATATCAGGGATGCAAGTTGGATAGGAATCGACAGTGGAGGGAAACGGATTCGGACGTGGAGTTTTAGGAATTACATTAACGTAGACAGCAGGTAGAATGACGAAAATAAGAGTCAATCCTGGTCCGTTTGATCTCGGGGCCGATATTTGATGCCGCGGCTTTCCAACTCTGCCTCCACATCTTCGGGGATGCGCCCTTTGACACGGACAGCATACACGCCTCGAACATACTTTGCTATTTTCATTCAGAGAGACGACGGTTAGTGACATGGAGCAGAACAAGTGCACGCTACGCACAAGTACGCTGCCAACGGGCAACCCAGCTACGTTCCGGGTCGATGACTGTAATCATGCCATCAAAATAAGTCGTTGTACAGGTTGTGATACGTTCTGTGCTGCCCTTCAACTGTTGGATAATAATAAGCCATCCGGTTTGTTGCATATGATGATAGTAGCGTACCTGCATAACTTCTTCACAATTTGGACAACCAGTTCGGCGAAATTCCTGAGGTGCTTGGACGATGGAGCACAGCAGACAAGCACGAAGAGCTTTTGAGCGTGCATTGGTAGGGATGCGGTCTAGTTCTGAAGTGTTACTCATTGTGATGGTGGTCGTCGGGGCCAAACGTACGTCAACCGGGACTGGTGACATGTTTTCGCGCTAGTCTTCGTTTCGCCCATAGCTCGGGCGGTACTCGCTTCTCCTGAGTTCCTCCTTATCCATGTCCAATGTTGGCCAACAGTTGGTTTCTGGTTTGTGCTTACCATAATTCGAGTCTCTCATGTCACCTCACAGTCCTCAGGCAGCCTCTCAGGGCTTGCATCGACGGTGTTTCTTCAACCGCGTCCGTATCTCGTTTTTTTACCCGAAAATGATTTATTACGATTCTTCTGTAGTTGATCTCCTGAAGACCAGACTACAACAAGGGAATAGCACACCATGCACAAGGTCGGTTTAGATGTGTTCCATTTATCGTTTCAGTCTTCATAGCATACAGACACGCTATAACCCAAACAACCAAGACTGTTTTCGCGACAGATGGACTAAGAGGACTTTGGCGTGGCACGGAAGCGTCATTAGCTCGGTATGTGGAAACATGGCTTTGATATTCCCCATGACACTAAATATTGGCGGCAGGAACGTGCCGGGATTTGCGATGTATATGACAGGGCTTACGCAGTTACGGATGTTAATGGCCAAGTCACCTTACTTTGCACGTATACAAAGTTCTTCGGCAACCAAGACAACTGTCCTTCCTACTCTTACGACTCAAGGGAACCTCATTGCTGGCGCGACAGCGCGTGTTGCAGTTGGGTTCCTGTTGAACCCTTTTTCGGTTCTCAAAGCACGTTATGAAGTTAGTCCGGGTCTCTTCACCGCTATGTAGAGATTAAGCAAATAAGCTAATTAACTGCCGCTGCACAGAGTAACATGTATGCATACAAATCTTTTTCTCAAGCGCTAGTTTCCATCGCCCGACAAGGGCCCTCCGAACTTCTCCGCGGATTTGTTGCATCGTCACTACGTGACGCGCCCTACTCAGGCTTATTTATGGTCTTCTACGAGGAGATCAAACGGGACACATGTAAGTCCTCTCTCCGTCTTTACCCGTGGCCACCAACATAATTTCAATGTTTCGGTCTCGGCTACAACGCTTAAATCGTTGCCATAATAAGAGAATCCTACAATCCTAATGAATCTTATCATCACAGCGTCGATCATTGCTCCAATAAGTAGTCGACCTTCTCCTATTGTCCATGCACTTTCCGCAGCCTCGGCCGGAATGATCGCGACCACGCTAACACACCCATTTGATGTCATCAAGGTCCGATGACATTCATACGCCTTTTGGTTAAATCTGATTTTATGACCACTCACAGACCAAAATGCAAGTCCGTCAGGAAAGTCGCTATCACAAGGTCAGCTCTACTGTGAGCGCAATATGGCAAGTGAGTTGCGGCTCATGATCATTCACAAATATCCAAGAAGTGACACTCGATGAAGAATAGAGGTATCCTTGGCTACTTCGATGGCTTAAGCCTTCGAATGTCCCGGAAAGTCATCAGTTCAGCTATCGCATGGACAGTATACGAGAGTGTGCTTCTTTTCCTGCGAGCGAGATCTGTACAGGATGAAGCCCGGTGATATCGCTAACTCATTCCCTACAACGTTGTCCTAGATAGTGACCTAATTCATTTTGGCGATATTTATGAAGCAAGCGAAGGGAAACTCGGTCAAGGAAGGATAAATTAGCAACTGGAACCGACACCTTGCATTACTGGGCTAACATGAGAGCCGGCGCCTTTGCTAATTCTTTGGACGTTGCACCGGTTCTCTGTCCACTATTGCGCAAGCCACACGACATATTGCTAGCAGCTGCTATACCGGGCTGGATAGGAACCCATTCTGTTTACAATCGATACCAGCGGCACCATAGTCGATGTCACAGAAGTCAAATTCAAACGAAATTGAATTTTTGTGCCGCTCGAATCTCGGTATTACAGTGCCTGAATGCTTAAGCGCTTACTGGTTCTAATATTGCATGTCAAAGATATACCACTCTTTCCGTTTGTGGACCAAAAATTCTAGGGATGGATCTCACCTGCACTCCACGTCGCATAACAGTGACCAGTAGAATCTCGTCATAAAGACCACTCTCTCATCATATATTATTATGTAGAGGGCCCCTATTCATAATATCTAGTTACCTCGAACATATTTTATTAGTGTTGGCCGTATCGTTTTATTCAGTGACCAGTATTATCAAGCCGCGGTAATGAAAAATCATAGATCGCACGAACAAGGATACTCGCGCCGGATAACCGATGAGCATCAGAACCCAGTAAGCAGGAATTGGCATTGAGAACTTCAGAGGTATTGAGAATGCGAATATTCGGAGGTCTCCTAGTTATATGATCATCCCTATTCCTATTCCGAGCGACAATCACAGTGGAGACTGCCAGAATTCCTAGATGCCAAAAAATGCTGAATATATAAGAGCTAATTTTGTTCTAGTGGCCTGACGTATTTCATGGCAACCCCGACTCGCAATACAATGACTCATTAATATTCTTTTCCAACGTTGCCCATGTGCATGTGCACGAGGGTTCTCATTGATCTGAATTTGCTCCTTGAGATGATCACTGATTGAGATGCAAATTTCGGAAATTCGGCGTGGGTAGTGGATAGAGTACAATTGCGAAAAACAATGATGCTATCATCCTAACCAACATCTATAATATGTTGAAGCGCTACAGATTATAATTAGCGGTATTAAACGAGTTCAAGTAAACTTGACATACCGGCTTCAGCGCCTTTATAAGTAGCCATTCCTCGTTCGTTACATCTGCCTTGAATGTGTTCTGATGAAACATTAGAGCTATACATATCCATGATAGCAGACAAACCTTCAGAACATCAATACTTTGCCGACTGATGAGACTGAGAACTTCATCTTTTTCATCAAAATGTCGTCCAAACATCTTAGCGGACTGGTATACCGCGTGTTCTATCTTTACCGCGACTCCTCCCCCAGCTTGAGACTTCTTCACCAACTAGATGAGGGTAAATAAACTGCTCAGTCTAATATAGGTTCGACCCTTACGTCATGATTCTTGTGGTTGATTTCCAGAGACGTACTTCACAAGACATTATAAGTTACTGGCCCGAAGGCAAAAAATGGCTTACATTTTCCCAAGTTCTATGATTTCCTTCTTTCCGGTAGCTGGATCCGATTTCACAACGGCTAACGGGGTCCCGACGCGGAGAGAACCGTCCAGAATGTCTACTCCGAGAATGATCGGGTCTCGCTTACAAAATGCGGCAATGATTTTGAGTCGACAAGGCCAGACAGCCTGTGGTGCCGCATCTCTGCGTTTAGCCTCGGTAATCTCCTTATTGTATGCCGTAAATGCATCAAACAAGTGATAGATGATGTCCGCTGAATGATTTGATGAATATTAAATGTATACGCTTCAGAGAAGAAACTTACCCCTGAACAAACGTATTCCCATTTCTTCAGCCAGCTTCTCCGCATCTTTGTCAATGGGAACATCAAAGCAAAGAATACAGGCAAGTTCCTTGGCCTTTTCTAACATTGTGCCTGCGCGCATAACATCCCTCTTGTGTACAGGGCCAATGTTAATGCCAGACACGGGAATCTTGCTGACCTTGAGGAAGTCTAGCAGAGCTTCCAGGGACCCGAGGGTTGAAGCTTGCACACAAACTCCACGGCCTGACTTGTCGATACTATTTAGCAGTGAAGTCAAATCAGACATGACTTCATCTCTCAAGTCATCTTCGTCGTCGTCAGGGCCCACAACCAAGAGGCGAGAGCCAGCGATCGCCTTCTCCAAATCGGGTGCAACGATTTTAACACCAAGAGCAGCTTTAACCTCTTTATGATGGACATATGCCGACTGATCGCATTAGGGATAAACGGAGGCCAGAATCAATGAGCGTACCTTAATCCGTAGCTCTCTTAGGGGTTGTGGTGTGAGTAAGGCACGAAGTTGAGTTACAATGGGGCCATTCAGACCGCAAATGACTACTTTTTCGCCTTCCCGTAGTATACCGTTGGACAGAACCACGTCGATTGTTGTGCCTAGACCTTCAATAACCTTAACTTCAAGGACAGTACATTCCACCTCAGACAGGTACATCAATCGATCGCTCATCCGCTGTTGCGTCAGATTCACGAGCAACATAATCATGTCAGGGACACCTTCTCCTGTGACAGCAGAGGTCGGAACGATGGAAACATTTCGGGCGAAATTTTTGTTCTCATAGTAGAGGCATGCGTTAAGGCCCTCCTCGGCGAAAGCTACGATGATCTTCTTCGCGCGGTCATCGAACTCACGTTGCACAGAAGGTGCTTGTTTTGCAAGCGATTCCTGGAAGGCACCATCTGGTGTTGCTTGCCAACCATACATACGGTCAATCTGCAGACCCCCTCAGTAAATGCTCTATAAAGGATTTTTCCATACCCACCTTATTCAATGCAACAATAAATGGCGTCTTACGCTCTCGAAGTAATCGGAGAGATTCCAATGTTTGGGCTTCCAGTCCATGCATGATATCGACCACAAGGACGGCAATGTTGCACAGGGAACTGCCCCGAGATCGCAAGTTGGTGAACGACTCGTGGCCTGGAGTATCAATGATAAGAAGCCCAGGAACTTTGTATTCTTGATTGCCATCCTTTATGTAGTGTATAAGGGCCAAGGTAGAGCGATTAGTGGAGATCTTACCTTATTCATCACTGCTGTCTTCTGCTTGATGGCATCGACGGGGAAGTAAGTTGCGCCTATCTGCTGCGTAATCCCTCCTGCTTCGCCTTCTTGAACATTGGTTTGACGGATCTAAGGGGCAAACAATGAACGCTAAGTCACACAATTAGAGTATCCCCACCTTATCCAGCAGCTTGGTTTTTCCAGTATCGACGTGTCCAAGAATACAGCAGATAGGGCTCCTAAGATCATCTTTGTTGCGGGCCGCTAGTGCTTCTTCGTGTGCCTTAGCTCGTCGCGCTGCAGCTTCCGCTTTCCTCTGTGCTGCGGCCTTCTGCACCGCTGTCATTTCCTCCTCCTCAGATGTCTCTTCTGATTCGGTTTCGGAATCAGAGTCATCGGAGGTTTCTGACTCCTCCTCTGACGAAGTTTCTTGCTTGGTCTTCTGCAACGGCGTCTTCGCTGGTGTTGTCTTCGCATTGGGAGCAGGTTCCGCCTTAGAGGGCGTATTGGGCATAGGTTTCGTCTTGGCTGCGGGGTCCGACTTTGAGGGTTCCGGAGCAACATTCTCGTCGTCGCTTGAAGCATCCCAGTCCTCCTTTACCCCTAGGGGTGCCTCAGGCGCGATTTCTTCTTCACTGCTGATTTCCCAATCAGATTTGGCACCTTCGTTTGCTGGTTGACTTGCGACATGCGGGGTAGATGTAGTTATTGCCTCGAGAGTAGGTGTTTCTGGTCGCGACGGTCCGGGGGAATCCTTCGTGGAGTCCTTAGGCCCTTTCTTCTTACGAGTCCCGTAAACTACTTTCCTTGGAGCTGGCGACCCATCACCTTGCAGCTGCTGTTGAAGTCCCTCGATCTGTACACCGGAAGCTAGTAAAGCCTGCCGTCTGATTTCCGCCATTTGCTTTTCCTTTCGCTGTTTTTCGGTTAGTAAGCGACCCTCCTTCTTCGCCAGCTCGCGCTTCGCCTGTATATAATTGAATCAAATATGAGGAATAGGAAAGACAGCATACGTTACCTTCTCTTTCTCCTTTCTGCGTTGCCTTTCTTCCTCTTTACGCTTGGCTTCTTCCTCTGCACGCCTCTCTTCTTCTTCTATGCGCTTTCGCTCCTCTTCTTCTCGCCTACGCGCCTCTTCCTCCAACCTCTTCTTCTCCTCCATCAGCGCCTTCAGGGCGCTGATGCCAGTCTTCTTCTTGCCTGATGCAGCCGCAGATGGGACGGGCGCAGGTACAATGTCTTCACCTTTTTTTGCTTTCTTTTTCTTCTTTTTCTTTGCGTCAGTCTTCCCAGTCGCGGTGTCAGCTTCGTCAGCCTCAGCTTCGTTATCCTCAGTAATTTCCTGCGCTTGAGCTTGCGACCCGTCCATCGCCGCAGGTGCAGCACTTTCTGTAGCAAGAGGTGGCGCCACATCAGCTTCGGCGACCTTTTTCGCAGCGGCCTGTGCTTTCTTTTTGGCCTATGGAGAGGCGGACGTGAAGACTAGCGCTAGATGTACAAGTGGAGGGCTAACCTTCTCTCTCTCTTTCTTCAACTTTTCTTTTTCCTTCTTCGAGAGTACTCGGGGACCCGAACCCTCCTCTGCCTCATCAATTTGGTCTCCATCAGCCGTCTCGGCCACCTCAGTTGCGGCAGGATTAGCAACATCAACAGGCCCATCTCCTGCGTGATATAAGTCAGTTTCTCTCCACCATACTGCGAAATACCCCACCATCGATCTGATCCTCTTGGGTCTTTTCTTTTCGATCTTTCTTCTTATCTTTTTTGGTGCTTGCCTTGATGACTGACTGCATAATAGTATCCCGAAAATCCACCCTTTTGGTTACTGATAGGTTCGTCTTGAACCGTTTCATCCACATTCAGAGATGGCGTATCCTGTGCTACAGTCTCTCCGGCGTTCTCCCTGGTTATTATAAGCCCATCGTTAATCTGAAGTTACAAGAGACTCAGTACATACCAGAAATCATCATTGTTCTTTTTGCCTTTTTTTGCCTTATTTTTTGGAGGCATCTATCGTCTGGTGCACGGTTGTAAGCTCCGAAGATGATTTGAGGAGTAGTCGGATATAGCACACCATATTTATTTCTCCATTTTACTTATTTATTTATTTACTTAAAAGAGTACGATCACGTGGCAACTAAAGTTCCGCTTCTAAGTTCTGGAGTCTGGACCCTGGTCTCCTGCAACATGGGACTTCTCACTATTATCCGCAAGAATAGAGAAAAAGAGAGGGGAATGCGTATCCTTTTCCTGTAGGCTAATATAATGTGGTGCACGCGAAATCTAAACTTGCACAGTGGCCTTGACAACGCGGGGAAGACAACGATTCTGAAATGGCTCAATGGCGAAGATGTTAGGAGCGTATGTCCCACCCTTGGATTCAATATCAAAACGTTTGTGCATGGAAAGTAAGCAAGTCACAGCTTCTGTCAAGTGAAATTTTGGCGGAACTGACTGCTCGCACCAACAGATACACGCTGAATATATGTGTGTGTCACTTCTGTTTGTGGCATACAACACGCACTTATGCCCTACTGATGCTGAAAGGGGACGTTGGGGGCCAGAGAACTCTTCGGCCATATTGGCGCAATTATTTCGAACAGACAGATGCCGTTGTTTGGGTTGTCGATTCGGGTGATCGATTGCGCATGCAGGATTGCAAGTCTGAATTGCACGCTCTGCTGACAGAGGATGTAAGTGCCTACGATGTAGCGCCTTGCAATGGTGCTAACATGGTCATTATCGATAGCGACTAGCAGGTGCATCACTATTGGTTTTTGCCAACAAACAAGATATACACGGATCTATGAACGATACGGAGATCAGCCAGGCAAGTCGAGTCTAATCACTGACAAACTGTCATTTTAACAATTTATGCAGGTGCTGGACCTTGACTCGATCAGAACCCACCACTGGAAGATATGGCCATGCAGCGCATTGACAGGAGATAATCTAGTCCAAGGTTTGGATTGGGTAGTTGATGATGTTGCTACCAGGCTGTACTACAGCACTACGACGACCCAACGCGATTCAACCCATGTGCTATCCGAAGGATGAATTCAATTCCTCACTCTCGATTCTAATTTGCCTCAGAAGTTTAGGTTGAATTATTTTTTCAAGCTGATGAAGAACGTATCATTTTTTCTCTTGCTCTACAACAGGTATAAATGGATGCGATTCTACTTACTGACTGTATCTAGACTACGACAGTCGACGCCACAGCTCAGTTCTCCAATCGGTGATCGCTAATTCCTCCGTTCTGCCGCCACGAATCTCATTCGTCTCAATGCCCCGAAATCGCTTGTCAAGTATTAAGTTAGCCGGGATTTTATTTTCGTACCTGAATCAAGTCAAAGATCTCGGCAATCAAGCCAACGCTTTGTTTCTGGAACTTCGTCTAAGCATGAACTTCTCTCTGAAATGCCGAGCTGTATAAAGCCGAAAGGAATCTCGCCACCATGGCGGCCTGTAGCGGACATTGCCCCACAGGTATACAACTCTCGTAATTAGGATATCGCGAAACGGAACTTTTTCGCGGTAATGTCCTAGCCTATTACAGTAGCTTCCTGGAAGCGTCTGGTCGCCGCTCTGGAATTTCAAATTTTCACGGACAACCCTTATCATCCGCCATCTACTCACCTGCTGCTTGAGGTCAGAAGGGCTGCCGTAACCAACCCACCATCTTTCTTACGAGAGGTAAGCCGTGAGGCAGGTCAGTTCCAGCCATGCACACGATCTCCGCGAGTTCTGTTCCCTAGTTTATAGACGGTTTATGCACAATAGGCTCAAGATCTCGGGCAACCGCAGTATTCTAAGTTCTTCGGCTCAACAGTCTTGGAAAGCTCACCTCTCGACTCTAGCTTTCTCCGAGTTCTGGGATTCGGACTTCAACGCCGTTCATTGAGAAGACATTTATTATTTATTATATGGTGATGATGACCGAAGGTGGACACACGATCTTAATCAGATTCAGCAGCCACATAAGGAGTTTCACATAAGCATGAAATGATAAGCGAGTACGCTGAGCCAATTCGACACTCGGTGCCCGAAATTTGCACCACGGAAGCTTGAGCCCTGCAGGAATTTAGACATACGGGTGCCGTAGCACCGTATTCCATGGCGTCAACGGCGGGAGAAATATAGAAATGAATATCGTCCTACCAAGTATCTGCTGGTGTATGTGTATCATGATCGACGAATAATCAATCGTTTTGTTGGCGTTCGATTACTCCTGGCACCAGCTGACAATCAGGGTCTTTTTAGTGCTGATAGCCTCGGTGCCCCGACGATGCACATTTTTGATTTGTTCAGGATCGACTGTTTTCCGCGGCATGCGCTCATTGCAGCACTGGGGAAAGGGTCGGGGATATCCGTAGTAAGCTTGAAAATACTCACCTGTAGAAACAAACTAACAAAACGCGAGCAAAGACTTCTTGTTTCTCTTTTGGAGGGTGCGATGGATTGTTTAGATTGCTTTTGGTGCAGCGATATCGATACGCAATCAGACGTTGCGGAGTCTGTCAAGATGCTCAAAGTCTCAAATTCCTCATGATTCAGGTCCTCTGCCCGAAGATCCGATAATGTCCAGTCCACGCAGATGTTGTGATAAATCGGACTCTGGTATCCGGTGGTTTGCCTGGGGTCAGGTCCCAAAGAGGAACGAATCCCAAGGAATCTCGGGATCCTCGTTTTGAACTTGGTCCACGTGCGGCCTCAAAGCAAAATGCGACTTTGAGGTAAAAGCTTGCGAATAAACTAATACAGTGAGGCTAGGCTTGGTAAAGAAGCACTATCGTAAAGTCATGAAGAACAGAAGGATAGATACCAGGTTTGGGAACGTTGTACCTTTCTATTACGCCGTGCTGTCGGTTATTGCGGAGGGCAATCTGGTGATGGATCAGACTCTCAAGCTTCCACATCGAGCATTGAAATCGACCCTGTACGACATGCAGCATTGCCACGGACATTTTCGTTCCGATGGTTCATTTGACACTCTCGCGAATCCTTCCCGTCGGGTGTTCAACATAATTCTTCAGTTGCCGATCTTCAGCGAGCCACGGGAACTCGTATAACGGCGAGCTTTAAAAGGTACATCTCTCCTCCAGCTATCCTTACCACTCCTGAGCCGCTCATCTAGTCTCGCCTGTCCAAAGAGAATGTCTTCACAGCGATCCCATCCATGTGTCAACTTCCATTCTGCATCGAAATCTATTCAGCCGTCTTCATTGCTCTCTGTTTTTAGTCCAAAATCTTGGATCATCACTTTTGGTAAGCACCTGTTGTTGTCGAGATCAAATCAGACTGATTGATGCGACCCTGTATTCTTCAGCCCGCAGCTCGATCTTGTCTGTCCTCGAGGACGTCATTGTAAACGGACATCTTACTATCTACGACTCTGGGGGCACCCATTATTATGGCAACTATCATAGAGGCTGCAACGATGTTCATCTCCAAGTCAATAACGATAATTTCTGGCTACGTATACTTCGGTGGGTTTCCAATCAGACCGTTTTAGTAGCTGTCCTCTCAATGGACCTTCCAACAGTTCAGGAGACCTTGGCTGTGAGTATCAGAACAACAGAGTCCTAGATTGTACGTTGATTGCTCTTCAGTCAGCGAGGCGTACATGGTTGGCGAAATTGATGTCCCCGATCTTCGAGCTGCTATGAATGTGAGTTTATCTCCTATCGGCAAGATGCTAGCGTATCCTTAGTCTTGATTAGTTGTGGCTAGATAATGAAGTTGGCATGGAGGAGGCTTTGTCATCGACAGTACAGAAAGTTTCCGCTACACTT
>WNGI01000993.1_pt1 | contig 22775 bp, 21 predicted proteins | sample 5400621 | NCBI WGS metagenome assembly WNGI01 (sample SAMN13153374, study PRJNA577476) | soil metagenome | isolation source: 20 cm soil or saprolite under Garry oak tree replicate 1 | place: USA:California | collected 2016-06-15
GAGGGCCGTACCGAGATCTTCAACGCCGCGCGCGAGCCCCACGTCCAGGACCTGTGCCGGCTGCTCACCAAGATGGGCGCGCGCATCGAGGGCATCGGCAGCGAGCGATTGATCGTGGACGGGACGGAAGAGCTGCGCGGCGCCGAGCACACGGTGGTCCCGGACTACCTCGAGGCAGGGACCTACGCGATCGCGGTGGCGGCGGCGGGCGGCGAGCTGCGCATCGATTGCAGCCCACCGGAAGACCTCCAGGTGCTGCTCCTCAAGCTGGAGCAGGCCGGCGCGTACGTGGAGGTGGGTGAGGGTTGGTTCCGCGTGGGTCGGCAGCCGCGCACCCCGCTGAAACCGATTGACATGTCGACGTGGACGTTTCCCGGTTTCCCAACCGACCTGCAGGCGCAGTACATGGCGCTGATGACGCAGGCCGAAGGCGAGAGCGTGATCTCCGAATACGTGCACGAGAATCGCTTCCAGCACGTGCGCGAGCTGGCCAAGATGGGCGCCGGGATCACGGTGGAGGGAAGGCTGCATGCGATCGTGCACGGCCCCTGCCGGCTGCACGGCACCGAGGTGGCGATCCCCGACATCCGCTCAGGTGCCGCGCTCGTGATCGCGGCGCTCTGCGCCGAAGGCAAGAGCCTGCTGCACAACGCATGGCACGTCGAGCGCGGTTACGAGGACATGGTCGGCAAGCTCGCCTCTGTTGGAGCGCGCATCAAGAGCATCGACGTGGATCCGCAGCCACTGGCCGCTGATCACACCTACGAATAGTGTCGATTCTTTCGCGGAAGATCGGCATCGACGTCGGCACGTCGACCGTGCTCATCTACGTCAAGGGCGAAGGCATCGTGATCAACGAGCCGTCGATGGTCGCGGTGAATCGCGATGGAACACGTGTCCTCGCGGTTGGGCGCCAGGCCTTCGAGATGATGGGGCGTGCGCCGGAGTCGATCCACGTCGTCAGGCCGATGCGTGAGGGTGTGATCGCGGATTTCGTGGTGACCGAGGCCATGCTGCATCACCTGATCGGCAAGGTTCAGGGCCGGCAGCGCCTGTTCAAGCCCGAGATCATGGTCTGCGTCCCGTCCGGGGTGACGTCAGTCGAGCGCCGCGCGGTCACCGAGGCGGCCATCTCCGCCGGCGCGCGGCAGGCGTGGCTCATCGACGAGCCGCTGGCGGCCGCGATCGGCGCCGGCCTTGCGATCGCCGAACCGCGAGGCAACGCGATCTGCGATATCGGCGGCGGCACGACCGCGATCGCGGTCATCTCCCTGTCGGGGATGGTCGTCGCGCATTCGATTCGCGTCGGCGGCAACCGCATCGATGACGCGATCGCGACGTATATGAAGCGCAAGCACAACCTCCTCATCGGTGAGCGCACCGCGGAAGAGGTCAAGCTTGCAGTCGGGTCGGCGGTCTCGATGAAACAGCCTCTGCTGACCGAGGTGCGTGGTCGCGACCTGGTCACGGGACTTCCCCGAAACGTGGAGGTCCCCTCAAACGAGATCGTGGAGGCGATCCATGAGCCCCTGCGCTTGATCGCCGGAGCGGTTCGGGACGTGCTCGAGGAAACACCGCCTGAGCTCGCGGCGGACATCTTCGACCGGGGCATCGTGCTCACCGGCGGCGGAGCTCAGCTCCGGGGCATCGAGCGGTATCTCTCGATGCATACGGGCATTCCGGCGGTCGTCGCCGACGAGCCGCAGACCTCGGTCGTGCGGGGTACGGGTCTGGCGCTGGAAACCTTTGAGGTGCTCAGGCGGAATCAGGCTCACCTCCGCTAATGGGGACTCGGAGCTTCTCTATCGGAGGCTTCGCCTCCGACCTCTCCACAAGGTGGGGAGGAGTCTGATTGACGATGCTTCGCCTCCGACCTCCCCACCGGGTGGGGAGGTGACTTTTTGACCGGGCTGCGCGTGGTGGTCGACGGGTCCGGCCTCGAGCGGTCCCGGGCTGGAGTCGGCGTCTACACGACCCAGATCCTGCATGCGATGGCCGTCGACCGGCCCGACTGCCGCCTCACCGTCTTCGGACCGCCCGGCGGGTTCGTCCACGTTCCCGACGCGACGTACCGCCTGCTGCCACAGAGGCGCCTGGTTGGCCGGCACCTTCAGTGGCCGGCGGAGATTCGCCGCCTCGACCCCAGCGTGTACTTCGGTCCCGCCGGGGCCCTCCCGTTGGGCAAGCTCGGCTGTCCCACGGTGATCACCGTGCACGACCTCGCCATCTACCGAAACCCCCGCTGGTTTCCCCCTCGCCAGCCTCTCAGCACCCGCTTGGTCGTACCCCGATCAGTGCTGCGGGCCGATGTCGTGATCGCGGTCTCGGAAAACACGGCACGCGACATCGTCGAGATTTTCGGCATCGACCGCGGGCGAATCCAGGTGGTCGCGCACGGCGTCTCGCCGCAGCTGCAGCCGATGAGCGCAGAAGAGCGAGCCGACGCCCGGGCCCGGCTCAGGCTGCCGGAGCGGTTCATCCTGTTCGTCGGCACCGTCGAGCCGCGCAAGAACCTGGAAACTCTGCTCGACGCGTGGGCGATGATGCGGGACCGCCCCGATCTAGTCGTGGTCGGTTCATGGGGTTGGTTGTATGAACCGATCCGCGCGAAGATGGCGCGCCTTGGTCCGCGCCTGCATCATCTCGACTCGGTCGACCCTGACGAGCTGCCGGCGATCTATAACCTGGCCCGCATCCTCGCCCATCCAGCCTGGTATGAGGGGTTCGGCTTACCGCCGCTCGAGGCGATGGCGTGCGGCACGCCGGTGGTCGTTTCCGATCGGTCGAGCTTGCCCGAGGTCGTCGACGGCGCGGCGATGATCGTCCCGGCCGATCAGCCGGACGCGTGGCGCGAAGCGCTCGAGCGGGTGATGGCGGACACGCAGCTGGCGGCAGACCTTCGCCACCGCGGAATCCTGCGTGCGGCTGAGTTCAACTGGGCGCGGGCGGCCACGCTGACCTGGCGTGCCATCGACGACGCGATCAGCTCGAGAGCAGCTCCCTGATCACGGCCGCGATCGCGGCCGCGGTCTTGTCCCACGTGAACCTGGCCGCGCGCGCGCGGGCGGCGCGGGCCATCTTGGTGCGCAGAGTCTGGTCACCCAATGCAGCCTCGAGCACGCTCGCCAGCTGGTCCGGTGCTGCGGACTGGTGAAAATACAGCGCTCCCTCGCCTCCAACTTCGGGCAGGGACGACGACTTGGCGGCCACGACCACCTTGCCCCGAGCCATCGCCTCCAGGACCGGGAGCCCAAATCCTTCGTAGAGGCTCGGCACCACGACCGCCGCCGCCCGCCTGTAGAGGAGCTCGAGCATCGGCTGGTCGACCATGCCGAGAACCCGGCAGTGCGCGGAGTTGCGCAGTCTCTCCGACAGGTCGGCGTCACGCTCGGGACCGGCGATCACCAGCGTGACGCCGTCGAGCCGCTCCACCGCGGCGAGGGCGGCCGACTGGTTCTTGCGTGGCTCGACGCGCCCCACTTGAAGCACGAAGCTCCCGTTCAAGCCGAGCTCGGTCAGGCGTGACAGGGGCGCCGGTGGAACCGCAGGCGCGCTGATCCCCAGCGGCACGACTCGGATGCGCTCCGGCGCCACCCCGTACATGTCGACGAGATCGTGCTTTGTGGATTCGGAGATGGCGATCAACAGGCGGGAGCGCGAGACGGCCCAGCGCGTGCTGAGCCGGAGGTATGCGCGATCGGCGACCTGGTAGGCGTCGGGGTGGCGCTCGAACGCGAGGTCGTGGACCACGGCCAGGACCTTGCCCGGCCACGCAAACGGGATGACATGGGCGGGCACGAAAAGTAGGTCGGGTCGCTCGCGCGCCAGATGGAGGGGCAGGCGCACCTGAGACCACAGGCGGCGGAACGGCAGCACGACGACGTCCACGCCGAGGTGCGCACGGGGCCGCGAGGCGAAAAAGCGCCACCGGAGCTCGGGCGCCGCGGCGGGGAGCCGCGCCGCCACCTCCCGCGTGAAGACCTCGGTGCCTGTGACGACCGCTCGCGTCGCGGGATTGACGTCAACGGCGACCGTTGCCGGCTTTGTCCCGGATGCCACCACCGGAACGACCTTAAGCTAACGGCCGTGAAGCATGTCGCCACCGGCGTCGGAGTCGCGGTGGCGCTGCTCCTGGCCGGGGCATACGTGCTTCAGGCGGATGATTCGCCTCTATTGGCGGCAATCCCTCCGGCCCCGGCCGGCCAGCAAATCGCGGCGCCAACGCTCGGCGGGGCCGACACCGGCGGCCGCGAATATTTCATCAAGAGGCGCGACATGGTCCCGGTCGGCGCGCCGGTGATCCGCGTCCCCATCCTGATGTACCACTACATCCGCACGCCTCCCTCGGCGCGCGCGGACCCGTTGGGATTCAGGCTCTCGGTCGCGCCGGCGGTGTTCGAAGCTCAGATGGATTGGCTCCATGCCAACGGATACCACCCGGTCAACCTCAACCAGGTACGCGCCTACTTCGGCGGCGCCCAGGCCCTGCCATCGCGTCCCGTCGTCATCACCCTCGACGACGGCTACCAGGATCTCTACACGACGGCGTTCCCGATCCTCGAGGCTCACGGGTTCACAGCGGTCGCTTACATTGTCTCGGGTTTCGTCGGTCGGTCCGGCTATGTCAGCCGCGACGAGCTGCTCGCGATGGACCGCGCCGGGATTGAGATCGGATCGCACACGGTTGACCACGCCGACCTACCCCGCACATCACCTGGACGTGTGACCTACGAGTTGGTGGAGTCGAAGCGCTGGCTCGAGCAGCTGGTGGGTCACCCTGTGGTGGACTTCGCGTACCCATCCGGCAAATTCAATCCGCAAACGATCGACGCGGTCAGACGCGCGGGATACGGCACCGCCGTGACGACCGCGGAATATCCCCTCACACACAGCCTTGTTGATCGCTACACCTGGAGTCGGGTTCGGGTCGGTGGTAGCGAGCCGATGCCGGAGTTCATCGCCAACCTGGGCGTGAGCATGCCGTCGATCACCGTCGTCAAGCTCAGCATCGTGGGGCCGCCGCTCGATCGAGGACAGCAACCGGGCGCTTGAAGGACGCGCGAATCCTGGGGGTCAGGGTGGACTGCCTTGACATGGGCTCAACGCTCGAGCGGATCGAACGCTTCGCGGACGAAGGTGGACCCCACCTGGTTGCCACGGTGAATCCCGAGTTCGTGATGCGCGCCCAGAAGGACCGAGAGTTTGCGCGCGTGATCGCGTCGGCTGAGCTGTGCCTGCCAGACGGCGTGGGCGTGGTTTGGGCCGCGCGCCGGCAGGGCTGCGACGTGCGCCAGCCGGTCGCCGGCGTCGACCTCGTCCAGCCGCTCGCGGCGATGTGCGCGCGCCGCGGCTTCAGGCTGTTCCTCCTCGGCGCGGCGCCAGGCGTGGCTGGTGAGCTCGCGGCAAAGCTGCGCAGCGCGAACCCGACCCTGGAGGTGGCATCGCACCCTGGCGCCCCGGATCCGAGCCAGGACGCGGAAACTCTAAAGCTGATCCATGAGCACGGGACCCAGGTCTTGCTCGTCGCATACGGCGCACCCGCGCAGGAACTGTGGATCGACAGGCTGCGGAATCGACTCGGCGTCGCCGTGGCCGTCGGCGTGGGCGGGGCCTTCGACTATCTGACCGGCCGTGTTCCGCGCGCGCCGGCCTGGATGCGCAGAGCCGGCCTCGAGTGGCTTCATCGCCTGGGCCGCCAGCCCTGGCGCATCCGCCGCATGGCCGTGCTGCCGGTCTACGCAATCAAGGTGTTGCGCAACGACACTTAAGATGGCGAGCCGTGACCGAACGTCCGGCGCTCAGCGTCGTCATCCCTTGCTACAACGAGGAGCAGCGCCTGCCCCGCACGATCGAGCAGATCGAGCGCTATCTCGACGCCCGGAACACTCGATACGAGCTGATCCTGGTCGACGACGGCAGCGCCGACGGCACCCGGATGATCATGGACGCCGCCGCCGAGCGACGGGACGCGATCCGCATCGAAGCCCTGCCCCATAACCGCGGCAAGGGCCGCGCGCTAGCGGTGGGTGTCGAGGCCGCGAAGGGTGACGAGATCCTCCTCACCGACGCGGACCTGTCGACGCCGATCGAGGAGCTCGACAAGCTGCAGGCGGCGCTGAGCACCGGCGCCGGAGTGGCGATCGGATCGCGTGCGCTGCGGGCGTCGCGCGTCGAGATCTCGCAGCCGGTGTATCGGGTCATCATGGGCAAGGCCTTCAACCTGATCGTGCAGGCGGTGCTGCTGCCCGGAATCTGGGACACCCAGTGCGGCTTCAAGCTGTTTCGCGGCGAGGTGGCGCACGCCGTCTTTGCCGGCCTCGTCACCGACGGCTTCGGCTATGACCCCGAGGTCCTGTACCGGGCGCGGAAGCAGGGTGTGAAGATCGCCGAGGTGCCGGTCGTCTGGCGCAACTCAGCCCCGACCAAGGTCAGCCCGGTCCGCAGCTCCATCGACATGCTGAAGCACGTCATTCGGCTGAGGCTGCGCGGATGAAGCCGAAACGGGACCTCGCCGAGCGCAAGTCTTCGCCCACCGAGGTGCTGGTCGTGCTGCCGACCTTCAACGAGCGCGAGAACCTCGAGCGGGTGGTTGCCGGGGTTCGCCATTACGGCCACGACGTGTTGATCGTGGACGATGCCTCGCCCGACGGGACCGGCGAGCTCGCGGATCGACTGGCGGCGGCGGACAGCGGGGTTCGCGTTCTGCACCGGGAGCGCAAGCTCGGCCTCGGGAGCGCATATGAGGACGCGTTTCGGATCGGGCTGGCCGAGGGTTCGAGGTTGTTCGTGGAGATGGACGCCGATGGCTCGCACCGGCCCCAGGACCTCGACTCGATCGTGCAGGCGGCGCGGGGGTGCGGGGGCCTGGCCGTCGGATCGAGGTACATGCGGGGCGGTCAGATCGTGGGCTGGCCGGCGCATCGACTGCTTCTTTCCTGGGGCGCCAACCTTTACTGCCGGACCCTGCTGAGACTCCGCGTTCGCGACTGCACGTCGGGCTTTCGCTGCTACACCCGCGACCTTCTGGCCAGCATCAAGCTGGACGATATCGTCTCCCAGGGGTACTCCTTTCAGATCGAGATGGTCCACCGCACCGTGCGCCTCGGCTATCCGGTCGTCGAGGTGCCGATCCGCTTCGAGGATCGCGTCGCCGGCGCCTCCAAAGTCTCCCAAGGAGAGATAGGCCGCGCCCTATGGACCGTGCTGCGATTGAGTTTGGCGAGATGAAAGCAATTGAAAAAGTCTCCTCCCCACCAAGTGGGGAGGTGGCGCTGAAAGCTCCGGAGGGGAGGACCAACTGGCGAGAGGGGTTCGCCGAGTGGCGCCTCCCCCTGATCGTGGGACTCGTCCTCGCCGTGGTCACCGCGATCCCGTACGTCTACGCATACGCCGCCCAGCCCCCGGGCCATGTCTTCGTCGGCTTTTTCTACCTCTGGGACGACGCCACGACATACCTGGCCAAAATGCGCGAGGGGTGGGAGGGACTGTGGGCGTGGGAGAACCGGTACACGACCGAGTCGAGCCCGCCGGCCTACCTGTTCTTGTTCTGGATCGTCCTCGGCCACCTGGCGGCGGTCGCGCACGTGCCCCTGATTCTCATGTTTCATCTGGCCCGGGTGGCTGGCGCGCTTGCCTTGATGGCGGGCACTTGGGTCTTCATCTGCCACTTCATCCAGGACCGGTCGGCGCGCGTCTTCGCGCTCTTCTTCGTGGCGTTCGGACTCGGCCTGGGTCTGGTGATCTGGGCGCTGGGGCATCCGGTGGTCTTTGGCAACCCGACCGAGGGTCTGGACCTGCGGATGCCCGAGCTCAGCGCCTTCTACTCCGTGCTGGCCCTTCCTCACTTCGCGTGGTCGGGTGTCTTCGCCGCATTCGGCGTCGCCCTCACTCTGAAGGCGATCGAGCGGGGAAGCATGACGCTCGGCTTGCTCGCCGGGCTCGCGTGGCTGGGCCAGGCGTCGATCCACCCTCAGATGCCGGTCCTGATGGGCGGGGCGACAGCGCTGGCACTGTTCTTGCGTCCGGCCCGACCGCGTGGGTGGGCGGCGGCCGGCTTCGCGTTTGCGATCCCCGCGCCCTACGTCCTGTATTCATATCTGGCCTTCGTCGGCAACCCGCAGGTCGAACGGTGGACGTACCACTCAAAGAATGCCGTGGCGCCCGAAACGATCAGCCTGCTGCTTGCGCTCGCGCCGCAACTTCTCCTTGCCGTGGCGGGCTTGCCAGGGGCGATTCGCAGACGCAGCCGCGAAGACCTGTTCCTGCTGGCCTGGCTTCTTCTCCTGGCCGCGATTCTCTACCTGCCCAATCCGGCCGGCGACCTGCGACGCCGCTTCTTCGACGCCCTGTACCTGCCGCTCGGCGTCCTTGCGGCACGGGGCATGTACGAGGAGATCGTTCCGCGCCTGCGCAGCCTGCGCGCCCGCCGGCTCATTCCTTTCTCTTATGTGGCGGTCGCGGCGATCGGGAGCGCGTTCCTCCTTCTTGCGCCCCTGGCCGTCGCGGGGCAGCCGCAATACTCGGTGACCAGAGCCGAGTACGACGGGCTCAACTGGCTCGGATCGCAGCCCTCGGGTCGGGTGCTGGCCATGCCCGGCGTGGGTCTGTACGTACCGGCGTACAGCTCGGACACTGCGTACGTCGGCCACTACGACGAGACCTTCGACTACCTGAAGAAAACCCAGATCGCCTACGACAACCTGACCGGCAAATCGGACATCGAGCAGTTCGACGCCAACAACGGGATCCGCTATGTCGTCTGGACGGTGGACCTGGAGACACCGCCGCCTGCGGTGCTCGGACCGCCGGCCTACGACACGCCGGATTTCAAGATCTGGAAGCTCTTTTAGGGGTCCCCGCAAACTCACAGGCGAAGCCTCAGAGTTTGTGGGGTCCTCTGACGTAGATCACCGCCACCTTGTCCTCGTAGACGAGGGTCCAGTCAGGCTGGGTGGCGAGCACGTTCGAGAGCGCTGCGTCCTGGTTGTAAACGATGTAGTCGACGCCGTACCGGTCGAGGACTTGCTTCCAATCCGGTCGCAGAGTCTGGACGTCCTGGTACTCGTTGAGCAGCTTGTCGCCCATCAGCGCCGCCTCACCGAAGATGAACACCCGCCGGTTCTGCTCGGGATAGAAGCGGAAGGCAAGGTAGCCGCCCCACCCGTACTGGTTGTACATGCGCGTACCAACTTCGGGATGTGCGGTCAGCCAGTCTGCCGCCGCGACCGGGTATGACTCCGTGTCCACGCTCTGCTGATGTGCCGGGCTCACATTGCTCGCGACGCGAAGCGTGGTGACCAGCGAGATGAAGACGAGAACAATCGCGGTGGTGATCGCAAACAGCCTGCGTGGAGGCAAGTGATACGTCCACTTGCGAGCCGCGGCGAACTCCTTCCACCACTCGCCGTAGGTGGTGATCATCACCGGCGTCGCCGCCGCCACGAAGAGGGCGACGTTGCGCACCGACTGGAGCGCGAGAAATAGCGCGGCGGCCGTGAGCAGGAACTGGTAGAGCGTCGGCCGGCGGAGGGCAAAGCCCCCGATCAGCAGGAACACCATCGCCTCGAACGGCCGGAGGAACACATCGTGAAAGTTGGGCGAGGCCCATTCGACGATCAGCCTCTGCTGCGCCTCGCTGCCCTGCGTCTGGAAGGGATATGGATAGAGGCTGAGGAAATGCGGGGTCGCCGCTACCGCCACGGCCGACGCGATGCCGATGATGACGAGGCGCCGGACGTGCATCCGATGCGCGTGGTTGTCCTGGTCCCAGGCCCAGCTCACCAGCTCGGAGACCAAGGCCACGCCGAGCCAGGCGAAACCGATCACCCAGCCGCCGTGCAGGTTGGCCCAGAGGATCATGACCAGCGGGAAGTAGTTGATCGCGCGGCTGCGGCCGTTCAGATAACCCTGGAGCCAGTACAGCTCGAGACAGCTCAGCGCGAATGTGATCATCTGCGCGCGCGGGCCCCAGATCGGCGAGCCGGCGACCGCGCCGATCGCGAGGCCGACGCCGATGAAGACGAACGGCTGGCGCCGGACCTGGAGGAAGATCAGCCAGAAGCCGGCCCACGTCAGCAGGCCGAATGCGATGCAGAGCGCCGTCAGCCCGAGCGTGCTGTAGGTCAGCCACATCAGCATCTCGGTCAGGTATTCGTGGTCGGTCCAGACGTGGCTGGACACCGTGAAGGTGAAGAGGTCCTGGGTCGGCAGATGCCCGTGCTCCGCCATCCAGCGCCCGATCCGCAGGTGCCACCAGAAGTCGGGGTCCTGCTCGACGCCGACGAAAAGGACCAGGATCACGATCATCACGCCCCCAAGCAGCAGCGTCCGAGCCGAGAGGCGCTCGGTCACCCGCAAGGCGTCAGCGCCGAGCGAAGGGGTTCGGTATGTAGCGGGGGACGCGTCTTGCATATTCGGGATACTCGCCTGGAAACGCCTGCGCGAGGATGCGCTCCTCCCAACCGATGCGCAACAGCTCGCAGATCACGAAGTAAGCGATCGCGACCGCACTCAACCAGCCGCCGGTGGCGATGTTGATGCCGAGGGCCGTGGCTATCTCGCCGAGATAGACGGGATGCCTGCTCAGGCCGTACGGGCCGCCGGTGACCAGGCGGCGGGCCTCGGGGATGATCGAGAACGAGCGCCGCAGGTAGGCCAGGCCCCAGACCGAGTAGGCGAGGCCGGCGGTGGCGAGCAGGTCGCCGAAGAGGATCAGTCCGTCCCGCCGGGTGCCGCCGGGGAGGAAGCTGGCGCTGATCGCAGCGAAGGTGCCGCTGAAGGCGATGAAGATCACGGCCAGGCGGTGGTCCGTGCCGCGCTGGGGCAGGCGAACGGCGTAGAGGACGACCAGCATCGTGAAGTAGGCGAGGGCGAGCAGCTGCTGGCCCACGAAGAGCAGGTCGGAGGGCCGGCTGATTCCATGCAGCCCGCCGCCGAGCAGGATCAGCTGCCGGGCGAGGAAAAGGCTGAAGAACAGAGAGGGGACAAGGCGGCCGAGCGCGAGGTCCCGCCAGTAGGCTCCCGAGCGCCGTTGCACCTGCTCTGCGACGCCGGTAGCCGCCATTCCCGGCGAAACGGTATCAGCCAGGTGCGACCCCGGAGCAGCCAAGCAGCGTTTTGGCTAATGAATTGACCTGCCTGGGACCGATGAGTACCATCCTCGTCCGCGAGAGGGCCCGGGAGTCCGCAAGAAGTCGGACCGGGCGGCGTCAAACAGGTTCAGAAGCCTGTAGTTCAGGAAAAAGGAGGTGAAATCGCAGAAATGTTGAGCCTTTACTGGAAGCTCCGCAACCTTACGACTCGTCAGGAAGGCCAGGGCATGGTTGAGTACGCTCTGATCCTCGTGCTGGTCTCAATCGTGGTCATCGTGATCCTTCTTACGATGGGCAACCAGATCAAGAACGTGTTCTCGAACGTCGTAGCAGCTCTCGGCGCGTAAAGCCCACGTAATAGCACCTTCAAAGAGAGCCCCTCACGGGGCTCTCTTCTTTACACCGAATTGGGGGGACATCGCGGTTCCCATGGTTACAATGTCGCCACTCTTGAGGATTCCATCGGAGGTGACTTAGTCTTGGCCGTCGCACCTGCTGCTGCAAGACCCCGTCCCGGCGGAGGTCGGCTTTTCATCATCGTCGGCTTGCTTTTGGCCGTTCTCGCATTCGGCGCAGTCTTTCTGATCGGCGGCACCGGCGGTGGTGCTGGGCTCGGCGGCCCGAACACCACAGTCGTCATCGCGAAGCAGTCGATTCCTTTGCGCCACCAGATCACTGCGTCTGACCTGGAGACCGCAAAGATGTCGGTCAACGGCAACGCGTCGCTGACCAACACCTACCCGACGGTCGGTGACGTCGTCAACCTCATCTCGGAGATCAACATCACCAAGGGCACTGTGCTCACCTCCGACATGCTGGCGAAGGACATCAACCTGGTGCCCGCCGGCTCAGCACCCGCCTACCTGCCCCTCGCCAAGGGTTTTGTCGCCATGACCATTCCCACCGGTGAGATGCAAGGCGTCGCGGGTCACATCAGCGTCGGCGACTACATCACCGTCATCGCCTCGGCGAGCCTGACGACATTCAACGCGACCAACCAGCAGCAGCAAGGTCCGACCAGGGTGGTCAGCAAGACGGTGTTCACGAATCTGCGCATCATCGGTCTTGGGCCGGCTTCTGCGGGCGTCCAACCCGCCGCAGGTGGGGGCCAGACATCGACCGGCGGCCCGACCAGTGGTGTCACCTCGAGCCTGACTGTGGAGCTCACTCAGTGCGACGCCGAGTTCCTGACGTGGTTTCTCAACAACACCCAGATTCGTTACACCCTGGAGTCGTACAAGGACTACGGCACGCCGCCAACGGACAACCAGGACACGACTTGTCTGAGCATCGCGGCAGCCGGAGGAGTGACCCAGAAGCAGGTCGACTCGAAGTACGGCTTCACGAAGTTGTAATCGGAGATCGGATTGGGTCTCCTCGATAGGGTCAAGCAGAACCAGACGGTTCCGCCGGCGGGATCGGTAAGCAACGGTCCCGCCACCGCGACCCTTCCGGGCGCCACCCCATACGCGCCGCAGGCTTCGATCCCGGTCGCGCAGCCGGCGGCGGGTGCGCCTGCTCCGTCTCTCAGTCAACGCGGCGCCGCCGCCGGCGGCGAGCTCACGCCTGCGTTCACCGCGGCCAAGGTGCAGATCCACGCCAAGCTGATCGAGAAGTTCGCAGACGAGATCGACTCCAGCAACAAGCCCGGCGTCCGCGAAAAGATCCTCGAGCTCGCCGAGGAGTACTTCCGATCCACGGCGATGACGATGACCAAGAACGACAAGGAGCGCCTTGTCGATTCGGTCCTCGACGACGTGCTGGGCCTTGGACCGCTCGAGGCGCTGCTCGCCGACCCGAACATCACCGAAATCATGGCCAACCATCCAAAGCAGATCTACGTGGAGAAGAGCGGCGAGCCGATCCTCTCGTCGGTGACCTTCGAGTCGGAGCGCCAGATGCGCCAGGTCATCGACCGCATCGTCAGCCTGGTTGGACGGCGCGTTGACGAATCGACCCCCATCTGTGACGCGCGCTTGAAAGACGGCTCGCGTGTCAACGTGGTCATCCCGCCCATCGCCCTCAAGGGCCCAGCGTTGACGATTCGAAAGTTCGCCAAGGAGAAGTGGGGACCGGCGGACATCGTCAACCGCTTCAAGTCTTCGAGCCCCGAGATCATGACCTTCCTGCGGTCGTGCGTTCGCGCGCGCCTCAACATCCTGGTTTCCGGAGGCACCGGCTCAGGCAAGACGACCCTCCTCAACATCCTTTCGACGTTCATCCCGGAGAACGAGCGGCTGATCACGTGCGAGGACGCGGCCGAGCTCCAGCTGCAGCAGCCGCACTGGATCCAGCTCGAATCGCGTCCGCCCAACGTCGAAGGCAAGGGAGCGGTGCCGATTCGCGAGCTGGTCAAGAGCTGTCTGCGTATGCGCCCGGACCGCATCATCGTCGGCGAGTGTCGTGGCGGCGAGGCCCTCGACATGCTCCAGGCCATGAACACGGGCCACGATGGATCGATGTCGACGCTTCACGCCAACAACCCGCACGAATGCCTGGTCCGTCTGGAAACGCTGGTCCTCCAGGCAGGCCAGGACCTGCCCTCGCGCGCCATCCGGGAGACGATCGGTGCCGCTATCCACCTCATCGTGCAGCAGTCCCGCCTTCGCGGTGGCATCCGCCGCATCGTGAGCGTGGCCGAGATCACCGGGATCAAAGATGGCGAAATCCAGTTCCAGGAGCTCTTCAACTTCAAGCAAGTCGGCGTTAACGCCGAGGGCAAAGCGGTTGGCTACCACACCGCGACTGGAGCCCTGCCCATGCGCATGGAGCATCTGAGGGCCGAAGGTGAAGACGTCCCGGAGCAACTTTTCGCGCCGAGCAAGCAACCACCCCCGGACAAGTTGTACTGACCCTCAAGGAGATATAGATGCCACCCATCCCCGTGGTTTTCGGGCTGATCGCCTTCGCAGGCGTCTTCCTCTTGTTCCTCGGCATCAGCCAGATGCGGCGCGCCGCCGGAGGTACTGAGGACTTCCAGGCCAGGCTTGCCGCCTACGGGGTGACGACCGCCGGCGCCCAGGCGCTGCCGCAGTCGACGGGCCTCCGTGACTCGCTCAACCGCCTGTTCCAGCCCGCGGCGGACAGGATGGGCCGCGGTGACGTCAAGAAGGGCAAACCGTCGGTGGCCGAGCAGCTGCAGCGTGCAGACCTCAAGCTGCGCCCCTCTGAGTACTTCATGATCCAGGTGGGGACGGGCGCCCTTGTCGCGCTCATCGCCTACTGGCGCTGGGGGCTTTTGTTCCTGTTGCTGTTCTTCGTCGGCTACATGATCCCGAGCTTCTACGTCAGGTACCGGATCAGCCAGCGGTTGAAGAAGTTCAACTCGCAGCTGGGGGACACGCTGACCCTGCTCTCGAACGCACTCAAGGCCGGCTACTCGTTCGCGCAGGCGATCGACACCGTGGCCAAGAACGCGGTGGCGCCCATCGGAGACGAATTCGGCAGGGCGGTCCGCGAGATGAACCTCGGTGGGTCGCCTGATGAGGCGCTGAGCAACATCACCCGGCGCATCGTGAGCGCGGACTTCGACCTGGTGGCGACGGCCTATTCGATCCACCGCACGGTGGGTGGCAACCTGGCCGAGATCCTGGACAACATCGCCTACACGATCCGTGAGCGCGTGCGGATCAAAGGCGAGATCCAGACGCTGACCGCGCAGGCCCGTGCATCGGGCACGATCATCACGGCGCTGCCGATCCTGCTGGCCGCGTTCATGTTCTTCGTCACGCCAACCTATTTCCAGCCCATGTTCGGCAGCATCATCGGATGGATCCTGCTGGCGATCGGCGCCTTCATGATTTTCATCGGCAACCTGATCATCAGGCGCATCGTCGCGATCGAGGTCTAAAGATGTCCACAACAATCCTTCTTGCACTCGTATGCGCCGGCGGCGTACTGCTGTTCTTCATCGGCATCTCGCGCACGCCATCGACCAATACCGCGCAGATGGTTCAGCAGCGACTTTCCGTCTATGGGGGCGAAAAACCGCTCTCCGTGGAGGAGATCGAGCTGCAACGGCCGTTCAGCGAGCGCGTGCTGCGGCCCGCGATCGAACGACTCGGCTCGATGCTGTCGCGGTCGACCCCGCAAAAAGCGCGCCAGGACCTGCTCAACCGGCTCGAGCTGGCGGGACGGCCCGGCAACCTGACGCCCGAAGACTTCATGGCGGTCCGGCTCGTCGCGGCCGCGATCTTCGCGGCGCTTGGGCTGCTGGTCGGGCTGCTGCTTGGCAACCCCGTCTACCTGGTCATCTCGCTGGCGGTCGGCGCCATCCTCGGCTACTACGCGCCCGTGGCGTGGCTCAAGCAGAAGGTCGACGGCCGCCGGGCCGAGATCCAGAAGAACCTGCCCGACGCGCTGGACCTGCTCGTCATCTGCGTCGACGCCGGCCTTGGTTTTGACGCCGCGTTGGCCAGGGTCACCGACAAGTACAAGAACGCCTTGTCCGAGCTGCTGGCAAAGGCTCTCCGTGAGGTCAGCCTCGGCCGGCCGCGCCTCGAAGCGCTCGACGAGATGGGCCGCAACAGTGGCGTCGAGGACCTGCACAACTTCATCCAGGCTGTCATCCAGTCTGAGCAGTTCGGCACCGGCATCGGCAAGATCCTGCGCATCCAGGCTGACGAAATGCGGCGTCGGCGCCGCCAGCGCGCGCAGGAAAGAGGAGCCCAGGCGACGCTGAAGATGATGCTCCCCATGGTGGGGTGCATCTTCCCGACGCTGTGGATCGTGCTGCTCGGCCCTGCGGTGCTGATCCTGATGCGGCCGAGGTAGCCCGCGGCTCTAGTCGCGCTCCTGCCAAGCATCCCGACATGGGAGCTTGTCCTGCGTGCAGCGCTGATCTATGGCGCGCTTCTGGTCGCCCTGCGCTTGTTTGGCAAGCGAGAGGTCGGGCAGTTCACGCTCTTCGACCTCGTCTTCATCCTCTTGGTCGCCAACGCGCTGCAGCCGGCGATCACGGGACCGGACACGTCTTTGGGTGGCGGGTTCATCCTGATCGTCACCCTCGTGGCCTTGAACTTCCTGGTCGGCAAGCTCGACAACCTGCCTCGCTTTCACCGTCTCTTCACCCCCGCGCCGGCGGTTGTCGTGCGGGACGGCAAGTACCTGACCGACGTGATGCGCCGCGAAGGCGTGGACCAGGAGGAGGTGGAGATGGCCATCCGCGAGCATGGCATCGCCGACCTGAAGGAGGTGCAGCTCGCGGTGCTCGAAGCCGACGGAACCATCTCCGTCTTGCCGACCGGCACCGTCATGCATCGGAGCCGGCACCGGATCCGGTACCACCATCGGGCCGGCTAGGTCCCGCGGTTCCTCTCACATGAAAGGGGCCCTAGCGTTGCAGCCCGAGTGGCGACTTAGAAGACCCCAACCGTATACCGGAAAGAGAGCAGCCCGGTCGCGAAGCGACAGGGCGCTGAGAGAGGGCCAACTTTGGGTTCCCTCTCATACCTCGGCGGTCAGGATCCGGTACCACCGTCCGGCCGGCTAAGCCCCGCGGCTCCTCACCTGAAAGTGCCTTAGCGCTGCATTGGCGGCCGGGTTTACCCCGGCCGCATCACACATTGCGTGAGGTCTCCCAAGCGTCGCCCCGAGTGGCTACTTAGAAGATCCCAACCGTATACCGGAAAGAGAGCAGCCCCGTCGCGAAGCGACCGGGCGATGAGAAGGAACCATTTGGGTTCACTCTCATATTTCGGCGGTCAGGAACTCGAGCGCGGCCTGCTTGAACTCGCGCGCCGGCACCGCGCTCATGTGGTCGCGCCCCGCGATCGTGACCAGGCGAGCCGACGGAATCAGCTCGATCAGCTCCGGTGCACCGCGGGCGATATCGTCGCGATCGCCGGCCACGATTAGGATCGGCGTCGTGATCTTTGCGAGTCGCTCGGGGTCGTTTTCAGCCCGCAGCCCCACGATGCATGCGGCAAGCGCGAGCAGATCGTTGGTGGGCCGCGCGGCCGCGAATTTGTAGAAGGTTTGCGCGATAGGGTCGTCGGTGGGTTCGCCGACGCGAAAGGCGTGGGCTATCCGCCGGGCGTGCTCGATGGCTCCGCTCGCTCCGATGCCGCCGAGCACAGCCCGCTGGACTCGTTCGGGAAACTCGACGACCAACTCGATGCCGATGCGCGCGCCCATCGAGTAGCCCAGGTACGCCGCCGAGGAGACATCGAGGTGGTCCAGCAGCCGAACTACATCGCCGGCCATGATCTCGACCGCGTACGCGGCCTCGTCGTGGGGTTTGTCGCTGTGTCCGTGGCCGCGACAGTCAAGGCCGATCACGCGAAAGCCGGCGTTGGTCAGCGTCTCCTGCCAGCGGGTGCCGACCCAATTGAGGCGGTAGTCGGAGGCGAAGCCGTGCACGGCGACGAGAGGCGTTCCCTTCTCGGGCCCGTTGACCTCGTAATGCAGTCGGACGCCTTCGCTGTCGAAATCCATGGCGCGGGAATTACCCTATGCGATCGGGATGAATGAGCCCCTCCGGCGCTGCGCGCCACCTCCCGACAAGTGGGGAGGAGACACCTCCCCATGAATGGGGAGGACAAGAGGTCATCTCCCCATAAAGGGGGAGGAAGGCGCGCGGTGCATGAGCGGAGCGGCACGGTGCTGGCGGAGGAGCTGGAGATGCCGCGCACCATGTTCGGCCGCGGACTTGGTTTGATGTTTCGCAATCAGCTCAGCCCTGGGCGAGGCATGTGGCTCATCCCGTGCAACGGGATCCACATGCTCTTCATGAACTTCGCAATCGACGCGGTGTTTCTGGACCATGGCGAGCGGGTCAAGAAGGTGTACCGCAAGCTGCCGGCGTGGTGGGGCATCGTGGTTCTCGAGTGGGGCGCGCACAGCGTGCTCGAGCTGCCGCCTGGCTCCACCTCTGAGATCGACCTGCGGCGGGGTGACCAGATCATCATCCAGTAGCTCCTGTTAAGAGGCTCTTGACCGCCCGCATACGCTGGTCAGGTGCACGTGCTGGATCTCTTGCTGCCGCCACGGTGCGGTGGTTGTCGCAGAGTCGGGGCCTGGCTGTGCGACCTGTGCCGGGCCAGGATCCGGCGCCTCGACGAGCCGCTTTGCCGGCGCTGCGGCGTCGAGCTGCCCTCCGCGCGCCGTGATTGCGGCTGCCGCGCTCGCCTGCGGTCGCTCGCGCGGCTGCGGTCTGCGGTTGCATACGAGGGCCCCGTCGAACCCGCGGTGCAGCGTTTCAAGTACGAGGGCTGGCAGCGCCTTGCCGCCCCGCTGGCCCAGCTCATCGGTGAGCGGCTTGCCATTGAAGGCTTGGCCGGGCGATGGGTCATCGCCGTCCCGCTGCATCCCGAGCGTCTTCGCCAGCGCGGCTACAACCAGGCCGAGCTCCTGGCCCGCGACCTTCGCCAGCGCATGAGACTCTCGAGTCCAAAAGGAGAACTCGTTCGTACGCGTCCCACCCCGCCACAGGTGGGGCGTGACCGGCTGCGACGATTCGAGAACGTCAGCGGCGCGTTCGCCTGGCGCGGCGGACGCCTGGCGGGCGAGTCGATCTTGCTCGTGGACGACGTCGCGACCACGGGAGCCACGCTGGACGCTTGCGCAAATGCATTGCGCGCGGCCGGATCGGGGCCCGTAACGGGGGTCTCAATTGCGAGGGTTAACGTATAGTTCGGGGTCGGCTTATCAAACTCGCGGGCGGAGGCTCACGAATGGCAGTCCGGATCCCAGGTATCAACATCGATGAGTACTACCAGCAGCTAGGGCCGATCGAGCCCCTGATCCGCGACGACCGCGTCACCGAAATCATGGTCAACGGGAGCGACCACGTCTACGTTGAAATGGCGGGCAAGGTCGTTCTCACCAACATCAAGTTCGTCGATGAGGATCAACTCCTCAACGTCATCCAGTTCATCGTCCGCACCGTGGGCCGCCGCATCGACGAGCGCTCGCCGCTCTGCGACGCCCGGCTCGCCGATGGTTCCCGCGTCAACGCGGTCATCCGGCCGCTCGCGCTTAACGGCCCGCTGCTCACCGTCCGCAAGTTTTCTCGCGATCCCTTCCAGGTCGAGGACCTCATTCGTTTCGGCACCTGCAACGAGGCTGGTTTTGGATTCCTGAAGGCAGCTGTGCTCTCGAAGGCCAACATCATCGTGTCGGGAGGCACCGGCACCGGTAAGACGACCTTCCTCAACGTGCTTTCGGGCTTCATCCCGGTCGAGGACCGCATCGTGACCATCGAAGACGCGGCTGAGCTTCAGCTCCACCAGGAGCATGTCTGCCGCCTCGAGACACGGCCGAAGGACATCAACGGCGAAGGCGAGGTCACCATCCAGCGGCTGGTCATCAACTCACTGCGTATGCGACCGGAGCGCATCGTGGTCGGCGAGTGTCGTGGCGGCGAGGCGCTCGACATGCTGCAAGCCATGAACACCGGCCACGACGGTTCGATGACCACGCTTCACGCCAACAGCCCACGCGACGGGCTCGCCCGTCTCGAGACGCTGGTCCTGATGGCGGGCGTTGACCTTCCGATCAAGGCGATCCGGCAGCAGGTCGCCGGGGCGATCAACCTCATCTGCCAGCTCAGCCGCCTGCGCGACGGCTCCCGCAAGGTCACGGCCATCACCGAGATCGTCGGCATGGAGCAGGACGTCATCACGATGCAGGACATCTTCGTGATGGAGCAGAAGGGCGCGACTTCCGACGGCAAGATCATCGCCGAGTTCAGGCCGACCGGCCTGCGGCCCAAGATCCTCGACCGCATGTTCGCTCAGGGCATCCCGCTTCCGAAAGAGATCACAGCCCTCTTTCCACCGCCGCCCGGATACAAGCCGGCGACCCGCTAGGCAGGTTTTCGGGCCGGGTCTATACTCGGGCTGTGAAGGTCGTCCTGCACGACCGTACCAACGGTCTGGGGCAGGAGGTGCGCGAGACGGCGCACCGCAAGCTGACCCGCCTGGCGCGCCACTTCGGCAGAGTGGTGGATGCGGAGGTGGAATTCTCCGAAGAGCGCAAGCGCAGCGGTTTGTCCACCACGGTCTGCCGCATCAACCTGCATCTCGACGGTCGGCGAGCGCCCGTGCTTCATGCGCGTGAACGCGGAGCCGATCCGCAGTCCGCCCTGGACCTTGCGCTTGACAAGATCGACCGGCAGGTGGTGGCGTTCAAAGAGAAGGTGACCCATCGCAAGCAGGCTGTCTCGCCGGTCCGAGTGCCGATCGTCGAAGAGCGCGCCACGCCGCGTTCGAGCGAACCTGAGCGCCTGCGGCTCAAGCTCCGGCCGATGTCCGAGGAGGAGGCGGTTTCCGAGCTCGAGGCGGACAGCCAGCCCGTCCTGGTCTACCTGGATGAGGACTCGGGCGAGATCCAGATCATGGTCCGGCGCGCTGACGGCTCGGTGGCGGTGATCGAACCGATAATCCCGTAGCTCGATTTAGATCCGAGCGGGCCGGGTAACCTCTATCTCAGCCCCATGAGCATTCTCACCAAGCTTCTGGACCCCAACGAGCGCGAGGTCAAGCGCCACCATGCCGTGGCCGAGGCGATCAACGCGCTGGAGCCAGAGCTCAAAGCGCTCGATGACGCAGGCCTGCGCGCCCGCTCCGACGCGCTGCGCGAGCAAGCCCGGGAGGACCATGACCTCGACGAGCTCCTGATCGAGGCCTTTGCCCTCTGCCGCGAGGCCGGCCGCCGGTCCATCGGCCTGCGCCATTTCGACGTCCAGCTGGTCGGCGGCATCGTGCTCCACCAGGGAAAGATCGCCGAGATGAAGACCGGTGAGGGCAAAACCCTCGTCGCGAGCCTGGCGCTGTACCTCAACGCGCTGGCCGGCAAGGGCGTGCACCTCGTCACGGTCAACGATTACCTGGCCCGGCGTGACGCGGGCTGGATGGCGCCGATCTATCACCTGCTGGGCATGAGCGTCGGCATCAACGTCGGCACCGCGGGGACGTTCGTCTACGACCCCGAGTACCTCGACGAAACGCACCCCGATTCACGCTTGCAGCACCTGCGACCCGCAAGCAAGAAAGAGGCCTACGACGCCGACATCACCTACGCGACCAACTCCGAGCTCGCCTTCGACTACCTGCGCGACAACATGGCCCGCGACCTCTCGCAATGCAGCCAGCGCGGCCTCAACTATGCGATCGTCGACGAGGTCGACTCGATCCTCATCGACGAGGCTCGCACGCCGCACATCATTTCCGGACAATCGGACGAGTCGACTGACAAGTACTACCAGTACGCGCGATGGGCGGCGCGGCTGGCCGAGGGCGAGGACTTTGAGGTCGACCTCAAGCACAAGTCCGCGTCGCTGACCGAGATCGGGATCGCGAAGATGGAACGCTGGACCGGCATCAAGAACATTTACGACCTCGAGAACGTCATCGAGGCGCACCAGATCAACCAGGCGCTGAAAGCCAAGGCGCTCTTCCTCCGCGACCGCGACTACCTCGTCAAGGACGCCGAGATCGTGATCGTGGACGAGTTCACAGGCCGCACCATGCCCGGCCGGCGCTGGTCAGACGGCCTGCACCAGGCGATCGAGGCGAAGGAAGGGGTCAAAGTCCAGCAAGAGCAGAAGACGATCGCGACGATCACCGTGCAGAACTACTTCCGGCAGTACGAAAAGCTGGCGGGCATGACCGGCACGGCGGTGACCGAGGCCGAGGAGTTTCACAAGATTTACGGTCTTGATGTCGTCGTCATCCCGACCCACCGGCCCATGGTGCGCGCCGACAGCCCCGACGTGATCTACAAGTCGGAGAAGTCGAAGTTCGAGGCGGTCATCGACGAGATCGTCGACATGAACAAGCTGGGCCGCCCCGTGCTCGTGGGCACGGTGTCGGTCGAGAAGTCGGAGCGGCTTTCGAAGATGCTCGAGCGTCGCGGCGTCAAGCACAACGTGCTCAACGCCAAGCAGCACGAGCGCGAGGCGGCGATCGTGGCGGAGGCCGGCCAGCCGAGCGCGGTCACGATCGCGACCAACATGGCCGGCCGCGGCACCGACATCGTGCTCGGGCCCGGCGTCACCGATGTCGAGGGCCTGCACATCATTGGCACCGAGCGCCACGAGAGCCGCCGCATCGACAACCAGCTGCGCGGTCGCGCCGGGCGCCAGGGCGACCCTGGCTCCAGCCGTTTCTTCATCTCGCTGGAGGACGACCTGATGAAGATCTTTGGTCCGGCCGCCGACCGCATCGGGCGGCTCATGACCAGCCTCGAGGTGGAGCCGATCGAGCATCCATGGGTCGCGCGTTCGATCGCGAGCGCGCAGAAGAAAGTCGAAGGCATGCATTTCGACGCCCGCAAGCACGTGGTCGAGTACGACGACGTGATGAACAAGCAGCGCCAGATCGTGTACGAGGAGCGGAGGAAGGTCCTCGAGGGCGCCGATGCCCGCGGCAACATCATGGGCTACGTCCGCGAGATCATCCAGAAGGGCGTCGACCAGCACTGCCAGAGCCGCCACGCCGAGAACTGGGACCTGGAGGGCCTGGTCAAGTACCTGTCCGCGTACCTGCCTCTGGCGCCTGGCACGCAGGTCCCTGACGAGGCGCTGCAGAACGGGCCCGAGGGTCTCGTCGAGAACCTCTTTGCGTCCGCCTCTGAGGCGTATGACCGCAAGGTCGAAGAGGTGGGCACAGACCTGATGCCGATGGTGGAACGGGACGTGATGCTGCGCACGATCGACTGGCAGTGGATGGAGTACCTGACCCA
>WNGI01000994.1_pt1 | contig 22771 bp, 24 predicted proteins | sample 5400621 | NCBI WGS metagenome assembly WNGI01 (sample SAMN13153374, study PRJNA577476) | soil metagenome | isolation source: 20 cm soil or saprolite under Garry oak tree replicate 1 | place: USA:California | collected 2016-06-15
CCCTTTCTCACCAGCCGGGTGCGTGCGCACCTCGTGCGCCCCCCGGAACCCACGAAGCCGAAGACCCACCTAGGGCCACAGGCAAGCTAAGGAGCGAACACACCGCTTGGAAAACCCAGAACCCACCCCAGAGCAACCCATCAAAGAATCTCCGACCACCCCGGTCGCGACCACGACCAATGGACCCACCAATGGCAACAGCGGCGGCACCGTCACCGCGCAGCGCCGCGAGCCGCCACCAGCGGCGCCGGCGCGCAAGTACTACACGATCACCGAGCTCAACGAGAAAAAGCCCAAAGAGCTCGTCCCGATCGCCAAGGAATTCAACGTCGAAGACGCCGCCGATCTCGGCCAGCAGGACCTCATCACGCGCATCCTGCAGGCGCAGACCGAAGCGCAGGGCAACATCTTCGCCCAGGGCATCCTCGAGATAGTCGAGGACGGATTCGGTTTCCTCCGACGCCGCACGCTGCTGCCCTCCCCCGAAGACGTGTACGTCGGCTCGAGCCAGGTCCGCCGCTTGGGCCTGCGCACGGGCGACTTCGTCACCGGACAAACGCGTCCGCCGAAGGACAGCGAGAAGTACTTCAGCCTGCTACGCGTCGAGGCCGTCAACGGTATCGATCCCGAGCAGGCCAAACGCCGACCGGTGTTCGAGAACCTCGTCCCGGTCTTCCCGGACGAGATGTTCAATCTCGAGGTCCCGGGCGCGAACCTCACGCAGCGGCTCCTCAACCTCGTCAACCCCCTCGGCAAGGGACAGCGCGCGCTCATCGTCTCGCCGCCCAAGGCCGGGAAGACCACCGTCCTCAAAGACATCGCGAACGGCATCCTGGGCAACCACCCCGACACGCACGTCATGGTCGTGCTCGTGGGTGAGCGACCTGAGGAGGTCACCGACTTCCGCCGCTCGGTGAAGGCGGAGGTCTTCGCCTCCACATTCGACGAGCCGACGGAGAATCACACTCGCGTGGCCGAGCTTGCGCTCGAACGCGCGAAGCGCCTCGTCGAGACTGACCGCGACGTGGTCATCCTCCTCGACTCGATCACTCGACTCGCGCGCGCGTACAACCTGGCCGTGCCGCCGTCCGGACGCACGCTCTCCGGTGGTATGGACCCGGTCGCGCTCTATCCGCCGAAGCGCTTCTTCGGTGCCGCCCGGAACATCGAAGGAGGCGGGTCGCTTTCGATCTTCGCGACCTGTCTCGTCGACACCGGCTCCCGGATGGACGACGTCATCTACGAAGAGTTCAAGGGCACCGGCAACTCCGAGATGATCCTTGACCGTAAGCTGCAGGAGCGCCGCACGTTCCCGGCGATCAACATCCCAGGCTCGAGCACCCGACGCGAGGAGATGCTCCTCGAACCAGAGGTCATGCGGCAGGTCATCCTGCTGCGCAAGATGCTCTCCGCTGTCGGTCAGATCGAAGGGACCGAGCTGCTGCTACAGCGGCTCGCGAAGACGAAGACGAACAAGGAGTTCCTCGCCGCCATCGCGAAGTCGATGGAGGAGAAATAAGCGAAACGCGTTAGGGACGACAGCACCGACGTCCGGAACAGCGCGTTCCTGCTCTGGATCTTCGCGTTTCTGGTCTGCCTCGCGGTCCTCGGCTTCATCGCCTTCGGCTACATCGGCCACGCGCTGGACGGTCTGCCCAAGCTCGGCTGAGCGCGGGCACAGCGCTCGGGTGCCGGGACCTTAGCGGAGGATCGTACCGATCGCGCGAAGCGATTCGACCGCGCCGACCGCGATTGGCACAGCAAGTATCGCGTAGCCCAATGCGCCGACTCCGGTGCGACCGTTGGGGGCGCGTTCGCGTCTGTCGAGCAGCCAGCGAAGCGCGAGCACCATCACGACAAGCACCAGGATGAGTATCGGTCCGAGGGCGGATGCATCGAGTGGCCCACGAGCGAGACTCACCAGCTCGACGATCCCCGAGACAACGAGCAATCCAGCCGGCAGAAGCGCGAGGATCACGGCGGCCTCCGCGATCGTCGCCCGGATGCCGCGAGGCCGCGTCAGCAACTCGGGCACGGCCTTCCGCAGACGCTCCTCGATGGGCGCGAGCACGACGCCATACACGATGAAGACCAGTGCGAAGAGCAATACGTTGAGTGCTGGTGACCCAAAGCGCCGAAAATCGACGTTGTCCGGAGAGATGATCACCGAAGCCAAGGCTGCGAGGAGCGCCAGTCCGAACACGAGTCCTTGCCAGCGTCCAAACGACGCGAACCACGGCCGCACGGTCTCGTAGACCAGGCCGCCAAAGATCCCGGCGAAGACGCCGCCGAAGAGGGCCAGCCCCACGGTACCTTCCAGAGTGATGTCGCCGACGCGGTTGCCGTTGTCGGTCGTGAATCCGACCTTGTCGGGCCCGGCGACGATCGCCACGATCCGCATCGCGATGCGACCACCGATCCCACCGGCGATCAGCCCCGACAACGCTCCGGCGAGACTGCCGATCCCGGCCGCGCGAAAGAATCTGCTGACCACGGGCGAACTCTAGCCTCGTAAAGAGCGAAAGAGCTCTAGCGCTGAGGCGGAAGAGGCAAGCGCGGGAACGCGTAGAAGACCGCCGTGAGGCCATACACCGCAAGGCTCGCGACCGGCGCGACGAAGGCGAGAGCAATGCCGAGCGTGTACGCGCCGAGCCCGATCGGAAAGAAGCGACCCTCTTCGCGAATGCGCCGCGCCGCCGCGTGGTCGCCCACCAGGCGATGGTCATAGGTGGCGTACAGGAAGACACCCGTGAAGGCGAGCGCGATGAGGACCGCGCCTAACCCGTAGACGACGAGCGCGGCCGTCGCGCCACGCTCGGACAGGATGTACTCGCCGACCAGTGCGGTCGGGAAGGGAACGATCCCCACGGCGACCAAGAGGAATAGGTTCAAATAAAGGAAGGGCCGGTCGACGCGTCGACAATGCTCGAGCAATGTGTGGTGATTGACCCAGATGATGCCGATGGTCAGGAAGCTGATCAGATACGCCGCATATGCCGGCCACAGGCCGATCAGCGCGCGAACGAGGTCCCCCTCTCCCGGGGGGACGCGCAGCTCCAGGACCAGGAGCGTCGCCGCGATCGCGAAGACCCCGTCGCTGAAGGCTTCGAGGCGGCTCGTGCGCACCGCGACAGTCTGACCGAGCCCCGGCACGGCGCATGCGAGGACGCTGACCGTGGAGCAGACACGCCTCGACATGCACATGCACACGGAGTACTCCCGCGACAGCCGGGTTCTGCTTGCCGACTTCGCCGAGCTCGCACGAAAGGCGCAGCTCGGTGCGGTGTGCATCACCGACCACGACACCATCGAGGGTGGGCTGCGACTGCGCGAGATGAACACGGGCTTGCAGGTGATCGTCGGCGAAGAGATCACCACGGCCGAGGGCGAAGTCGTCGGACTCTATCTGGAGCGCCGTATTTCCCCGGGCCACAGCGCCGAGAAGACCGTCGCGATGATCCACGAGCAGGGCGGCCTCGCCTATGTTCCGCACCCCTTCAGCCGCAACCGCCGGCGGCACCTGCGGCGGAGTGTCCTCGAGCGGCTCGTACCCGCCATCGATATCGTCGAGGTGTTCAACGCGCGTGAGGTCGTTTCGTCAAGCAATGTGCGGGCCCTCGAGTTCGCGCGAGCGCACGATCTCCCCGGTGGCGTCGGCAGCGACGCACACAGGCGCATCGAGATCGGTCGCGCCTACGTCGACGTCCCGCCGTTCACGACCCCGCAGGAGCTGCTCATCGCGCTCCGCGAGGGAAAGGTCACGGGGACCCTCACGGGTGTAGGCATCCACGTCCGGACGTGGATCGACATGGGACGAAAGCTCATCCGTACACGCGTAGCGCGCCTGCGCGGCAGCGCACCGTGACCGGGAGCTCTCCGGCGATCTGACCGTCGGCGTGCACGGGCATCCGCTCCGAGGACGAGATCTCAATGACCTTGCCGCGCTGGATCCGCGGCGGCGTTCCTGGTCTGCCGCGCAACCAGATCTCCACCAGCGAGCGGATGAGATCGCGCCGTCCCATCCGCGGGAAGATCGCGACATCGAGTTCGCCGTCCGTCATGTCCGCTCTTGGCACCACCGGCAGCGCCCACGCGTAGTAAGGGCTATTCACGATGAGGACCTGAAGAACCTCATACCCCGCGGTCTGTCCGTCGATGGCGATCTCGATTCGGTGCGGGCTCGCCGTCGCCCAACGCACCACACGCCGCCAGGCGCGGGCCCAGCGTCCACGTTCGGCGTGCCGGGCCGCGCCGAACGCGTCGGCGTCGAGTCCAATGCCGCAGGTCTCGAAGAAGACCTTCTTCCCCACCTCGCCGACGTCGCAGCGCTTCACCTTTCGCTCCGCGATCACCCGCGCGGCGTCGATCGGCTTGAGCGGTATGCCCAGACCGTTGGCCACATTCATGAAGCTGCCGAACGGCAGGATGCCCAGGCTGACCGGACCGTCGAGAAGCGCCTCGGCTGCGGGCGCGACCGTGCCGTCGCCACCCGCAACGATCACCGACGGGAAACCCTCGGCTATCGCGGCCTTCGCGAGCTCCGCAGACGTCGGGTGCTCGGCGCCAGTCTCGCGTGTCTCGATGTCGAATCCGGCGGCGAGGAGCAGCCGAACGCATTCGGCCAGGTCCCCGTCATCCGCGGTCCGTTTTCCGGCTGCGGGGTTGTGGATCAGAAGCGCGCGCTCACCCATCGCGCGAGCCCAGGGCACGTGACGGGCCACCTCAAGGCCGAGCCGTTCGTCTTGACGGAAAACCATCGGAGGGGGAGCGATGGTCCGGGCGGCCGCGACCGGGCTGGCGACTGCGTTCTTCCGTCTGTACCTCCTGGAGGGCCTGGCGTCTGGGCCCGCGCGCCCGGCGGCGCTTCTCGCCGCGATCGCGGCCGAGCGGCTGCCGTTCGCCTCAGGCGCGTTCGGCCGGGCGCTGCAGTCGCTGATCGAGGGCGGTTACATCGCGCCTACCGCGGCGGCGATGGTCTGCCTCAGCCCGCTCGGAGCGGCGGAGCGCATGGCCGAGCGCGAGCGCTGGTCGGCGATGCTGCCGACGCTCCGGCGACTGCTCGGCGACGCCGAGGCTCGTCCGTTCCCGCTGGTCGCCGAGACCGCGCCACCGCGCGCGCAGCCGGTCGCCGAGGCGTATCTCGATCGCGTCCTCGTCGCCTCGGTGCGCGAGCGGATCGCGGCGGCCCGCGATGGCGGTCCGAGCTTCGCAGTGGTGCTAGCGCAGCTCGACGTGGACGGGGTCGTTGAGGCCAACCGCCGCGCGATGGTTCATCGGGCGATCCGAGCGACGCTGGGTGCGACCGCGACGCTCTTCGGCGGTGACGTCTCCGCTTATCGGTACGGCGAGAGTGGTGTCGCGGCGCTCGCACCGGTCGGACGAGACGTGGCACGGGGAGAGCGGCTTGCCGCGCTGGTGCGCGCGCGGCTGGACGAGCTCGTGCGGACGATGACATCGACAGTGCGCGTCTTCGGGGCGGCACGCTGGAGTGTGCGCGCCGGGGCGGCGACGTGGAGCGACAGCATGCAGACGAGCACGGTGCTGCTTCGCACCGCGGAAGCGGCGCTGGCCGCCGATGGCGAACGCCGCGACGCGGCCTGACGACCCGCGCGATCGCTTTTGCGACCGGCCCGATATGGCAGTTAAGATACCTAGGTATTCATGGCAAAGACTCCGAAAGAACATAGGAATGGACAAGCAATGCGCATCGGCCAGGCGGCCGAGCTGCTGGGCGTCTCGACGGACACGCTGCGGCGCTGGGCGGCCTCTGGAAGGATCCGCGTCCGAAGGTCATCCGGCGGGCAGCGCCTGGTCGGCCTCACGGAGCTGCGCCGGCTTCAGCGCGAAAGACGCGAGCGGACCAAGCAGCGGCCGATCGTCGCGCAGTCCGCGCGCAATCGCTTTCCCGGGATCGTCACGCGCGTCGAGAAAGACCGCGTCGCGGCGGTCGTAGAGGTCCAGGCGGGGCCGCATCGGCTCGTCAGCCTGATGACGGCGGAGGCGGCGACCGAGCTAGGCCTGGGGCCAGGCCGGAGCGTCGTGTGCGTGATCAAGGCGACGAACGTCGTGGTCGAGGTGCCGGCGGGCAGATGATCCGAGCGTTCGGCGCGCTCCTCGCTTGCGCTCTCGTCGCATGCGGTCCGCTGGTTCAGACGAGCGTGAATCGCCCGGAGGTACTGCTCGCGACCACGACCAGCTTCCAGGATTCAGGGCTGCTTGATGTTCTTGCCGCCGACTTCCAGAAACGCACGCCCTACCGGCTGCGGGCGACCGCCGTCGGGACCGGCGCGGCGCTGGCCATCGGCGCTCGGGGCGACGCCGATGTGGTGTTCGTACACGCGCCGAACGAAGAGCTCGCGTACATGCAGCAGGGAAACGGCGAGCGTCGCCTGCTGGTGATGCATAACGACTTCGTCCTCCTCGGTCCGCCCGGCGACCCCGCACACGTTCGGGGCAAGAACATCTTCGACGCATTGCGAGCGATCGCCGCCGCACGGGCGACGTTCATCTCGCGCGGCGACAAGTCCGGCACGGATATCTTCGAGAAGAACCTCTGGAAGCAGACCGGGATCGCTCCGGCCGGGTTCTGGTACGTGGAGGCCGCGACCGGCATGGGTCAGACCCTCACCGTCGCATCCGAGAAGCGCGCGTACACCCTGTCAGATCGCGGGACGTTCCTCGCCCGCCGTGGTCAGATCGAGGCCGAGATCCTGGTGCAGCGCGACCCTCCGCTGATCAACGTCTATCACGTGATCACGGTCGATCCGCACAAGTTTCCGAACGTGAACGCTGCCGGAGCGAATGCCTTCGCTGACTACATGGTCTCGGCCGAGACCCAGCGATTCATCGCCGCGTTCGGCGTGGACAAGTACGGCGAGCCGCTCTTCTTCCCCGACGCCGGGAAGAGCGACGCCGAGGTGCACTAGGTGGACCTGATCGTTCAGGGCCTTGGCGAGGCGGCGTCACGGCTGGTGTCGCTCGATCCGGACGTTCGCGAGGCGACCTCTGCGGCGCTGGTCGTCAGCGGGATCGCGACGATGCTCTCGGTGGTCACGGGAGTTCCCGCCGGTGCATGGCTCGGCCTCAGCAGCTTCCCGGGCCGGAAGTTCCTTCTCTCGATCGTCAACACCGGCATGGGTCTCCCACCGGTCGTCGTTGGTCTCTTTGTCGCGGTCCTCGTCTGGCGCAGCGGACCCTTCGGCGCTCTCGACTGGTATTGCACGCGGCAAGCGATGGTGGCCGCTCAATACCTCCTCGCCGCGCCGACGGTGGTCGGACTCACCGCGATCGCCATCCAGTCGATCGATCCGATGCTGCGCTTGCAGCTGTCCGCCCTCGGGGCGACGCGGCTCCAGACGCTCGGCATCCTCGTCCGGGAGGCGCGGTTGCCCATCCTGACCGCGGCGATGGCCGGCTTCGGCGCCGTGATCAGCGAGATCGGGGCGTCGCTGATGGTCGGCTGCAACATCAAAGGCGACACGCGCATCCTGACCACGGCGATCGCACTCGACACGAGCAAAGGCGAGTTCGGCTCGGCCTTCGCGCTGGCGTTCATCCTCTTGCTCTTGGTCTTCGCGGTGAACGCGGTGACGACCTGGGCGCAGCAGCGCCGGAGACCACTCTGATGGCGGCGATCATCGAAGCAACGGATCTCGTCGTGTCGCGCGGCGGACGCGAGGTCGTTCGCGTCCCCCGGATCGACATCGAAGAGGGTGAGACACTCGCGCTGCTCGGTCCGAATGGGGCCGGCAAGAGCTCTCTCGTCTTCGCCCTTGCCTCGCTCCTCCCGGCGAGCGGCGAGCTCCGTTTCCGGGGTGAGGTCGTTCGCGACCACGTCGCGTATCGACGTCGGATCGCCGTCGCGTTCCAGCGCCCTCTCTTGCTCGATCGCTCCGTGCTCGATAACGTCGCGCTCGGCCTCGAGCTGCGTGGCGTACCTCGCCCCGAGCGCGAGCGCCGCGCCCACGAGGCTCTGACGCGGATCGGGGTCGGAAGTCTCGGGCGGCGCCCCGCGTGGGCGCTCTCGGGCGGCGAGGCTCAACGTGTCTCGATCGCACGCTCGCTCGCGGTCCGTCCTGAGGTTCTCTTCCTCGACGAGCCATTCGGCGGTCTTGACGCGCCCACACGCGAGAGCGCCATAGCGGACCTGGGCAATGCCGTGCGGGTCGACGGCCTCACCACCGTACTCGTGACTCACGATCGCGATGAGGCCTTGTCGCTCGCCGAGCACGTGGCGGTGCTCATCGATGGCCGAGTGCGGCAGGCTGATCGTGCCGAGGTCGTGTTCGCAACGCCCGCTGATCCCGATGTGGCGGCCTTCGTCGGCGTGGAGAACATCCTTCCGGCTCGGGTGGCCTCATCCGACGACGAGCTCACCCACCTCGAAGTTGGTCGGCACCTGCTCGAAGTCACCGCAAGCGCTCCGCCCGGAGAGGAGTTCCCCCTTGTGGGAATCCCACCCGACGACGTGGTCATCGCTCGTGTCGCGCCGGCGACGAGCGCTCGGAACACGTTCGACGGTCGGATCCTCCGGGTCGAGCCGATCGGCCGGCGCGTGCGAGTGGTGCTCGATTGCGGCTTTCCGCTGGTGGCCCATGTGACGCATCGCTCCGCGCGCGAGCTCGGACTGCGTGCAGGAGACGACGTCGTCGCGTCGTTCAAGGCGACGGTCCCGCATCTCCTCCCACGCCACCGCCGCAACTAAACTCGCTCCGTGCCGATCAGCGCGACCTCGGCGCGTCCCGCACAGCGCCTCATGAGCGCGGACGACGCGCTCGCGCGGATCCTCGCAGGCGTCCCGGCGCTGCCGGCGGTCGACGTCCCGCTCCTCGATGCGCTCGGTCTTGTGCTCGCCGAGGAGATCTCCGCCGACCGCGACGTCCCGCCATTCCGCAACTCCGCGATGGACGGCTATGCGGTGCGCGGCGATGACGTCGCGACCGCTCCCACGCGGCTGCGTGTGGTGGGCGAGGTCGCGGCAGGCGGATTCCCCGACCGCGCCATCGGCAAAGGTGAGGCGCTCCGGATCATGACCGGCGCGCCGATGCCCGAGGGCGCCGACACCGTGGTGCGCGTCGAGGACACCGACAACGCAAGCGACGTCGTGACGATCACCGCGCCGACCCCGAAGGGGATCTCCGTGCGGCAGGCGGGGGAGGATCTTCGCGCAGGCGAGACGATCCTCGGGACGGGCACGGTGCTCCGGCCGGCGGAGATCGGCCTGCTCGCGTCCGTCGGTCGCGCGAGGGTGCGCGTTCGCAAGCGCCCGCGCGTCGCGGTGTTTTCGACCGGCGATGAGATCGCCGATCTTGACGCACCGCTCGGCAAAGGACAGATCCGCGACTCCAATCGCTACACGCTCGCCTCGGCGATCCGCGCTATGGGTGCCGAGCCATGGGTGCGCGGGATCGTGCCGGATTCGCCCGACGCGCTGCGCGCGGCGCTCCGCGAAGCGATGGCCGCCGACGCCATCGTGACGAGCGGCGGCGTGTCCGTAGGAGACCACGATCACCTGAAGCCGGTGCTGTCGGAGCTCGGCACCATCGACTTCTGGGCCATCGCGATCCGTCCCGGGCGGCCGCTCGCATTCGGCGCGCTGAATGACGGCGAGCGGCGCGTCCCGATCTTCGGCCTCCCGGGCAATACGGTCTCCGCGCTCTTGACGTTCGAGATCTTCGTCCGGCCCGCGCTTCTGCGGATGCAGGGCCGCGAACACGTGAGCCGTCCGCGCACCACCGCCCGGCTGCTCGAGCCGATCGAGAAGATCCCGTCGCTTCGCTTCTTCGCGCGCGGCATCCACGATCCGGGAGCGGGCACCGTGCGGCTGACTGGGCCGCAAGGCTCCGGGATCCTTCGTTCGATGTCGCTCGCGAACTGCCTCATCGACCTGCCGGCGGGCAGGGATCGCTATGAGGCCGGCGAGAGCGTCGACGTGATCCTCACCGAGCAGCCGGAGCCGCGGTAGATGCCGCCGCCCTCGGGCAGAAAGGCGCGACAGGCCGCGTACCTGGAACGGATCAAAGATCAGGCGGTCTCGACGCGACCCCGGAAGGCGAAGACGAGCCGCCGAAGCACGGCCGTTCTCACGCACCTCGATACGAAGGGCGCGGCCCGCATGGTGGACGTCGGCGCGAAAGGCGTGACAGAACGGCGCGCGGTCGCACGAGGACTGCTCCGCGTGTCGCCCGCCACCCGGGCGCTCGTGCGCGACGGCGCCACGCCCAAAGGCGACGTGCTCGCCGCCGCGCGGCTCGCTGGGATCATGGCCGCGAAGAAGACGAGCGAGCTGATCCCCCTCACCCACCCGCTGCCGCTCACGCACGCCGCGGTGGAGCTGACGATCGGGCAGGACGGCATCACCATCGAGGCGACGGTCTCGACCTCGGCCCGGACCGGCGTCGAGATGGAGGCGTTGACCGCGGTCTCCGTGGCGGGGCTCACGCTCTACGACATGCTGAAGTCGGTCGAGCGCGGGGCGCGCCTCACCGACATCCGGCTCGTCGAGAAGACGGGCGGAAAATCCGGGACGTATCGCGCCTCGTGAATGTGCGCGCGGGCATCATCACCGTGAGCACGAGGGGCGCTGCCGGAGAACGGACCGATGAGAGCGGCCCGGCGATGCGCGACGCGCTCGTCGCCGCGGGATGCGAGGTCGTCCACAGCACGATCGTGCCCGACGATGTCGAGGGCATCGCGACCGCGATCCTCGGAGCCCTGCGCGCGGGCGCGAACGTCGTCCTGACCACGGGCGGGACGGGCCTCTCCCCGAACGACGTGACGCCTGAAGCCACGCGGCGGGTCATCGACCGCGAGGTGCCCGGCATCGCCGAGGCGCTCCGTGCTAAGTCGCTCGAGAAGACGACGCACGGGATGCTCTCCCGCGGCGTCGCGGGCGCTGTGGGCCAGGCGCTCGTCGTGAATCTTCCGGGATCGCCGCGCGCGGTGCGCGAGTCGCTCGAGGTGCTGCTCCCGGTGCTCCCCCACGCCGTCGAGCTCCTCGCCGGCGGGAGCGGCGAGCGAGGGCACGCCGCAGGCAGGCGATGAAGCTCGCGATCGCCCCCGAGGTCAGCAAGGCGCTCGCCGCGGTCGAGGCGGTGGTGGCGCTCGAATCCACGGTCATCGCGCACGGGCTGCCGCGCCCGCGGAATCTCGAGACCGCGCGCGCGCTCGAGGCCGACATCCACGCGCTCGGCGCGGTACCAGCGACCATCGCTTTAAGCGACGGCCGCGCCGTGGTCGGCGCCGGCGATGTCCTTCTCGATCGACTCGCGAACGAGGACGGCGTGACGAAGACCTCACTCCGCGACATCGCTCCGGTCCTCGCGTCGCGCGGTCTGGGTGCGACGACGGTCGCCGCGACGGTGGAGATCGCGGCCCGCGCGGGCATCCACGTAGTGGCCACCGGTGGAATCGGCGGCGTGCACCGGGGCGCAGAGCGAAGCTTCGACGAATCCGCGGACCTCGAAGCGATCGCGCGTAATCCGGTCTGCGTCGTGAGCGCGGGCGCGAAGCTCGTCCTCGATCTCGCCTTGACTCTCGAGCGGCTCGAGACGCTCGGGGTGCCGGTGATCGGATTCGGCACCGATGATCTCCCCGCCTTTTACGTCCGCTCGAGCGGCCTTCGCCTGTCGCACCGCGTCAACGACGCGCTCGGCGCGGCACGCATCGCCCGCGAGCAGTTCTCGCGCGGCTCAGGCATGGTCCTGGCAGTTCCTGTGCCCCTCGAGATGGCGCTCGATCACGACGAGGTGGAGACCGACGTCATGCGCTCGATCGGGGTGGCCGAGCGTGAGGGGATCCGCGGCGCCGAGCTCACCCCATATCTTCTCCGCGCGCTCGGCGAATCCACACGAGGCCGCGCGCTCGACGCGAACATCGCGCTGTTACGTTTGAACGCGCGCGTAGCGGCGCAGCTCGCTCTTGCTCTCTGCACCTAGAGTCATCCGCCGCTAGATTTTCTCGCGGCCATGCAGCGCATACTCACGATCCCGCCCTCGCAGGACGAAGTCGCGCAGGCGGCCGACGAGATCTCGGGCGGGGCGCTCGCGCGAGTCACGGTCGAGCCCTGGCCGCGCGGCCGATCGCATCACGCCTATGTGCTCACCACGCCCGGTGAGGAGAAGTTCCTCTTCAAGGTGCACCGCAGGCCGCACGCCGGTCGCATGCGTCGCTTCTTGCACCTCGCTGAGCTCCTGCGGTCGAAACAGGTCCCGCATCCGACCGTCCGCTGGTTCGACGTCGAGAAGCGCACGTTGGAGGTGCCGTACTACATCCAGGACTTCATCAGCGGCGAGGACGCCGCGCGCTCGCTCGGGACCGTTTCGTTCACCGACCAGCACCGTGTCGGCGCGGAGCTCGGCCAGGGGCTTCGGACGATGCACCACGTCGAATACGTCGACACCCCGATGCCGTGGTCGACCGAGCTCGATGATCGGCTTCGCACGCGCGCGGCCGAATGTCGTTTCCTCGACGCGCTCGATCAGGAGTCGCATGCCACCGTCATCGCTTACTACGAGGAACGCCGCGACGCCCTCGAGGGCGTCGCGCGACGCCTGACGCACGACGACCTCAACCTCGCGAACCTCCTGCTCCAGCGGCGCGACGACGGGTGGCACTTTGTCGCGTTCCTGGACTTCGAGCGCGCGCGCGGGCGCGACCCACTTCTCGACCTCGTTCGTCTCGAGAGCTGGACGCTACCCGCCTGTCCCGCGATGGTCGCGCCGTTCAAGGACGCGTACGCCCACTTCGAGGACGACCAGTCCCGCCGGCGGTCGGAGATCTACGAGGTCTATCTCCTGCTGGCGGGGATCGTCTGGTACCGCCAGAACGAGCTCCCGGAGCGAGAGCGGTTCTGCCGGGAGCGTCTGCACGCCTGGCTCGCCGGCCGAGCGACCCCCTAGCTCAGCGCGCCACGCCCTCTGCCCGTCCGCTCGCGTACGACGCGATCCCGGCGAGCGCCGCTGCGACCGCGGCCCGACCGTCGAGCCCGGTCACGGGAGGCGGACGGCGTTCGAGCGTGCCGCCGACGAAGTCCGCGAGCTCCTCCCGATAGGCATCGCCGAAGCGCTCAAGGAATCCCGGGAAGAGATCGTGTATCGCGCCGCCGGGCGTGTAGACCTCGAGCCGCGTGCCCTGCTGCTGACCGACCATCGCGGTCCCGGTCGCGCAGACGATCTCGCTCCGCACGTCGTACCCGTACAGCGCTCCCCAATAGGTCTCGATGTCCGCGAGCGCGCCACGCACGAAGCGCACCGCATTGAGCGCGGCGTTGGGCGCGCGCTCGTGGGCATCGGGGGTGTGGCCGAGCACGGCCGCCGACGTCGCGACCGTCGCGATCTCGTCGGCCAGGAAGAAGCGCGAGAGGTCGAAATCGTGAATGGCCGACTCGAACATCATGTCGACGACGCCACGCGCGGCCGGCAGGTGCGTAGCCTCCCGATCGCGATGGGTGGCGCGGAAGAACAGCGGCTCGCCGAGAGCGCCCGACACGATGAGCCGCTTCGCTTCGGCGTACGCCGCGTCGTAGCGCCGCATGAAGCCGATCTGCAGCCGAGCCGATCCGCGCTCCGCGGCGTGTATGACGCGGTCGCAGTCGGCGAGCGAGTGCGCCATCGGCTTCTCGAGCAACACGTCCTTCCCCCGTGTGAGCGCCGCCACCGCCTGATCGGCATGGAAGCGCGACGGCGATGCGACGACGACGACGCGTACGCCGTCGTTCTCGAGCAGCTCGTCGAGCGAGGCGCACGCGGGAGCGCCGAGCTCCTGTCCGACGCGTGACGCGACGGTACGGTCGGCGTCGAAGACCGCGACAAGGCGTGCGCCAGGTATGTGCCATGCCGCGTTCTCAGCATGCCGGCGTCCCATGAGGCCGACGCCCGCGACGCCGACCCCGACGCGCTCGGTCGTCACCCGAGCTCGGCGGTGACGAAGGCGTAGCTCTTCGCCGCGTCGAGCTTCGGCTGGCGCGTCGAGCCCGGCGCGATGCGAATGTCCTGCTCGACGATGAGCCAGCCATCAAAGCCCGCGTCGCGCAGCGTGCCGAGCACTCCCGCCATGTCGATCGAGCCCGCGCCGACCGGCGCGAAGACATCCTCGCCAACGGCCGCGGTGAAATCGAGCTTGCGGTCCAGCGCGCGCCGGTACCGGTCGCGGTAGATGTCCTTGAGGTGCACGTGCCGGACACGTTTGGGATCACGGCGCGCGAGCGCGACGGGATCGCCGCCGCCGTAATAGACGTGCCCGGTGTCGAGGCAGAGACCGACGAGCGACGGGTCCGTGCGTCCAAGCAGCTCGTCTACCTCGCGCGGCGTCTCGACGTATGTCCCGGCGTGGGGATGGAACGCGCAGATGAGCCCCATCTCCTTCGCTCGCCGTGCGATCTCGTTCGCGCCATTGGCGAAGCGCTTCCAGTCGTCTTCGGAGAAGCGCGGATCAGTCGCGCTCACCCGCCCAGCGATACGCTCGCGCTCGGCGCCGCCCGCCTCCGCGAGCACGAGGACGGGCGCACCGAGATCGGCGAGGAGCCGCGAGGTCTCCATCGCGTAGGCGAACTGCTCGTCGTACCGGCCGGGGTCGTGAAGCGTGACCGGACAGAACGCTCCAGCGAGCGCGAGCCGGCGCTTGCGCAATTGGCGTTCAAGGCGGGCGGCGTCCTTCGGTAGGTAACCCGATGGTCCGAGCTCGGTGCCCGCGTAGCCGATCTCGGCCATCTCATCGAGCACGCGGTCGCTCGGAAGCATCACGCCCCAATCGGCGAGCTCGCATACGCCCCAGGTGATCGGCGCCGTGCCGAGCTTCATCCCCGATCCGTTCGCCGCCATCGTTCATAGACCTCCGGGAGTTCGGCGAGAGAGCGTATCTCCGCATCCGCGCGAACGTCGAAGGCACGCGGAGCGCCGACGGGATGCGGACGCGGCGGCGGATGCCGCAGCCAGACGCCGCGCATGCCCGCGCGCTGCGCGCCGAAGACGTCCTGGTAAGGCTCGTCGCCGACCATCAAAGCCTCGCGCCCGGTCGCGCCGGCGAGGGCGAGCGCGCGCTCGAAGATCGCCGGGTGCGGCTTGCGGTATCCGGTGCTGTGTGAGGTCACCACGCCGTCGATGAGAGCCCCGAGCCCGAGCTCGCCGATATCGGCGCGAAGCTCGTCATCGCCCGTCCAGAGCGTATTGCTCACGAGGACGATGCGCAGGCCATCGGCGCGCAGCCGCTCAAGCGTCTCCCGTGCCCCGGGCGCGACCTCGGTACCGATCGCGCGCGGCACCGCGACGATCCCGCGTAGCTCATCGACGTGCGCGCCGGCGATCCGCGGATCTTTTGCCCCGAGCCAGTGCTCGAGGACGACGAGCGTGCGCTGCCGCATCGGCTCGTCGGGATCGTCGCGGAGGAGCTCGGTGAGAAGATCGGCTTCGAGGAGCTCCTCGTACCAGTCGCGAAGTCCAAATCGTGCGACAAGGCGAGCGAGCACAGCCCGCCGCTGTGCGGCGGCGTCCCCCTGGACGCGAAAGATCGTGTCGCCGACGTCGAAGAGCGCCGCGCGGATCAATGCTCGATTCCTTGACGGCCCAATTGGCCGCTCCTAGGGTAGGCGCCGCGACTCGCATCAGGGGGAGGCGGACAGCATGAAGCGATGGCTTCGACCCATCACACCGATCATCGCGGCGCTCTTCATCGTCACGGCATGCGGCGGTTCGACGCCGAACGCGGGCGGGAGCGCGGCGCCGAGTGCGGCCGGGAGCGCGGCAACGAGCGCCGCGCCGGAGGACAAGGAGCTCGTCTTCTACAGCGGAGGCGACACCAACGTCCAGGACCTGCACGTCAAGCAGATCATCCCGGCGTTCGAGAAGGCGACCGGGATCAAGGTCACCTTCACGTTCCTCGAGCACGGCACCGGCGCCCAGGGCATCTACGACCGCATCAAGGCCCAGAAGGACGCGGGAAAGACGCAGTGGGACATCGATCTGTGGGAGTCGGACACCGGCTACTACACGCGGCCCGATGATCTCTTCCTGCAGGTCGGCGCGAGCGATATCCCGAACGTAGCGAAGGTCCCGAAGCCGACGCTCGACTTCGTCCAGAACAAGGCGATCCCCTATCGCGGCTCGAGCGTCGTCCTCGCGTACAACTCCGACAAGGTGACGAACCCGCCGCAGACGTACGACGACCTGCTCGCATGGATCAAGGCGAACCCGGGCAAGTTCGCGTACAACGAGCCCTCCACCGGCGGGTCCGGCGACGCGTTCGTCATCTCGATGATCTACAAGTACAGCGACTACCAGAAGTACGTGACCCAGCCGTTCAGCGCGGCGAACGAGAAGGACTGGGACGCGGCCTTCACCGCGCTCAAGGCCCTCGCCCCGTCGCTGTACAGCAAGGGCGTCTACCCGAAGGGGAACGCCGGCACGCTCGACCTGCTTAATCGCGGTGAGATCTGGATGGGCTCGGTCTGGTCCGATCAGTCGACGCAGGCGCTCGCGGCGGGCCAGCTCCCGAAATCGGTCAAGATCACGCAGATCAACCCGGCCTTCAACGGTGGCGCCGCGTACATCGGGATAACCAAGAACGCCACGCACAAGCAGGCCGCGATGAAGTACCTCAACTTCCTGCTCGAGCCCGCGCAGCAGTCGCTCATCGTGACCGGAGCGATGTCCGGGTACCCCGGCATCGATTGGCAGTACATGCCCTCCGACGCGCGGACTCGTTTCTCCGGCGCGGACAAGGAGTACCGCCTCTGGCCGGGCGGGACGTATGGCCAGGACATGCAGCGCCTATGGCACGAGAAGGTGGCGCAGTAGGGCGAAAGTAGGCCCGGGAGCCGACGGCGTGGCGGTCGTCACATCCGCTCGCGCCGTCGGTCGCCCGCGGCGGCTCGACCGCTCCCGGGTGGCAGGCGTTCTTCTGGTCCTGCCTTCACTCCTCTACCTCACGGTCTTCGTTTTCATCCCGGTCATCAAGGCGTTCGCCACGTCGTTCACCGTCCGCGACCGGGACGATGCGGGGAACTACACCTATCGGGTCGGGCTCGACAACTACAACCAGCTCATCGCGAGCGACACGCTGCGGTCGAACGTCATCTTCACGGTGTTCATCGCGGTCGCGTCGGTGTCGATCGTGTTCGTTATCGCCTACGTCATCGCTCTCGCTCTGCGCTTCGGCCGAGGCCCGAGCGCGCGCTTCCTTGGGCGGATCTACATCGTCCCGCTCTTCATCCCGTCGGTCATCGCGAGCTACGCGATGATCACATTCCTCGCGAACCATGGTTTCGTCGACGGCATCCTCCAGGCGGTCGGACTTCCCGATGGGGCCTTCCCGAAGATCGTCTTCGACTGGAAGGGGATCGTCATCACGCAGGTGTGGCTCTCGCTGCCGTTCATGACCGTGCTGCTCTCTTCTGTCCTACTCGAGATCTCCGATTCGCTGATCGAGAGCGCGCGCGACGTCGGCGCGTCTTCGTGGCAGATCTTCCGGCACATTGTGCTGCCGCTCTCGGCGCCGGGAGCGCTCATCGGCGTCACGTTCATATTCCTGGGAGTGATCGGCGGGTTCACCGTTCCGTACCTGCTTGGACCGAACGCGCCGCAGATGCTTGGTGTGTCGATGGTCTACTACATGACGAACTACTTCGAACCGTACATCGCGAGCACGCAGGCGGTCGCGATCTTCCTCTTGTCGCTCGTCGCCGCGGTCTATTACGTCCGGCAGCAGTTCAAGCGGGAGATCCGCTAGTGGCCGCCCAGGTCCCAGCGCTGCCGGCGATCCGGCTCGCGTGGTGGATCGACGACCCGCGGATCCGGCGGATGCTGCTGCGCCTGTTCGCCGCCGCGCTCGCGGTCTTCATCGGGATCCCGCTGCTTACGCTCGTGCTCTGGTCGTTCGCAGGTGAATGGTTCTGGCCGAACCTCATCCCCAGCCAGTGGTCGCTGCGGTGGTGGCAGGAGGTTCTCGAGAACCCGCGGGTCACGAACGCGATGTTCCTGTCGTTCACGATCGCGCCGGTCGTCACGCTGCTCACCGCCCTCGTCGCGATCCCGGCGGGCTACGCATTCGCACGGCTGGACGTCCCGTTTCGACGCACGCTGCTTCTGCTGTTCCTCATCCCGAACGCCTTCCCAAGGATCGGCCTCTACGTTTCGCTCGCCGTTCTCTACTACCAGATCGGCCTCATCGACACGTACTGGGGCATCGTCTTCCTGCACATGATCGGCACGATGGTCTACATGACGTGGATCACGACCGCGACCTTCCGCTCGATCGACCCGCATCTCGAGGAGGCCGCGCGCGACGCGGGCGCCTCGCCGCTCCGCGCTTTCTTCTCGGTCGTGCTGCCACTGGCGATGCCTGGAATCATCGTCGCTTCGCTCTTCAGCTTCCTCGCATCGGTCGACGAGGCGCAGGGCACCTTGATCGTCGGCACGCCCCACTACATCACCATGCCGGTGCTTCTGTACACGCTCATCTCGAGCTTCCAGCGGCCCGTCGCCGCCGTATTCAGCGTGCTGCTCGCGCTCCCCTCATTGCTCCTACTGATCGTCGCGCAGCGCTATCTCCACAGCGAGTACGTTGCCGCGGGACTCGGACGCGTTTAGCGATGGCCGAGGTCGATCTTCGGGGCGTTTCGAAGGGATACAAGGACACGACCGCGGTCGACGACCTCTCGCTCCACATCAAGGACCGCGAGTTCGTTGCTCTTCTCGGGCCATCGGGCTGCGGGAAGACGACGACGCTGCGCATGCTCGCCGGGTTCATCCGTCCGGACAGCGGACAGATCCTCATCGACGGGAGAGACGTTACGGACGTGCCGCCTGAGCGCCGCCCGACGGCAATGGTCTTCCAGAGCTACGCGCTCTGGCCGCACATGACCGTCGCCGACAACATCGCCTTCGGTCTGCGTCTCCGCAGGCTCCCGAAGTCCGAAGTGGAGGACCGGACCGCAAGGATGCTCGAGGTCGTGGGTCTCCCCGGTGTCATGAGGCGTTACCCGTCGCAGCTCTCCGGCGGCCAGCAGCAGCGCGTCGCATTGGCACGAGCCCTCGTCCTCGGCCCGAAGATCCTTCTATTGGACGAGCCGCTCTCGAATCTCGACGCGAAGCTTCGCGTGCGGATGCGCGACGAGATCCGGCGGATCCAGCAGGAGCTGCAGATCACGACGGTCTATGTGACGCACGACCAGGAGGAGGCACTCACGATGGCCGACCGTATCGCGGTGATGAACAAAGGCATCCTCCAGCAGGTCGGTGATGCTCTCGACATCTACGACCGACCGGCGACCGCGTTCGTCGCGGACTTCATCGGCTCGAGCAATCTTCTGAGCGGGACGCTGCGCCTCGGGGGCACGAGTGCCGTCGCGCAGGTCGGCGAAGCGCGCGTGCCGGTCGAGGCGGATGGACTACCGGATGGAGCGGCGGTCACCGTGTCGGCGCGCCCGGAGGACATGGAGGTCCTGCGCGCACCGGCCCCGGACGCGTTCCGGCTGGAGGATCCGCGGCTTGTGAACTTCGGCGCCTACAAGCGACTTCTCGGGCGGCATCCCGCGTTCGGCCAGCTCGAGGCGCGCGTACCGAAGGCGTTCGCCCTCGGGAAGGAGCCGGTGTACCTGCGGTTCACGCGAGCCCGCGCTTTCACGAGTGACGAGGGCGATCGGAGCTAGGTCTCTGCGCGGCCCGCAGCGGCGAACGCGCGGGCCGTGTTCGTGGTGACGATGTCGACCCCCGCGGCGACGACACGAGCGAGTCGCTCGCGCCAACGCGGGGTCTCCGCATCCAGCGTCCAGACATCGACTTTCAGACCAAGCGCGTGAAAGATCTCCGCCACATCCGCGACGCCGTCGTCGAGCATGCGCTCGAACATCGAAAGGCGGAGATGCGTCTCCGTCACACCGGGCACGAGGCGCATGATCCCGCCGAAGCGGTCGCGCAAGTAATCGGCCGTGGTCGAGTCACGGCGTTTCGCGAGCGGATGTGCGTCGAAATAGCCATACGCGCCCTTCGGGAGACCGATCTCCTTCTCCGCTTCGCTGTCGATGTACGCGTGCGGGTTGAGGCTCACCCCAAGTGTGGGATCCACGCTCTGGAGACGACGGAGATTCCAGTCCGCGGAGCAGCTGAAGTGCGCGCGGTCCTTGACCGGTTGCACCGCGCGCGCGAGCGCCGCCGCCTGCGGCCAGGCATAAGGGGCGAGGTCCTTGAGGTCGAGCTCGATGCGCCTCGGGTACTCGTGCGCGGCGATGAGCGCGACGGCCTCGGAAAAAAGAAGGGGGTGCGACCCGTCCTTGAGTCGCGCGCGCGTCGCTTCGGCCGCCGTGGCGTCGCGCACCAGACCGCGCCTGTCGGTCACGCGATCGAAACGATCGTCGTGAAAGATGACGAATTCGCCGTCCCGCAGGAGCTGGAGGTCGATCTCAACGCGGAGGACGTTCTCGCGCGCGCACTCCTCGATCGCGAGCGGCGAGTTCTCGGAATAGGTCCCGCTCCACAGGCAGCGGTGGACCTTCAGCTCGACGACACGGCCGTCGGTCTGGAGGAACGAGTCGGGGTTCGGGGCGCCGCTCACGTCAGAGACGGTCCGCCCACACCGGGTTCGAGAGGGCGACCACATCACCCCTCTCTGAGACGAGCTGCGCGCGCGCGAATCCTGCGCCCGCGGGGACGTCGAACGTGGCGTCCCAGGCGGAGCTGTCGACCACGAGCCGCTGCGGGGAGCGGGCAGCGGTGATGAGCTCGAGCCTCGCGCCCGCGCCGTCGCGCACCTCCAAGGCCACGCGCCCGGCGCGGCCGCGGTCCGGCTCGAGGTACAGCTGCGGGCCGCGCGGCGACGCGGAGACGAATGACCGGCCGTCGCGCAGCGCGGCGAGGATCGTGGCGACCGTTGGCCGATCTCCCGCATCGACCCACGTCGTCGGCGTACCGAGCGCGTCGAGATGACCTGCTGGGACACCGCTTCGATGCAGGTAGTGCGTGTCGCTGCCGCCGACGGCCGCGCGGCGCACACCGCGACGTAACAGCTCCTCCCAGTACGCGAGAGAGGCGGCATTCAGCTGCGCCCAGGGTCCGTTCCACACCTCGACGGCGTGGAAGCCACCGTCGACGGCGTATTCCCACGGAGGCCCGAACGGTTTCGGGTGGCAGATGCTCACTACGGCGCCGCTCTCGGCCGCGGCCCGCATCGTCCGCTCCACCGCTTGTGCCTCCGGCTCGCGGAATTCCCACCAGCGATCCGTCCCCCAGGCGTTCCAGTGGCCACCGTAGGTCGTGACCTCGACGCCGGGAAGGACGATCGGCAGGCCGTCGCCGCCCGGTCCGTAGGCGAGCTGATGGCCGACGTTGTTGTGGTCGGTCACGCCGAGGAAATCGAGGCCCGCCTCTGATCCCGCGATCAGCATCTCCTGTGGCCACGAGTCGCCGTCGGAATAGAGCGTGTGGCAGTGGAGATCGCCGCGCAGCCAGCCCTCCCGCGCTGCGGGCAGCGGATCGGGATCGACCCGGCGCACGGCGCCGCTCATCCGCCACGGCGAGCGGAGTCCGGGATCGAACCAGACCTCGACCTTCCAGTCGCACCCGCGCGGTCCGACTTTGTACGGGCCGAGGAGCACGTGCCACGTGCCGGCGCCGATCCTTCCCTTGCGATAGGGCGGCGTGGCCCACGTCTCATCGATCGTGAGCTCCATCTTGTTGCTTCCGCTCCAGCCGCGGAACCCCGCGCTCGATTCCGCGATCCCGCGCTCGTCGAAGAGCCCAATGTCGAGCGTGTTGCCGCCGGTGATGAGCGGGTCGGAATCGATCTGATCGCTGTAGGCATAGCGGATGTGCAGCTGGCGCCGGCCGCTCGGGACCTCGAACGGCACGTGGGCGTAGCGCCGCTCGTGATCTTTGTCGAAGTGACCCTCGAGGACGAGGTCCGCCTTCGGGAGCTCGTCGGCCCTCAATTCAGGGCGGCGCCGCTCGACGCATCGAAGACGCGCAGGGCGTCGGGGCGAGCGCGCAGGAAGACACGCGTGCCCGGATCGGGACGCACGTCGGGCAGGGTGCGCACCTTGAGCAGGGCGTCGCCGAGCTTGACGTTGACGATGACCTCGCTCCCGAGCGGTTCCGACACGAGCACCTCGGCGGGATGCGCCCCGGACACGGATGTGCGCTCGAGCTCGATCGCCTCCGGCCGCAGCCCGACCTTGAGGCCGTCGGCGCCTGCGACCCCTCGCGGCGCGTCGAGGCGCCAGCCGCCGGTGAGCACGAGCGACTCGCCATCGCGATGCGCGTCGACGATGTTCATCGGCGGGCTGCCGATGAATTGCGCGACGAAGAGGTTCGCGGGCCGCTGATACACGGTGTCGGGCGTCCCGAGCTGCTGGAGGCGGCCCGCGTCGAGCACGGCGATACGGTCCGACATGGTCATCGCTTCGGCCTGGTCGTGAGTCACGAAGATGGTGGTGACGCCGAGCTGCTGCTGGAGCGCCTTGAGCTCCGTGCGGGTGTGGGTCCGAAGCTTCGCGTCGAGGTTCGACAGCGGCTCGTCCATCAGGAACACGCGCGGTTCGCGGACGATGGCGCGCGCGAGGGCGACGCGCTGCTGCTCGCCGCCGGAGAGCTGGGCCGGCCGTCGGGGCAGCAGGTTCACGATGCCGAGGAGCTCCGCGACGCGTTCGACCTTGCGCCCTCGCTCGGCCGCGCTGAGCTGCCGCACGCGCAGCGGGTACTGGATGTTGTCGCGCACCGACATGTGCGGGTACAGCGCGTAGCTCTGAAACACGAGCGCGACGTCGCGATCCTTGGGCTCAAGGCGG
>WNGI01001735.1_pt1 | contig 22760 bp, 24 predicted proteins | sample 5400621 | NCBI WGS metagenome assembly WNGI01 (sample SAMN13153374, study PRJNA577476) | soil metagenome | isolation source: 20 cm soil or saprolite under Garry oak tree replicate 1 | place: USA:California | collected 2016-06-15
TTGCCGACGAAGATCTTCGCCTTCACGGGCACGTTGCCCCCGTTCTGAGCAGTGACGTTGAACGTCACGGTGGCGTTCGACTCGTTCGGCGACTCGAAGCTTGGCTTCGGATCGTTGTCGGAGGTCCCGTTCGACGAGGCTCCGGCGCCCATTCCGCGCCGGGCGAACGCGTGCCAAAGCTCGGTCTGGTTCGCGCCGCCGAAGCGCATCATGTCGGCGGCGAGATAGGCGTCTCTGGCGTCGAGCATGCTGACGCCCGACTGCATCAGCAGCCAGGCGTCGTACATGATCTGGATCCAGCGGCGGTTGCCTGGGCACTGGTCGGCGGGGAGGTCACCGGCCCCGCAACGCTTTTGAAGCGCGGCATCGGACGCCGGGAAAGACCCGTTGTATTTGTCGATCAGCGCCTGCCGGATGTCGAAGTTCGTCCCGTTCCAGACCTCGCCGTCGGCGTGCACCTCGGGCCCTGGCGTGTCGAAGCCGAGGTCGCTGTAGTTGAGCGGGTTCTGGTCGAGGGCGTAGTCGCGAATCCCGACCGTCTTGTTGCCCGTCACATACGCGCCGACCGAGAACGGATTCTCGCCGTTCGTCGGCACGAAGCCGTTCTCGTTCAGATACTCGACCGCGTCGAGGTCGGACCACGACTCGCCCATCGAGCCGGCCTGGTAGCCGCTGAGGCCCGAGTCTGGGCCGGCCACCATCCGGTTCGAGATCATGTGCGTGTACTCGTGCCCGAAGACGGAGGTGTCGAAGTCGCCGTCGACGCAGGGCGCGTAGAAGGCGCCCGCGATCGGCTGGAACAGGTACTGGTTCGTGATCGGCGGAATACCGTCGTTGAGCGTGATTTGGTTCGCGTTGTCACGCCCGAGGTAGCTCGGTGCGCCTCCGTCGACCGCGCCAGCCTGGACGTCACCCTCCTCGGGATCGCCCTCGCGACCGGCCGGATACGGCCCGGGAGCCGTGTTCCCAAAGTTGTACTCCTGGGCGTTGAAGTTCGTCTCGGTGAACCCGAGGCGGTACGAGAAGTCGTGCATGCGGTTGTGGCCGACGAAGAGGTTCGTCACCGAGGCCAAAATGTCGTTGCCTTGGGGCACGAGGTTGGCCGGGTTGCAGCTGCTCGTGAACCACGCGTTCGTCCACGGGTCGATGTAGGCACGATCAGGATGAACCGGCTGCTGGTGCGCACCGCCGGCCGTCAGCGGACTGAGCCACGCCTCGCCCGTCGTCGCGTTGTTGCCGTTGGTCGTGGCGGTGGACACCCCGGTGTGCGGATCGGCGTCCCATGGCACGCGTGAAGCGATGTTCTTCACCGCGTACTCGCAGTTGGAATCGGGGGGGGCCACCGCGGTGAGCGAGTCGAGCCAGCACCAGACGATGCGGGTATCGGAGCTCGGGTTGCCCCACGGGTAGGACGGCGAGGGGTTCAGCGCCGGATTCGCCTTGAAAGCCTTCCACTTGGGCGTGTTCGTCAGCGGTGGCTGCGTTCCGGCGACGTCGTTGAAGGTCAGCGTTCCGTGGTAGGTGAGCGGGTCCACGAACGGGCCCGCGGGATTCGGCGACGGACACACCTGGGCGTAGAAGGTCGCACCCGTCGGTACGCCTCCGGGCGGCTCGTAGTGGACCGCCTCCGGGCTCGTACCGACGTCTGAGCTGCCGACGACGTTCAGGGAGGAGTCCAGCAGGTCGAGCTCGACGTCGTTCGTCGCGATGTCGGCGCTGGCCGCCGTGTCGATCGACTTCGTGGTCGGAGGCGCCGGGTAGGGCCCGTGCAGCGGCCCGCACTGCCCGGTCGCGGTTCCGCTCATCGCGCCTTCGTATTCGCACTGGCGACCCGACGCGTCGCAGGTCGAGCCGGGGTCGAGCGAGGCCGCCTGCTGAACATCGTTGTGGCGGAAGAGGATCTCGGAGTTGACCGCATCGACGAAAACCGTGTACGCCGAGGCGCCACCGTTGTTCCGCACGTCGAGCACGATCGCCTCGTAGGCTGGCCGAACGCCGTCGGCGGGCGTCGGAAAGGCCACGAGCCTCACTCGCTGGAGGTCATTCAGCCCCGCCGCTCGGAAGGTGAGCCAGCCGTTGATGTTCTTGCCGGCGCTGAGCGCGAGCATCGAAAGGTTCTGGCCGACGTTGGTCGCGGCCACCAGCCAGGCCTGCTGGGGGCCGAGCACCGGCTGCGCCGGTCCAGCCCCGTCTCCCGCAGACGACGACGAGACGTACGCGACCTTGCCGCCGACCACGCCAAGTGTAATCAGGCCGTCCTGCGTAGCAGGCAGGCCACCGAAGGTCTGGCGGAAGAGCACGGCATGGCCGTCGTAGCCGGCCATCTTCGAGTCGTTCAGTAGCTCGAGATTCGCGACTCCCTGGTCCGACAGACGGAAGAGCGCCTTGTTGGCGCTGACGAAGCTGCGGGCCGCCGTGACGGGATCGCTGCCGAGACCGGTCGCTAGGTAGCCGCCGTAATTGATCAGCGACGCCGGCGTGCCGTACTGGTTCCAGGTCACGTGGGCGCCGAGGCCGGACACGATTGCCTGTTGCGCGGCCGTCGGCGCCACGCTCGCCGTACGCGAATCGAGATCTGGAAGACCTTGCTGCGATTGAAGGATGTCCCCGACGCCCTGCGCAGTCCCGGGCAGGGCCAGGACCGTAGCGGCAAGGGGGACCACAGCGAAGAAGAGAAGCCTGGGCAACCTCATGAGTCTGCCTCCTCTGAGCCGGGATTCCTGGACGGGAGCGCGCGACGCGACGGCGACCTCAGGTCTCCCCTGGGTGTTCCCCCGACGAAATGCGCACCCGCCAAAAGCGGCGGAACTTATACCCAGCTCGGCCGAAAATGCAACCTTGGATATCTAGGGAGATTTAGGAAGGGAAAATTTGCTTATCTAAAACGCCCTTGATTGACCGATCAATCAGGTCAGGGAGAACATGAAATCGGCAGATAATTCTTTTGAAAGCCTTCGCTTGCCGCGCTGGCTGCATCAAAGAGAAAGCTAGGAAGGAGTCGCGTAGCCGCGCATGCCGTCCACGAGCAGCAGGTAGAAGCGGTCTGCCAGCTCGTCCGTGTCCCGGCCTGGCTGGAGCCACGTGTACGCCCAGTTGACCGCGGAGAGAACGAGCAACGCTGCCGTCGCGTCGTCGAGATCGGTGCGCAGTTCGCCGCGGTCGCGGCCCTCCCGAAAATAGGCGCGGATCCGTTCCTCGTAGCGCCGTCGCTCGGCGACGATCTCCTCGCGGCGCACGCTTTCGAGGTAGCGCCATTCCTGGACGAAGACGGTGGCGACATCGAGTTGGTCGGCGACCACTTGCAGGTGCGAGCGCAGCGCCAGGCGGATCTTCTCCGTGGCCGGCGCCTCGTCGGGGATCGCATCGAGCCCTGCGTGAAAGGCGCGCGCCCCTTCTGCCATCGTCTCGTACAGCAGGTCCTGCTTCGAGCTGATGTGCGCGTAGAGCGAGCCCTTCTGCACCCCCATCGCCTCGGCGAGGTCGCCGATCGAGGTGCCGTGGTAGCCCTTCTCGGCAAAGAGGCGCGCGGCCTGACGGGTCAGCTCGTTTCGCCTCGTCCTCACCTGGGGTACCCTAACGATCGTTAGGGTCGAGCAAAGGAGCGTTGTGGACGCAAGAGAGCAGGAATTCCTCGACTACGTGCAGGGCGGCGGCCAGGTCGAAACGGACGACTGGCTGCCGGACGAGTACCGGGCCAAGCTGATCAAGTTCATCGAGATGCACGGCAACTCGGAACTGATGGGCGTCCTGCCGGAGCGCGAGTGGATCCTGCGCGCGCCGACGCTGCAGCGGAAGCTGGCGCTGACCGCGAAGGTGCAGGACGAGGTCGGCCACTCGCAGCTGATCTACCGCGTCGTCGAGGACCTCGGCAAGCCGCGGGAGCAGTGCCTGGACGACCTGATCTCCGGCAAGTCGAAGTTCCACAACGTCTTCCATTACCCGACCAAGACCTGGGGCGACGTGGGCGTCATCGCCTGGCTGGTCGACGCGGCGGCGATCATCAGCCAGAAGGCGCTCCTCAAGTGCTCGTACGCGCCCTACGCGCGGATCATGAAGAAGATCTGCTGGGAGGAGTCGTTCCACATCCTCCACGGCCGCGACGTCGTCCTCACGATGATGCTCGGCACCGACGAGCAGCGCGAGCTCGTCCAGGAGGCATTGAACCGCTGGTGGGGCCCACTGATGCAGTTCCACGGCAACCCGATCTCGCGCGACGAGGATCCGATGTACGTCTGGCGGATCAAGTCGCAGGGCAACGAGGAGGCCCGGCAGCAGTTCCTCGACGGCTACGTGCCGCAGATCTGGGAGCTCGGCCTGACGGTTCCCGACCCGAAGCTCGGCAAGAACGAAAACGGTGTCTGGGACTACACCGAGCCCGACTGGGACGAGCTCAAGCACGTGGTCACCGGCCACGGCCCGAAGACGGCCGAGCGGCTCGAGCTGCGGCGGTCTACCCGCGAGGAGACTGCGTGGGTGCGGCGGGCGATGCTGGCCGAGGCGGCTTGATCTACGAGGTCTTTCGGCAGGAGCGCAAGGGCCAGGCATTCGCGCATGCCGGCTCGGTCGAGGCTCCCAACGAGGAGTTCGCCGAGGCCTACGCGCGCGAGCAGTACGGGCGGCGCGGCGAGTCGACGGCGCTCTGGGTCGTCCCGCGTGAGGCCGTGCACGAGATCGACGATTTCGCGGACGAGCTGCAGAAGAACTACCACCGGGTCGACGGCTATCCGCTTAAAGAAAAACTCGGGAAGGCACGTGAACGCGCAGAAGCTGCTCGAGCTCGCTGACGACGAGCTGATCCTCGGCTGGCGGAACTCGGAGTGGACCGGGATCGCGCCGCTGCTCGAGGAGGACGTTGCGTTTTCGTCGATTGCCCAGAACGAGATCGGACACGCGCGCGCCTGGTACGAGCTCGCGGCGGGCGAGCTCGGCACGACCGCCGACGAGCTCGCCTTCGACCGGCAACCCGACGAGTACCGCTGCTCGACGCTCGTCCAGCTCCGGCTCGTGCCGGACTGGGCGCGGACGATTGCCCGCCACTGCGTCTACGAGCGCGCAGACCGCGCTCGGATCGAGGCGCTCAAGCTGTCTGGCGATACAGAGGTGGCCGGCCTGGCGGCGAAGATCGACCGCGAAGAGGCGTACCACCGCATGCACGCGGAGATGTGGTTCGAGCGTCTCAAGGACGAGCCGCGCTTCTCGGCGGCGCTCGAGGAGCTGGAGCCGCTGTTCGACGTTCGGGAGGAGCACGTCCCGGAGTTCGCGGCGCTGTGGGAGGAGATGACGATGGTGCGGCGCTCGGTCGCGGAGGCGACGTGGTAACCCGGCAACAGGTCTGGGACGCGCTCGCGGAGATCCCGGATCCCGAGATCCCGGTGATCTCGCTCGTCGACCTCGGCGTGATCCGCTCGGTGGACGTGTCTCGGGACCAGGTCCGGGTGGAGTTCACGCCGACCTTCCTCGGCTGCCCCGCGCTCGAGGTGATGCGCGACGCGATGGCGGAGCGGATCGCGGCTCTCGGCGTCCAGCCCGACGTCCAGGTGATCTCGGACGACTCGTGGTCGACCGACCGGATCACACCCGCCGGGCGCGAGAAGCTGCGCGCCAGTGGCTTCGCGCCGCCTGCTCCACGCGAGCTGAGCGGGCCGAAGCTCGTCCAGCTTCAATCGAACGCGTTCCGCTGTCCGTACTGCGGCTCGCAGGACACGGCGCTCGAGAACATTTTCGGGCCGACGCCCTGCCGCTCAGTGCGCTATTGCCGGAGCTGCAGACAGCCGTTCGAGCAGTTTAAGACGATCTGACCGGCCCGCGGCCTCGCGGAGAGTCTCGATCAGTTCGTCGAACGGACAGCCCTTGCAGAGATAGGCGGCCGCCCCGGCCATGCGCGCCCGGAAGGCGATCTCTCCGTCGGTAAGCGCGCTGAGCATGACGACGCGGGTCCCCTCGAGCTTCTCGGTGATCTTCGAGGTGGCATCGATGCCGTCGACGCGCGGCATGCTCACGTCCATCACCACCACGTCGGGCTGAAGAATCGATGCCAGGTATACGGCTTCAGCGCCGTCGGCGGCTCTGGCGACCACGTCCAGCTCGGGAACGTCATCGAGCATTTCGGCGAGAGTCCTGGCGAAGAGCTCGTGGTCGTCCGCGATCAAGACCCTCAGGGGCTGCGACTCGGGAAGGTCGGGTGTCATGAGAAGCGTCCTTTCGTTTGCGGTCCGATGCGCTAAGAGGTCGAGCCGCGATTCGAAACTTGCGCGACCCGCGAGCGAATCACTCGTTCGGGCAGCCGGCCGGGCGGAGCGGTTACTCGCTGACCGAGATGTTGAAGCTCGGGTAGCGGCTCGTCAGCAAGTAGGCGTAGGCCGCTGTCTGCTGCTCGTAGCGAAGGGCGAACGCGGCGAAGTTCCGCAGCCCCTCGGGAACGCGGCCCAGGACGAGCGCGACGAACCAGCTGAAGACCGCGAGTGCGCGGTTCAGGTAGCCCATGATCCCCGAGATGATGTAGGCCGGGATCGCGAGGATCAGGCGGAACGCGACCGTCCAGCGGTTCTGCGGCTGGGGCGGGTCGACCTCGAGATCGATCGCGTAGCCCGGCTGGCCGCCGAAGCCCGGGAACGGGTCCGCGATCAGGAGCACGTACGAGTAGACGTGAGTCTGGTAGCGCAGGTAGGTGGCAATGAAGTTGTGGAGGCCTTCGGGCGACTGTCCCTTGACGAGCGTCGCGAACCAGTTGGCGATCGCCGCCAACAACGCCACGATTCCCCAGAGAATGAACCAGATCACGTGCGGGATCGCGAGGAGCAACCGGAAGAAGACCGTCAACCGATTTCGCCGCAGGTCGTCGTTGACGACCAGCCGAACCGGGTGCCGTGCCTGGACCGTCGCCTCGCCTGCCTGCTCCACGTGACGATCCTAGAACAGGATCAGCGTCCTTGGAAGTCCGGCGACCGTTTTTCCAGGAACGCGTTGACGCCCTCGCGAAAGTCCGCCGTCTTCGTGGCCGCGGCCTGAAGCTGCGCTTCCCACTCGAGCTGATCGTCCAGCGCCGCGGCTGGCGAGCGGTCGAGCAGGCGCTTCGTCATCCCGATCGCGCGGGTCGGCAGGGCCGCGAGCTCCCCCGCGACCTCCGCGGCGCGCGCCGCGAGCCCGTCGGCGTCGACGACCTCGGAGACGACTCCCCATTGCTGAGCTTCGGCTGCGGTCAGACGCCGGCCAGAGCAGAGCCACTCGAACGCGCGTGCCTGGCCGACGAGCCGCGCGACGAAAAACGTGCCGCCCGAGTCCGGGACGAGGCCGATGTTGACGAAGGCAGGCACGAAGGTCGCCTGGTCGGAGGCGATCCGCAGGTCGCAGGCGCACGCGAGCGAAAGCCCCGCCCCGGCCGCGGCGCCGTTGACGGCGGCGATCACCGGTTTCTCGAGCGCGCGGATCGCCTTGATGTTCGGGTGGTAGGTGCCGCGCAGGCGCGAGCCGATGTCCCCAGCCGATTCTCTGAACTCGGTCAGGTCCTGCCCGACGCAGAAGCCGCGGCCGGCGCCGGTGATCACAACCGCGCGGAGGTCATCGGCACGCGCGTCCTTGAGCGCCGCCGCGAGCGCTGTGTGCGTCGCCGCGTTGAGCGCGTTGAGGACGTCGGGGCGATTCAGGGTGACGGTGAGGACCGCGCCGTCGCGCGACGTCTCGACCTCGGCCATGCGCGCGAGCCTAAAGGACTTCGCGAGCCCGTTCCCCGTTGCTAGCTTGGCTCGATGGCGGAGCTGACCTTCATCGGGTCTACCTACAACACGCCGGACGAGGACGAGGCGCTCGACGCCTACTCCCGGGCGGTCACCGCGGTCGCCGAGCGGCTGACGCCGTCGGTCGCGAACCTGCGGGTCTCGCGGCGCGTCCGTGGCGGCCGCCGGCTGGACGGCGGGGGCAGCGCCGTCGTGATCACGCCCGACGGCTTCACGCTGACCTCGGCGCACGTGATCGAGCGCACCGACGGCGGGCGCGCCTCGTTCGTCGACGGCCGCGAGCTCGCCTTCGAGGTCGTGGGCTCGGATCCGATGTCGGACCTGGCGCTGCTGCGGGTCGACGCCCGCGACCTGCAGCCGGCCGAGCTCGGCGACGCCGAGCGCCTGCGCGTCGGGCAACTCGTCGTCGCACTCGGGAACCCGCATGGTTTCGCCGGGTCGGTGACGGCAGGCGTCGTCTCCGCGCTCGGCCGCTCGCTGCCCACGCGCGGCGGTCGGGTCGTCGACAACGTGATCCAGACCGACGCCGCGCTCAATCCCGGCAATTCCGGCGGCGCGCTAGCGGACGGCCGCGGTCGCGTGATCGGGGTCAACACCGCCGTCGCCGGCGTCGGGCTCGGGCTCGCCGTGCCGATCAACCAGGCAACCCGGACGATCGTCGGCGCGCTGATGACGGAAGGCCGCTTTCGCCGCGCGTACCTCGGCATCGCGGGCGGGACGAGGCCGCTGCCGCCGCGGGTCGCGGCGAGGCTCCAGCGCGCGAGCGGCGTCGAGGTGGTCGAGGTCGTTGACGGCAGTCCAGCGGCGCAGGCGGGTCTCCGCCCGGAAGACCTGATCGTCGAACTGAACGGCGTTCCCGTTCAGACGGTCGACGACATCCAGCGCCTGATGGTCGGCGAGTTGATCGGCGCCCAGGTGCACGCGCGCGTGCTCCGCGAGGGCTCCGAGCGCGAGCTCGACCTCGTCCCGGTCGAGCTCGTCGGGTAGACGCCCGGTCGGCAACCGTCGGACGCAGCCGCTAGCTTCCCGCGTAACAGTTCTTGCTAGCGGGAACTCGATAACCGCGACGGGATGAAAAAGCGCATCTTCACGATCGGTTTTGCGGCGGTCCTGCTCGTCCTCGCGGCGGGCGCGGGCGGCCTCTACGCCTACGACTCGTCGCGGTCGGACGTGATCGCGCGGGGCGTAACCGCCGGCGGGGTCGACGTCGGCGGGCTCAGCGCGGCGCGCGCCCGCGACGTCCTGCGGCGGAGCCTCGGCCCGAAGCTCGATCAGGGCGTCTTCCTCAGGTGGCACGCCCACGGCTGGAAGCTGCGGGCGGCCGACATCGACGCGCGACTCGGCGTCGAGCGAATGGTGCGCGAGGCCCTTCGCCGCAGCCGCGAGGGAAGCTTCCTGGACCGCGCGGTTCGAGACCTTCGCGGCGACAAAGTGCGCGCCTCGGTGCCGTTGCGCGTCGCGCACTCACGCGCGAAGCTCTACGCGTTCATCGACTCGGTCGCGAAACGGATCGGCCGGCCGGCGGTCAGCGCGACGATCAACCCGAACGGCTACGCCCTCAACGTGACGCCCTCGCACACCGGGTTGGCGGTCCAGAAAAAGTTTCTCGCGGTGCGGATCCTGCGCCAGCTACGCGATCCGAGCTCGCCTCACTTCGCCTTCGTCCCGACCAGGGTCCTGCGGCCGCACCTCAGTCTTGCGCGGCTGACCTACAAGTACCAGACCTTCATCACGATCGATCGCGCCGATTTCAGGCTCCGGCTCTGGAAGAACCTCCAGCTGGTGCACACGTACACGATCGCGGTCGGCCGCCAGGGGCTGGAGACGCCCGCGGGGCTCTACGAGATCAACGACCGCCAGGTGAACCCTTCCTGGCACGTCCCGGACAGCTCCTGGGCGGGCGATCTGGCGGGCAGGGTGATCCCGCCGGGGCCCGACGACCCGATCAAGGCGCGCTGGCTCGGCTTCTACAACGGCGCCGGCATCCACGGCACGGAGGAGATTTCGTCCCTCGGCACCGCGGCCTCGCACGGCTGCATCCGGATGTCGATCCCGGATGTCGAGCAGCTCTACTCCCAGGTGCCGCTGCACACGCCGATCTACGTCGGCTAGCGCCCAGGGACTGTCCCCGAACGGGGACTGTCCCTGAAACGGTGACAGGATTCGCGAGCGCTTTAGGGACAGACCCCTGCGGGGTCAGTCCCTCCGATCTTCACCGCCCCTTGAACTCCGGCTCGCGCTTCTCCGTGAACGCGGTCAGGCCCTCCTTCGCGTCCTCCGAGGCGAACGCGAGGTACAGCGCCCGACGCTCGGCTTCCAAGCCTGCCTGCAGGGTGGTCTCGTAGGCGCGGTTGACGGATTCCTTCGCGAGGCGGGTTGCAACCGGGCCCTTCGCGGCGATCTCGCGGGCGACTCGCTTCGCCTCCTCGAGCCACGCCTCGCGGGCGACGACGCGCGAGACGAGGCCGGCGGCCAGCGCTTCCTGCGCCGTCAGGCGGCGACCGCTCAGGATCACGTCCATGGCCAGCGCCTTGCCGACCGCGCGCGTCAGCCGCTGTGTGCCGCCCGCGCCCGGGATGATCCCGAGGGTCGTCTCGGGCTGGCCGAACTCGGCCGTCTCGGAGGCGACGATCAGGTCGCACGACATCGCCAGCTCGCAGCCGCCGCCGAGGCAGAAGCCGGACACGGCGGCGACGAGCGGCGTCCAGAGCGAGCGGATTGCGTCCCACCGCTCGACCCGGCGCTGGTAGTAGAGGTCGATTGCCGACGAGCTCACGAGCTCGCCGATGTCGGCGCCTGCAGCAAACGCCCGCTCGCTGCCGCCGAGGACGATGCAGCGGATCGTCTCGTCGCGGTCGAGCTCCGTCAGCGTCGAGACGAGCTCGTCCATCAGCTCGTCCGAGAGTGCATTCAGCGCCTCGGGACGGTCGAGGAGAACGACGGCGACCGGGTCGTCGCGCTCGAGGACTACGAGTCCTTTTTCAGGAATGCCCGGATCGCCTCCTTCGCCTCGTCGCCGAGCATCGACATCGCCAGCCAGTCGCGGGCGTGGCCGACCGTCTCGTGCCACGAGATGTCGCGCCACCAGTTGAGCTGCTGCTTCGTGTAGCGGAGCGTCTGCGGCAGCTTCACGGCGAGCCGGTCGACGTAGTAGTCGACGGCCGCGTCGAGCTCCGCGGGCGGGACCGCGCGGTTGATCAGGCCCCACTCCTCGGCCTGCTTCGCGGGGATCTCGTCGCAGAGCAGCAGGATCTCCCGCGCGCGACGGTCGCCGACGAAGATCGGCAGCCACTGCGTCGCACCGCCGGCGGGCACCGAGCCGTGCTCGGGGCCGACGTGCCGGATGAAGGCGTCATCGACCATCACCGCCAGGTCGCACGCCATCTGCAGTTCGTTGCCGCCGCCGACAGCGATCCCGTTCACCCGCGCGACCGTCGGCTTGCCAATCTCCCGCAGCCGGTCGTGCATGTCCTTGAAGGCGCCGAACCACTTCCAGTACTCGCGCGGATTGTCAAGCAGGTCGGCGCCCCAGGCCTTGAGATCGGCGCCGACGCAGAACGCGCGCCCGGTGCCGGTGACGACGACAGCCTTGATCTCGTCGTCCCAGCTCGCGTCCTCACAGGCCCGCGCGAGCTCGCGCAGCATCCGGAAGTCGAAGGCGTTCAACACCTCGGGCCGGTTGAGCGTGATCGTCGCCCGCGGCGGCGCCTTCTCGTAGACGATCCGCTCGAACCCGAGCTCGTCGGGCGAGACTGGCCGCGGCGCGTCGGGCTCGGTCACGGGCGCGAGCCTAACCGAGGCGTTTAGCATCGCGCCGATGTCGGGAGGGAACGCCCTTGCGGTCGGCATGAGTCTCGTTGCCGGCGTTGCAGGCACGGTGCAGATCGCCGTGATGGGACGCCTAGGCGACCGGATCGGGATCTTTCCGGCCCTCGCGTTCGCGGCGACGGTGGCGGCCGGTATCAGCGTTGTCGCTCTACTCGGCGCCCGTCGCTCGCTCGCTGGGTTTGGGGACGCGGCCAACCAGCCCGCCTGGTTGTGGCTCGGCGGCCTGATGGGTGCCTTCGTCGTTCTCACGATCACCTTTGCAGGCCCTCGCATCGGGACCACCGCCACCGTTGCGGTCTTCCTGGTGGGCCAGTTCGCGGCAGCCGCGCTCGTCGATCGCTACGGCCTGTTCGGCCTGGACCGCATCCCGGTCAGCTGGTCGCGCGTTCTCGGCCTGGCGCTTCTCGCCGTTGGGGCGGCCTTCACGCTGAAGCGATGAACGTCTAGCCGACCTCGACGAAATAGGCATGGAAGGGGATGCCTTGCGTCTGCGCGTCTTCGACGACGGCTCTCATCTCCTCGCTTCCCATTCCGCGGTCGAAGGCCCCGCGGTCCGGGAATTCGAACTCCGCATACTGCTCACGGTCAGGCGGTCCCGCAGGGCTTCCGAAGATGCGTCCGGCGCTGAAGGCGACACCGGGCACCTGCTTGCACAACTCTGCGTGACGTGCATACCACTCCTGGTCGGGCGCACGCTCCCACAGAACCACGGCCTTGAACATCGTGTCTCCTCCCGATCGCTTCGCGCTGGTTTCGCCGCCGGAGCCTAACGGGACGACAACCGAGGTCAGGCACGTTAGGACCTTGGTGAGCCACAAGGCGAAGATCTGGATCGCCCTCTGGACGGTCTACATCCTCTGGGGCTCCACCTACCTTGGGATCGAGTTCGCGGGGGAAACGATGCCGCCCTTCTTCGGCGCCGGGATCCGCTTCCTGATCGCGGGGACGCTGATGCTGGGGCTGGTTGCGTGGCGGCGGGGAACCGCGGCGCTGCGGCTGACCAGAGCCGAAGCCGCCTCGTCCGCGGTCGTCGGACTGCTCCTTCCCGGCGCGAACGCGCTTCTCTTCGTCACCGAGCGCCAGGTCCCGATCGGGCTCGCCTCGCTGATCATCGCCGCGGTCCCGCTCTGGGTTGTGTCCCTCCGCTTCGCGGCCCGCGAGCGGCCCGACCTGCTCTCGGTCGCCGGTCTCCTCGTCGGCTTCGCCGGAATCGCGCTGCTCGTCCGGCCGGGCGGCGGCTCAGGCTCGCTCGGCTACCTGCTGCTGACCGTGCTCGCCTCGTTCATGTGGGCTTTCGGGTCGTTTCTCTCGCCGCGCCTGCCCGTCCCGCGCGACGCCTTCGCCGCGACGGCGTACGAGATGCTCGCCGGCGGCGCCGCGCTGACGACCGTCGCCCTGATCGTCTACAGCCCGCATGAGCTGAACCCCGCCCACTACTCCGCGCGCTCGCTCGTCGGGCTCGCCTACCTGATCGTCTTCGGCTCGCTGATCGCCTACAGCGCCTACGCATGGCTGCTCGCGAACGCGCCGATCGGGCAGGTCTCGACCTACGCGTACGTCAACCCGGTGATCGCGATCGCACTCGGGGCGATCGTGCTCGGGGAGTCGGTGACATGGCGGATCGTCGGCGGCGCGCTGCTCGTCCTCGCAGCGGTCGCGATCGTCGTCCGGCGGGAAGCAGAGGCGGCTGTCGACGCCGCGCCTGTCGTCATCTCAGAGGCCGACGATGTCGTCGGGGCGAACGGGCACGCGGGTGAGATCGCGGCCGGTCGCGTCACGGAGCGCTGAGACGATCGCGGCGGTCGAGACGACCGTGGGCGGCTCGCCGACGCCCTTGACTCCGTAAGGAGCATCCGGCTCGGGCTCCTCGACGAGCTCCGCATCGACCGGCGGCATGTCGAGCGTGGTCGGGATCAGGTAGTCGGTGAAGCTCGCGTTCGCGATCAGTCCGTCCCGGGTCTGAATCTCCTCCATCAGAGCCAGCCCCAAGCCTTGCGCTGTGCCGCCCTCGATCTGGCCGTAGACGGCTTGCGGGTTGACAGCCTTGCCGATGTCCTGCGCCGTCCCGATCCAGACGACGCGGGTGAGGCCGAGCTCGACGTCGACCTCGGCGACGACGCGCATCGCGGCGCAGATGTAGGCGACGTGGGCGCCGTCGCCGGTGACCTGGCCGGTCTCGGGGTCGAGCGGCGTCGTGGGCCGATGGTGGTAGACGCGTTCGACGTCGATCGTCTCGGCGGGCTTCAGGTCGCCGCCGCGGCGCGCCAGCTCCTCCCTCGCGGCGCGCGCCGCAAGCTGCACGGCACCGGCCGCCATCCACGTCATTCGCGACGCCGACGCCGAGCCGGCCGAGCCGACCGAACTCGTCGTCGCCGAGCCGAGCACGACGTCGTCGAGCTCGAGCTCGGTGCGCGCGGTCTGCAGGATCACGCTGACCACACCCTGGCCGACCTCCGCGGCGGCGCAGGCGACCTCGGCCTCCAGGCCGTCTCCGGTCCCGGTCAGCCGGACGCGCGCCGCGGTCGAGTCGTCGAAGCCCTCCGAGTAGCAGACGTTCTTGAAGCCGACCGCGAAACCGACGCCGCGCTTGACGCCCTGGCCGCGGGTCGTGTTGCCGGAGCCGCCTGGGAGCCGTAAAAGGTCGCGGGGCAGCTCCTCCGGCTCGGGCATGGGGAGAGCCGCGGCGCGGCGGATCACCTCGGCGGCCGGGAACGAGCCCGTGATCTTCTGGCCGGTCGGCAGCGAGTCGCCGGGGGCGAGCGCGTTGCGGAGGCGCAGCTCGACCGGGTCGATGCCGAGCTCGGCCGCGAGCCTGTCCATCTGCGCCTCGTGCGCGAAGCAGCTCTGGACGGCGCCGAAGCCGCGCATCGCGCCGCAGGGAGGGTTGTTCGTGTAGACGCAGGTGCACTCGACGAGCGCGTTCTCGACGGCATAGGGACCGCAGGCGAAGGCGGATGCGTTGGCGGTCACGGCCGCCGAGCTCGACGCGTAGGCACCGCCGTCGAGGAGGATCCTGGCGCGGACGTTGACGAGCTTGCCGTCTCGGTTCGCCCGGTGTTCCATCCAGATCTTCGCCGGGTGGCGGTGGATGTGGCCGACGAAGGACTCCTCGCGGTTGTAGACCATCTTCACCGGCCGGCCGGCGTGCAGCGCGAGCATCGCGGCGTGGATCTGAATCGAGAGATCCTCGCGACCGCCGAAGGCACCGCCGACCCCGGCGAGATGGATCCGCACCTGCTCGGGCTCGAGGGCGAGGCACGGCGCGACTTGGTCGCGATCGACGTGCAGCCACTGGGTCGCGACGTAGATGTCGACGCCGCCTTCCGCGTCGGGAATCGCGAGCCCGGATTCAGGGCCGAGGAAGGCCTGGTCTTGGATCCCCAGCTCGTAGACGCCGGCGACGCTGACCTCGGCCTGCGCATCGGGATCGCCATGGCGGATCACGATCGTGCGGACGACATTTGGGCGAGCGTCGTCGCGGAAGCCGTGGCCCGCCGTCGGGCGCCCGTCGTGGATCGGTGCCTGCTCGGTCGCGCGCTCGGGATCGACGACGGGCTCGAGCGGCTCGTAGTCGACGTGGATCCGCTCGGCCGCGCGGCGCGCCTGCTCGGGGTGCTCGGCCGCGACCACGGCGACCGGCTCGCCGAAGTAGCGGACGCGGTCGATCGCGAGCACCGGCTGGTAGGCAAACTCGAGCCCGTAGGTCTGCGCCCCAGGGACGTCCGCGTGAGTCAGCACGGCGTGGACGCCCGGCATACCGACGGCCTCGGAGATGTCGATTTCGGCGATGCGGGCGTGCGCGTCCTGGCTGCGCAGCGTGTGCCCCCAGAGCATCCCGGCGGCGAAGAGGTCGCTCGAGTAGGCGAACTCGCCGGTCACCTTCGGGATCGCGTCGACGCGCTTGACGCTCTCGCCGACGCGGCCGCGTTCGAGCGAGCGAGCGGCGGTGGTCACGAGCCGGCGGCCAGCTTGACGGCGTCGAAGATCTTCGCGTAGCCGGTGCAGCGGCAGAGGTTGCCGGAGAGTGCCTCGCGGATCTCGTCGTCGCTCGGGCTCGGATTGCGCGCCAGCAGATCCGCGGTCGCGACGATCAAGCCCGGGGTGCAGAAGCCGCACTGAACCGCGCCGGTCTCGGTGAAGGCATCTTGGACGGGGTGCAGCCCGCCGTCCTCGCCCAGACCTTCGACGGTGACCAGCTCGTGCCCGTCCGCCTGGGCGGCAAGGACGAGGCACGCGCAGACGAGCTTTCCGTCCAGCAGCACGGAGCACGATCCGCACTCGCCCTGCTCGCACGCGTTCTTCGAGCCCGGCAGCCCGAGCCGCTCGCGGAGAACGTAGAGCAGACTCTCGCCCGCCCAAACGTCGGCCTCATGGCGCTCGCCGTTGACGGTCAGCTCGACTCTCATTGCAGGCAGCGCTCCAGGGCGCGCTCAGTCAGAACCCTGAGCGAGTGGCGGCGGTAGGCGGCGCTCCCGCGCACGTCGTCGATCGGGCTGGCCGCCGCGGAGACCCTTTCCGGAAAGCCGTCGAGCTCCGCGAGCGGCGCTGTCACGAGCCCAACTACGGGGCCCGCAGAGCCGAACGCGGCGCGAATCTCGCCGCCGTCGTGATCAACGGTCAGTGCCAGCGACACGACCGAGATCACCATCGCGTTTCGCGGTCCAACTTTCATGAACGTCTGCGGCCCGTCCGCGGCGCGGACGCGCGCCCCGACGATCAGCTCGTCGTCCGCCAGCGCGTTCCGCCTCGGCCCCGTCAGAAAAGCGGCCACCGGCACCCCCCGCTCGCCACGCACGCTCGCCAGCTCGACGACGGCCTCGCCGATCAGCAGGGGCGGCAGCGCGTCGCCGGCCGGCGACGCCGTGCCGAGATTGCCCCCGACCGTGCCGCGGTTGCGAATCTGCGGCCCGCCGACCGTGCGCGAGGCCTCGGCCAGCGCGGGCAGCGCGGCGGCGAGCGGCGTCTCCATCGCCTCGGTGTAGGTGAGGGCCGCACCGAGGCGAATCGTTCCGTTCTCGCGTGACCAGCCGCGCAGCTCGGCGACCTCGCTCAGGTTGAGCAACGCGGCCGGCCGGGCGCGGTCGAAGTTGAGCTCGACCATCACGTCCGTGCCGCCCTGAATCGGTACGGCGTCGGGCCGCTCCGCCTTCAGGCGCAGCGCTTCGTCGAGCGTGCGTGGGCTCAGCACGTCCATCGCGGCAAGCGTATTGGCTCGCGGCTCAAAGCTGAAAGCCCTGCAGCCCGCGGGGTATCGTCGCCCAATGGACCTGGCGCGACGGCTCGCGGTCGCCCGCGGCGACGAACCCGCGGACCTCGTCGTCCGCGGCGGCCGCGTCCTCTCGGTCTTCACGCGCGAGTGGCTGGAGACGGGGATCGCGATCGCAGACGGCCACGTCGCGGGCCTCGGGGACTACGAGGGCGCGGAGGAGCTCGATGCAAGCGGACGCTTCGTCGTCCCCGGCTTCATCGACGCCCACATGCACCTCGAGTCGCCAAAGCTGCTGCCGGACGAATTCGCCCGGCTCGTGCTCCCGCTCGGGACCACCGCGGTCGTCGCCGACCCGCACGAGCTCGCAAACGTCCTCGGCACCGACGGCGTCCACTGGCTGCTCGACTTCTGCGCAGAGCTGCCGCTCGACGTCTACTTCATGGCATCTTCGAGCGTGCCGGCCTCGCACTTCGAGTCGCCACGCCGCGCGCTGAACGAGGGCGATCTCCAGGGACTGCTCCGGCGCCGCCGCGTGCTCGGGTTGGCAGAGATGATGAATTTTCCCGGCGTCGTCGCCGGCGACGCGAGCGAGCTGGCCAAGCTCGCACTCACCGGGGCGGGCCACGTCGACGGCCACGCGCCGGGGGTCGTCGGCAAGGAGCTGAACGCCTACGCCGCCGCCGGGATCCGTTCCGACCACGAGGCGCTGACGGTCGAGGAGGGTCGCGAGCGGCTCCGCGCCGGCATGTGGGTGCTGATCCGCGAGGCCTCGATGGCGCGGAACCTGCGGGCGCTGCTGCCCCTGGTCGAGGAGTTCGGGACTGCACGGCTCGCGTTCTGCACGGATGACAAAGATCCCGACGACATCGCTGAGAACGGCCACGTCAACGGCATGGTCCGCGAGGCCGTCGCGGCCGGGATCGCCCCCGAGGACGCGCTCGTGCTCGCGTCGCTGAACCCGGCGCTCTGGCACGGGCTCGACCACCTGGGCGCACTCGCCCCCGGCTACCAGGCCGACGTGCTGATCCTGCCGGACCTCGAGAGCTTTGAGCCGGAACTGGTGCTGAAGCGGGGCCGCGCCATCGAGGAAATCGCGCGCTCCGAGGTCCCGGAGTGGGTCAAGCACACCGTGCGAATCGAGCCTGTCGGCGCCGAGCGCTTCCGGATCGACTGGCCCGGCGAGGCGGACGCGCGCGTGATCGGACTCGTCCCCGACCAGATCGTGACCGAGTCGCTCGTGGAGGCGCCGACTGTCCACGACGGACAGGCGGTCGCGGACCCGGAACGCGACCTGGCCAAGATCGCGGTCGTCGAGCGCCATCTCGGTACCGGACGGATCGGGCTCGGACTCGTGCGCGGCTTCGGGCTCCAGCGAGGCGCGCTCGGGTCGACGGTCGCCCACGATGCCCACAACCTCGTCGTCGTCGGCATGAACGACGCCGACATGGCCCGCGTAGTCGAGCGCCTCGCCGAGCTCGGCGGCGGCATCGTCGCGGTCGAGGACGGCGCGGTGCTCGCCGAGCTGCCGCTCCCGGTCGGCGGCCTGCTCTCCGACCTGCCCCTCGCCGAGGTCGTCGAGCGCAGCCGCGCCTGCACCGAAGCGGCCGAGCGGCTCGGCTGCCGGGGCTCGACGCCGTTCCTGACGATGTCGTTCCTCGCGCTTTCGGTGATCCCGAGCCTGAAGATCACCGAGCGGGCACCGAGCTCGACGGTGGGTGGATCCGGATCGAGGACGGCCTCGTCGCGGAGGTCGGGACCGGCGAGGCGCCCGAGCCCGGGGACGACCTTGCCAGCGCAGTCGTCACGCCCGCGCTGATCAACACGCATCACCACCTCTTCCAGACGCTGACCCGCGCGCGGGCTCAGGAGGCAGATCTCTTCACCTGGCTGAAGGAGCTCTATCCGGTCTGGGCGCGGATCGACGCCGAAGCCGAATACGCCGCCGCGCGTACGGGGCTCGCCGAGCTCGCCCTTTCCGGCTGCGGCACCGTCTTCGACCACCACTACGTCTTCCCGCGAGGCGAAGACGGGCTGATCGAGGCCGAGCTTCAGGCGGCCCGTGAGCTGGGCGTCCCTGGGCGAGTCCGCCGGCGGCCTGCCGCCCGACGGGCTCGTCGAGGAGCTCGACACCGTTCTCGCCGACACAGAGCGCCTGGCCGGGCTGCACGAGACCGGCCCGGGCGCACGCGTCCAGCTCGCGGTCGCTCCTTGCTCGCCCTTCTCGGTCACCGGCCGGTTGATGACGGAGTCCGCGCAGTTGGCGCGGCGCCTCGAACTGCCGCTCCACACGCATCTGGCTGAAACGATCGAGGAGGAGGGCTACTGTCGCAAGCTCTACGGCTGCCGGCCGGTCGAGTACCTCGAGCAGCTCGGCTGGCTCGCGACGGACGTCTGGTGCGCGCATTGCGTCCACCTCGACGCCGGCGACATCGGCAAGTTCGGCGCCACCGGCACCGGTGTCGCCCACTGCTCGACTTCGAACCTGCGGCTCGGCGCGGGAGTCGCCGCGGTGCGACCGTTGCTCGACGCCGGCGTCCGCGTCGGGCTCGGCGTCGACGGCTCGGCCTCGAACGAGCGCGGCGACCTGCTCTTCGAGCTCAAGCAGGCCTTGCTCGTCGCCCGCGGTCGCGACGGGCCGGCCGCGCTGACCGCCCGCGAGGCGCTCCGGCTCGCCACGCGCGGCGGCGCGGCCCTGCTCGGCCGCGACGACCTCGGTGCGATCGAGCCCGGCCGCTGCGCCGACCTGGCAATCTGGCGCACGGACATGCTCGAACTGGCGGGGGCTCGGGACCCGGTCGCGGGGCTCGTCCTTTCGGCCCCGCACCGCGTCGACAGGCTGCTCGTCGGCGGCGAGGACGTCGTCCGAGACGGCCAGCTTGTCCGCGCCTCCGAGCAGGAGATCGCGCAGGAGCACCGCCGCCAGGCGGAGAAGTTCAACTTGTGATCTCGACTCACGTTCTCGACACGAAGGAAGGAAGGCCGGAAGCGGGTCTCAAGGTGGGCCTCTACCGCGGCAAGGAGCAGCTCTCCCTGCAGGAGACCGACGACGATGGCCGCATCGCCGAGCTCTCCCCCGGAGGACTCGAGCCCGGCGTCTATCGCATCGTCTTCTACGCCGACAACGGCTTCTTCGAGCAGATCGAAGTCAGCGTTGCGATCGCCGACCCGGACGAGCACCTGCATGTGCCGCTCCTGCTCGCGCCCTACTCGTGCGTGATCTACCGCGGCAGCTGACGGTCGACGAGCTCGCGGAGCTCTTCGAAGGCCGCACGAGGCTCGTGGAGCTGCTCGCCGAGCGCGAGGATCCGCTCGGCTCGGCGGAGAAGGTCTTCGCGGAGCTGACCGAGCACGAGCAGCGGGGGGCTCTGAACGCTCATCCCGCGATCGGCGCCCGCAACCTTTCCGAGCACTCCGCCGCCGAGCAGGGCGGCGGCGGCCACCCGGCCGTCCTCACGGAGCTCGCCTACCTGAACCAGGTCTACGAGGAGAAGTTCGGCTTCCGCTTCGTCGTCTTCGTCGAAGGCCGGGCGAAGGACGAGATTCTCAAAGTCCTGCAGGAGCGGCTGGAACGATCACGCGAGGAAGAACTCGAGACGGGCCTGCGCGAGCTGGTCGCGATCGCCCGAGATCGCTGGCAGCGCCGCTAGTGGACCCCTACGCCAACGAGTGGCTCGACCTGCTCGTTCGCTGGCTGCACGTGATCGCGGCGATCGCGTGGGTCGGCTCCTCGTTCTACTTCATCGCGCTCGACAACCACCTGCGCCCGCCCGCGGACGAGGCCGACGCCGAGCGCGGGGTCGGCGGCGAAGCGTGGGAGATCCACGGCGGCGGCTTCTACCAGGTGCAGAAGTACCGGCTGGTGCCGCGGACGCTGCCCGAACCGCTGCATTGGTTCAAGTGGGAGGCCTACACGACCTGGCTCTCGGGCTTCGCGCTCCTGATCGTCCTCTACTACGTGAACGCGAACACGTATCTGATCGACAAATCGGTCGCCGACCTGCGGCCGTGGCAGGCGATCGCGATCAGCGTGGCGCTGCTCATCGCAGCCTGGTTCGTCTACGACGGTCTCTGCCGGCTGGTCCCGAGCGACGTCGCGCTCGCGGCCGTCCTGCTCGTGCTGGTGACGTTGGCGGCCTGGGGCGTCAGCCACCTCTTCTCGGGCCGGGCCGAGTACATCCAGGTCGGCGCGATGCTCGGGACAATGATGGCCGGCAACGTCTTCTTCGTGATCATCCCCGCCCACTGGGAGCTGATCCGCGCGAAGCAGGCGGGTCGGGAGCCGGATGCCGCGGCGGCCTTCCGCGGCAAGCAGCGCTCCGTGCACAACAACTACCTGACGCTGCCGGTCGTGTTCACGATGATCGGCAACCACTTTCCGATCACCTACGGGCATTCGTACTCGTGGCTGACGTTCGCAGCCCTGCTCGTAATCGGCGCCTGGGTGCGGCACTTCTTCAACCTCCGCCACACGGGCCGGACGGCGTTGTGGATCCCGATAACCGCGGCGCTGGCGATCGCCGGTGTGGCGGTCGCGATCCGGCCGCACGGTTCCTCCGGGGGCACGGCGGTGCCGTTCACGCGCGCGCAGGCGATCGTCCAGGCTCGGTGCGTTCCCTGCCATTCGGCACACCCGACGAAGGTCGACTCGGCGCCGAAGGGGATCGTCTTCGACACGCCGGCGCAGATCCACGCTCAGGCGAGCTTGATCGAGCAGGTCGCCGTGCGCACGAAGACGATGCCGCTCGGCAACCGGACCGGGATGACACAGGCGGAGCGGGACGCGCTCGGCGCCTGGATCGAGCAAGGCGCGAAGACGAGGTAGGTTCCCCGGATGCTCGAGATCGAGGTCGGCGGCGCGGCTGCTGCCGCTGGAGAGCAAGCTGATCCATGCCCGCTGGAGCGGGGAGGCCTGCTGGATCCCGTTCGGAGAGCTCGACGTCGGGATCGGGCCGGAGAACGCGACCAGCTACCCGGCGCCGGGGGAGCTGCTGCTCTTCCCGGGCGGCGTCAGCGAGATGGAGCTTCTCTTCCCCTACGGACCGAGCCAGTTCGCGAGCAAGGCCGGCGTGCTGGCGGGGAACCACTTCGCCACGATCGTCAAGGGCGCCGAGCAGCTGCGCGAGCTCGGGCCCCTGGTGCTCTGGCAGGGCGCGCAGGCGATCCGCTTCGACGAGCGCTAACGCCCGTCCGAAACCGCCACGTCCGGGGTCAGACCCCGGACATGTCCCAGGCGGACAGCCGCGCCAGCGTCTCGGTCAGCGCGTCGACCGCAAGCGCGATGTCCTCCGGGCTCGAGAGCTCGTCCGGGCAGTGGCTGGCGCCGCCGTTGAGCGAGCGGACGAAGAGCATGGCCGTCGGCACACCGGCGGCGGCGAGCACCATAGCGTCGTGGCCCGCGCCGGAGACGAGCTCCGGCGCCCCGGGCAGCACGCCGCGCAACGCCTCGAGCGGCGGTCCGCTCATCGCGACCGGATCCTGCCGCCAGGAGGGCTCGAAGCCGATCGCCTCGACCAGCGTCTCGAGAGCCTCGGCAGTCGACCCCCTCGCGTCGACGGACAGCGTCACGCGGCCGGGGACCACGTTCGTCGCACCCGGCTCGACCTCGAGCGCGCCCACCGTCGCGAATGCACCCTCGCGCGCACACTCGCGCACATGCAGGACGAACTTCGCGGCATCGACGAGCGCGTCCGCGCGCTCCTCGATCGGCGTCGTCCCGGCGTGGGCCGCGCGGCCCTCGAACGTGACCTCGCCGCGCGCCTGCGCGGCGACGCCCGTGACGATGCCGAGCGGCTCGCCGAGCCGCTCGAGCGCCGGCCCCTGCTCGACGTGGACTTCGAGGAATGCGTCGGGCAGTTCCGCGAGCCGGCGGCTCCCGATCGGCCCGGTCTCCTCGGCCCGGAAGGCGACGACGGCCAACTCCGTGTCGGCCAGGCGATCCGCGGCTTCGATCGCGGCGACGACACCAACGGCGCCGTCGAAACGCCCGCCGT
>WNGI01001118.1_pt2 | contig 22749 bp, 24 predicted proteins | sample 5400621 | NCBI WGS metagenome assembly WNGI01 (sample SAMN13153374, study PRJNA577476) | soil metagenome | isolation source: 20 cm soil or saprolite under Garry oak tree replicate 1 | place: USA:California | collected 2016-06-15
CTGGTACCAGATCCGTCATCGTCTGCAGGAACTGGTGCCGGGACGCCGCCCGGTGTTGTACGCCGGCCGCGGGCCGGCCGCGGCGCCGGCGACGGGTATCGCCAGGATCCACGAAATCGAGCAGCAGACCCTGGTGGCCGCCGCGCTGCATTCGACCACCACCGAGGAATCCGCGCGTGAGACCACGCGTCTGACGGCCGCTCCCGCGGCGCCAGCGCCGTCGGCGGCAGCTGCGCCGCCTGCCGCGCCCGCGCCGGCGACCCCCATAAGAAGGCGTTCATGACCACCGAAATCCGGGTTCCACAGCTGCCCGAGTCCATCGCCGACGCCACGCTCGTGGCATGGCACAAGCAACCCGGTGATGCCATTGCCCGCGACGAGAATCTCGCCGATCTCGAGACCGACAAGGTGGTGCTGGAAGTTCCCGCGCCGGCCAACGGTGTGGTGCGCGAGATCCGTGTGCAGAGCGGCGCCGTGGTGAGGAGCGGGCAGGTTCTCGCGCTCATCGAGGAGGGCGCGGCGGCGGCCGCGGCACCGAAGCCGGCCGGCGCTGCGGCCGCGGCTGCGAACACGCCACCGCTCGCCGACCGCGACGGCGGCAAGGACGCCGGCAAGTTGAGTCCTTCGGTACGGCGGCTGGTCGAGGAGAACCACCTCGACCCGGCCGCGATCCCGGCCTCGGGACGGGATGGCAGGCTGACCAAGTCCGACGTGGTGGGGTTTCTCGGCAAACGGGCGGTGGAAGCGCCGCCGGCGACCGCGGGCACAGCGGCGCCCGCTGCCGCCGCCACGCCGGCACCGGCGGCCCGCGCTCCCGCACCCCGGCCGGCCGCACCGGCCGGCGCGCGCGCCGAGCAGCGGGTCCCCATGACGCGCCTGCGTGCCCGGATTGCACAGCGGCTCATCGAGGCGCAATCGACCCAGGCGCTGCTGACGACGTTCAACGAGGTGGACCTCGGCGCCACGCAGGAACTGCGCGCGCGCTACAAGGAGCGCTTCGAGAAGGAGCACGGCGTGAAGCTGGGCTTCATGTCGTTCTTCGTCAAGGCCGCGATCGAGGCGCTGAAGAAGTTCCCGGTGCTGAACGCCTCGGTCGACGGCAGCGACATCATCTATCACGAGTACTACGACATCGGCGTCGCCGTCTCCACCGACCGCGGCCTGATCGTGCCGATCGTGCGCGACGCCGACGCCAAGAGCTTCGCGGTGATCGAGAAGGAGGTGGCCGACTACGCCCGCAAGGCGCGCGAGGGCTCACTCGCCATCGAGGATCTCACCGGCGGCACCTTCACGATCACCAACGGCGGCGTGTTCGGTTCGCTCATGTCGACGCCGATCGTCAACGCGCCGCAGAGCGCGATCCTCGGCATGCACAAGATCCAGGAGCGGCCGATGGTCATCGGCGGGCAGATCGCGGCGCGGCCGATGATGTATCTGGCGGTGACCTACGATCACCGCATCATCGACGGCCGCGAAGCGGTGCAGTTCCTGGTCGCGATCAAGGAAGCACTGGAAGATCCGGGACGGATGCTGCTGGGGATCTGATGTGCAGATGAAGAACGGCGGCAAACGACCGTCCAAGGGAGCCGATGCCTTCGACGTCGTGGTCATCGGCGGCGGCCCGGCGGGCTATCCGGCGGCGATTCGCGCCGCGCAGAACAAGCTCAGCGTCGCCTGCGTCGATGAATGGAAGAACCGCGACGGCAGCGCCGCCTTCGGCGGCACCTGTCTGAACGCGGGCTGCATCCCGTCCAAGGCGCTGCTGGAGTCCACCGAGCTCTACCATCGGGTGCACGAGGAGTTCGCCGTACACGGCATCAAGGTGTCGGGCGCGACGCTCGATCTGGCGCAGATGCAGAAGCGCAAGGGCGGCATCGTGCGCGGCATGACCCAGGGAATCCTCGCGCTGTTCAAGGCGGCGGGCGTCACTGCGCTGCAGGGGCATGGGAGACTGCTCGCCGGTCGCCGGGTCGAATTCACCGCGCATGACGGCGCCCGCCGCGAACTGTCCGCCCGGCACGTGGTGCTCGCTTCGGGCTCCATCCCGATCGAGTTGCGCTCCGCGCCGTTCGCGGCGCCGCACGTCGTGGACTCCTGGGGAGCGCTCGACTTCGACGCCGTGCCCAAACGCCTCGGCGTCATCGGCGCGGGTGTGATCGGTCTGGAATTGGGGAGCGTGTGGCGCCGCCTCGGAGCCGAGGTGGTGGTGCTGGAAGCGCTGCCGGATTTCCTGGCCTTCGCCGACCAGCAGCTCGCCAGGGAGGCGCTGCGGCACTTGAGGAAACTCGGCCTGGACATTCGCCTGGGCGCCAAGGTCACGGGCGCCGCGGTGTCGGGCGCGACGGTCGATGTCACGTACGAGGATGCGAAGGGCGCGCAGCACCTGAGTGTCGAGCGGCTGGTGGTCGCGATCGGTCGCCGCCCCTATACCCGGGAGCTGCTCGGGCCCGATACCGGGGTGCAGCTGGACGAACGCGGCTTCATCAGCGTCGATCAGGCCTGCCGCACGGGCGTGGAGGGCGTGTGGGCGATCGGGGACTGCGTACGGGGCCCGATGCTGGCCCACAAGGGCAAGGAGGAGGGCGTGATGGTGGCGGACCTGATCGCCGGCCGCTTCGGCGAAGTCAATTACAAGGTGATTCCAGCGGTCATCTACACCGCACCGGAGATCGCCTGGGTCGGCCTCACCGAGGAGCAGGTCAAGGCGAGCGGCCGCGAATACAAGACCGGCGTATTCCCGTTCCTGGCCAGCGGCCGCGCGCGCGCCCTGGAGCAGGCCGCCGGCTTCGCGAAGGTCGTGGCCGCACGCGATGACGACGAGATCCTCGGCGTGCACATCGTGGGTCCCATGGCCGGGGAGTTGATCGCGGAAGCGGTGCTGGCGATGGAGTACTCGGCCAGCAGCGAGGATCTGCAGCGCACCATCCACGCGCATCCGACGCTCACCGAGGCGCTGCACGAGGCGGCGCTGGCTGCCGACAAGCGCTCCATCGACGCCGTCAACCGCTGAGACAGCCGGGTGGCCGGCCGGACCTAGAGCCGGCGTCGCGCCTCGATGACATTCGGCACGCCCGCGAGCCGCCGCAGGACGCGCGCGAACTGCTCGAGGTCGTTGACCGCGACGCTGAGAGCGAAATACGCAATGCCGGAGTCGTGGTCGGTGCTGGAAGTCACGGCATCGATGCTGAGGCGCTCGAGCGCCAGCACGTCGGTCAGATCACGCAGCAGCCCGCGCCGATCGTAGGCGCTGACGGACAGTTCCACGTTGAGGGCACCGCTCTGCGCGCTGCTCCACTCGACCTTCAGCACGCGCTCGGGCTTGAGCGCGCTCATGCGCCGCAGGCTCGCACAGTCGCTGCGATGGACCGTGACGCCCCGGCCGAGGGTGACATAACCGGTGACCGGCTGCGGACGCAGCGGCGCACAGCAGCGCGCCAGCGTGGTCGGCAGATCGCCCACGCCCTCGATTTCGATCGGTGCAGCCCGGCGCCGGGTCCCGCCGGGACGCGGCGCGCGCGCCATCGGCTGCGGCGGCTCGAACAGCCGGCTCGCGGCGTGCAGCAGCTGCGTGACGGTGATCTCGCCCTCGCCGAGCAGCTGATGCAGGTGATCGGTGTCGCGTGCCTTGAGCTCCTGCACCAGGGCGCTGAGCTGTTCGGGGCGCACGCCGATGCGCGACAGCTCGCGTTCGGCGATCCGTAAGCCGGCGCTGCGGTTGTCGCCCACGTCCTGCTTGCGGAACCAGGCGCGCACCTTGCCGCGATTGCGCGGCGAAATCAGGTAGCCCTGCTCGGGTGCGAGCCAGTCGCGACTCGGTGCGTCGTGCTTGCCGGCGATGATCTCGACGATCTCGCCGTTGGCGAGCGGGTGTGTGAGCGGCACGATGCGCCCGTTGGCCTTGGCGCCGCGGCAGCGGTGGCCGAGCGAGGTGTGGACGCTGTAGGCGAAATCGAGCGGCGTCGCGCCGCGCGGCAGATCGATCACCTCACCCTTGGGTGTGAGCACGTACACGCGGTCCGCAAACAGCTCGGTGCGCATACCCTCGATCAGGTCGCGGTCCGGCTCTGCGCCGCCCTCCCTGCCGTCCTGCGGCTCCAGCAGGCGCCGCACCCATTCGATCTTGCGCTGGTAGTGCGCATCACGCGGACCACCCTCCTTGTAGGTCCAGTGCGCCGCGACGCCGAGCTCGGCGTGCTCGTGCATCTGCGGGGTGCGAATCTGCACTTCGAGGCTGCGCCCCTGCGGTCCGATCACGGCGGTATGGATGGAGCGGTAGCCGTTGCCCTTGGGGGTGGCGATGTAGTCGTCGAACTCCCCTGGAATGTACGGCCACTGCCCGTGGACGACGCCGAGCGCGCCGTAGCACTCGGGAACTGAAGCGACCACTACGCGCACGGCGCGCACGTCGAACAGCTGCTCGAAGGCCAGCTGCTTGCGCTGCATCTTGCGGTAGATGCTGTAGATGTGCTTGGGACGCCCGTAGACCTCGGCCTCGATGCCCGCAGCGCGCAGGCGCTCGTGCAGCTGCGCGCACAACGTCTCGATGTAACGCTCGCGGTCGGCGCGGCGCTCGTTGAGCGCGGCGGCGACGCGGCGGTACTCCTGCGGCTCGAGGTAGCGGAACGCGAGATCCTCGAGCTCCCATTTCAACTGCCACACACCCAGGCGGTTGGCGAGCGGCGCGTAGATGGCGCGCGCCTCGAGCGCGCGCCGCTCGCGCTCCGCGCCCGGCAGCTCGCGCGCGTGGCGCAGCGCGACCAGCTCCTCGGCGAGCCGCGCCAGCACCAGGCGCGGATCGCTGACCACCGCGAGCAGCATCTTGCGCAGCGTTTCCGCCTGACGCGTGTCCAGGCCGTGCGCCGGCGACCAGTCACGCGGCAGCCCCAGAGTTCCCAGGCGCAGCAGTGCCGCGGCGATCTCGGTCGCGGGCCGGCCGACGATGCCGGCGGTCTGCTCGGGCGAGAGGACCGCTCGCGCGAGCAGCGGTCGCGCGAGCAGCGCATGCGCGAGCTCGGTGCTTTCGGTGAGGCCGCCCATGACCTCGGCCGCTTCCGCGGCGCACGCCAGATCGGCCGGTGCGCGTGCATTGGCCCGCTCGAGCGCCGCGCGCGCGACGTTGATGGCGTCGCGGACCTGAGGCGGGCACAGTTGACTGGTTTCCACGGATAGCGCTTCTTCAGCCAGCGGCGAGCGCGGAACGCGCCGGCGTGTCGTCCGCGAGGTTTACCGCTATCATACGCGACTGTTTTTCCAGGCGGCGCGCCGGGCGGTGGCGCGTCGGGCGGCGTTACGCATGGCAGGGCACAGCAAGTGGGCTAACATCCGGCGCCGCGAGAGCGTCCAGGCACTGCGGCGTGACAGGCGGCGCGCCCGAGCTGCGCCCGAAGGCTCGGAAACCGTGCGCTACGAGGGCTACGGCCCCGGTGGCGCAGCGGTCATGGTCGAGTGTGTCACCGACGATCGCGGCCTGGTGGGCGCGAAGGTGCGCCGCGCGTTCGCGCAACACGGGGGCAGACTCGGGGCCGACGGCTCGGTGAGCTACCTGTTCAACACCGTGGGCCTCATGACCTTCCCGCCGGGGACGGACGAGGAGCGGCTGATGCAGGTGGCGCTGGAAGCCGGCGCCGAGGACGTCGTGCCGAACGCCGACCGCTCCGTCGAGGTACTCGCGGATCCACTGGAGTTCGACACGGTGTGCGCCATGCTCAAGCATCAGGGCTTCGCGCCCGCGACCGCTGAAGTCACGCAGCGCGCCGCGACATCCCTGGAGTTGTCGGGCGAGACCGCGGTCTCGATGGTGCATCTGCTCGAGGCGCTCGAAGAGCTGGACGAGGTACGGGACGTTTACTCGAATGTCGAGATATCGGACGAGGTCCTGGCGCGCATTTGAGCCCGCCGCCGCGCAGTTCAGCGCGGCGCTCAGCGTGCGGGTGCTGGGGCTCGACCCCGGTTCGCGTCGCACCGGCTTTGGCGTGATCGAATGCCGCGGTGGGCAGCTGATTGCGGTTGCACACGGCTGCCTGAACCTGGCCGCGGCAGCGCCCGCGGCACGCTTGCGCATGATATTCGAGGGTCTGCAGGGGTTGATGTCCCAACACCAGCCGGCGGAGGTGGCGGTGGAGCGCGTGTTCGTCAGCCGCAACGCCGACAGCGCGTTGAAACTGGGGCAGGCGCGCGGCGCGGCGCTGTGCGCCGTCCCCGCGGGCGTGCCGGTGTTTGAATATGCGCCCCGCGCCGTCAAGCTGGCGGTGGTGGGCTCCGGAGCCGCGGAGAAGTTCCAGGTGGCGCACATGATCCGCACCCTGCTGGCGTTGCACGAACGTCCGGGCGCGGACGCGGCGGATGCGCTCGCGGTGGCGGTGTGCCACGCGCACGCGCGCCGGCTGGGCACGCTCGCGCAACAAAGCGGCGCGCGCCTGAGGCACGCCTGGCGATGATCGGCTCGCTGCGCGGCAGAATCGCCTCCAAGACACCCCCGCAACTCACGGTCGACGTCGGCGGACTCGGTTACGAGGTGGAAGCGCCCATGTCGACGTTCTTCCACCTGCCGGCGGTGGGGGAGGAAGTGCGTCTGCTCACGCACCTGGTGGTGCGCGAGGACGCGCACGTGCTGTATGCGTTTGCCACCGAAGACGAGCGGCGCCTGTTCCGCAGCCTGATCAAGGTGTCGGGCGTGGGGCCTAAGATCGCGCTCGCACTGCTGTCGGGCATCAGCGTCAGTGCCTTTGCCCAGTGCGTGCTCAATGAGGACATCGGCACGCTGACGCGCGTGCCGGGGGTGGGTCGCAAGACCGCCGAGCGGCTGATCGTGGAGATGCGCGATCGCCTGGCGGCGCCCCAGGCGACGCCCGGTGCGCCGGTGGCGGGGGCTGCGAGCGCCGCGGGTGAGGCGTACGGCGCCCTGGTGGCGCTCGGCTACCGCCCGGCGGAGGCGGCGCGCTTGCTCAAAGCGGTCGGTCCCGGTACACATTCGACTGAGGAACTGATCCGTCGCGCCTTGCAGGGCGCGGCGCGGGAGTAGCTCTCTTACCCGTGACAGCCGAACGCATCATCAGTGGCACGGCGGCCGCCGAAGAAGAGGCGGTCGAGCGGGCCATCCGGCCGCGCCGGCTCGAGGAGTACGTCGGCCAGCTGCCGGTGAAAACGCAGCTCGAGATCTTCATCCGCGCCGCCGGGCAGCGCGGCGAAGCGCTCGATCACGTGCTGATTTTCGGCCCTCCCGGGCTCGGCAAGACGACCCTCGCCCACATCATCGCGGCCGAGCTCGGCGTGAATCTGCGCCAGACCTCCGGCCCGGTGCTGGAGCGCCCCGGGGATCTCGCCGCGCTGCTCACCAACCTGCAGGCCCGCGATGTGCTGTTCGTCGATGAGATCCACCGCCTCACGCCGGTGGTGGAAGAGGTGCTCTACCCGGCGATGGAGGACTACCAGCTCGACCTCATGATCGGCGAGGGGCCGGCGGCGCGCTCCATCAAGCTGAACATCCCGCCGTTCACGCTGGTGGGGGCGACCACGCGCGCGGGGCTGCTCACCTCGCCGCTGCGCGACCGCTTCGGCATCGTGCAGCGGCTCGAGTTCTACGGGGTCGCAGACCTGGAGCGCATCGTGAAGCGCTCCGCCGCCATCCTGGGTGTAGCCATCGATGAAGGCGGCGCACGGCGCATCGCGCAGCGCTCGCGCGGCACCCCGCGCATCACCAACCGCCTGCTGCGGCGGGTGCGCGACTATGCGCAGGTGCGCGCCGACGGGGGCATCGACGAAGCGGTCGCGGACGCCGCGCTCGACCTGCTCGAGGTGGACCGTCAGGGATTCGACACCCTGGACCGCAAGCTCCTCACGGCGATCATCGAGCGCTTCGACGGCGGCCCGGTCGGTATCGATAGTCTTGCGGCGGCGCTCGGCGAGGAGCGCGGCACGCTCGAGGATGTCACCGAGCCGTTCCTGATCCAGCAGGGATTCCTGGTGCGCACCGCGCGCGGGCGCATGGTCACGCGTGCTTCCTACCTGCATCTGGGTCTCAAGCCCCCGGAGCGCGGCGCCGCCACGCTGCAGCTGTTCGAGGATCCGCGATGAGCGTCTTTCGCTGGCCGGCGCGCGTCTACTGGGAGGACACCGACGGCGGCGGCATCGTCTATTACGCCAACTACCTGCGTTTCCTCGAGCGCGCGCGCAGCGAGTGGCTGCGCGCACGGGGACATTCGCAGCTGCAGCTCGCCCGTGATCGCGGCATTGTGTTCACCGTGGTGAGTCTCGCGGTGGACTATCGGGCGCCGGCGCGGCTGGATGACGAGCTCGAGATCACCTGTGAGCCGCACTCGGAGGGGGCGGCGTCGCTGCGCTTCGCGCAGCGCATCTACCGCGCGCCGGCCGCCGGGCGCACACCGGAGCTGCTGCTGGAAGCGAGTGTGCGGGTGGCGTGCGTTGACGTGCGCACCCTGCGGCCGCAGCGTCTGCCGGAGTTTCTGGCGGATGCCCTGGCCGCGGAGGCCTCCGCCGGTGGGTGAGCAGCTGTCGATCCTGCGCCTCATCGCCCAGGCGAGCGTGCCGGTGCAGATCGTCATCGGCATATTGCTGCTGGCGTCGCTCAGTTCCTGGGCGATCATTTTCCGCAAACGCCGGGTCATCGGGCGCGCGCGCCGCGAATCCGACCGTTTCGAGGGCCGCTTCTGGTCGGGTGATGACCTGGCACAGCTGTACCGGACGATCGAGTCGCGCGGCGGCGCCACCGGCATGGCCGGCATTTTCGAGTTCGGCTTCCGCGAGTTTGCACGCCAGCGTCAGAGCGCCAGCGGCGGCGAGCAGTTGCTGGAGGGCTCGCGGCGCGCGATGCGCGTCGCGCAGCTCAAGGAGATCGACCGGCTCGAACACAGCCTCGCCACGCTCGCCACGGTCGGCAGCACCAGTCCGTACGTCGGGCTGTTCGGCACGGTGTGGGGAATCATGAGCGCGTTCTCATCGCTCGGTAACGTCCAGCAGGCGACGCTCGCCATGGTGGCGCCGGGAATTTCCGAGGCCCTGGTCGCAACCGCCGTCGGGTTGTTCGCCGCGATCCCCGCGGTGGTGGCCTACAACCGCTTCGCCGACCAGGTGACGCGCCTGGAGATGCGCTTCGATGCCTTCATCGAGGAGTTCTCCACCATTCTGCAGCGGCACGCGTCGCGGGTCACGGGGCCGCCCCCGGGTCAGGAGCGCTAGTCATGGCACAAACCTCGCGCGGGCGGCGGCTGATGGGCGAGATCAACGTCGTGCCGTACATCGACGTGATGCTGGTGCTGCTGATCATCTTCATGATCACCGCCCCGCTGCTCACCCAGGGCGTGAAGGTGGATCTGCCCAAGGCCGGCGCGGAACCTCTGGAGGCACAACGGCTCCAACCCCTGGTGTTGTCGGTGGATCGTGAGGGACGCCTGTATCTCAACATCGGCGCCAATCCGCAGGCGGCGCTCGATGAGGACACGGTGGCAGCGCGCGCTACCGCGGCGCTGCGCCGCAACCCGGAAGTGCAGGTGCTGGTGAAGGCCGACAGCGCGGTGGCCTACGGCCGGGTGGTGCAGGCGATGGTCATCCTGCAGCGTGCGGGGGCGCGCAAGGTCGGCTTCATCACCGAGCCGCTGCCGGAACGTGCCCGGCGCGGGAGCTGATGCGCCTTCAGACGATGCAGCGAGCCAGTGATCGATGGGTTTCGATTGCGCTGTCGGTGCTGTTGCACGGAGCGCTGTTGGCCGCCTTGGTGTACGGATGGTTGATGTTCCGGCGTCCGCCGCCGCCGGCGCCGACGCTGGCGATCGAGGCAACCGTGGTCGATGCGCGCGCCTTGCGAGGCGCGGTGCGGCCGCCGCCGCAACCCGCGCCGCCCGCCGCCCCGGCGCCCAGCGAGCAGCCGCAGGAGCCGGTTGGGCCACCGCAACCGACGCCGGAGGAACGGGCGCGCCGCGAGCAGGAGCGGCAACAGGCGGAAGCGGCGGCGGCTGAAGAGCGACGCGCCGCCGAGCAGAAAGCGGCGGAGCTGCAGGCCGCGCAGGCGAGGCAGGCCGAGGAGCAGCGCAAGGCCGAGGAGCGCGCCGCGGCGCAGAAACGCGTCGCGGAGGAGCGGCAGAGGCAGGCGGACGCGCGCGACAGCAGTGAGCGCCTGGCGGACCTGCAGCGCAGTCTCGCGGCCGAGGAGCGTGCCAAGGTCGCACGCTCGGGGGCGGCGCTGGCGAGCTGGGAGTCGCAGATCGCCGCCAAGATCACGCGCGCGTGGCTGCGACCGCCGACGGCGCGGTCGGGGATAGAATGCGTGTTGAATGTGACCCAGGTGCCGGGAGGGGAAGTGACGCAGGTGAGTATTGGCGAATGCAACGGCGACCAGGCGGTGCGTGAATCGATCGAAGCCGCGGTGTACCGCGCATCGCCCTTGCCCCCGCCGCCGGATCCGGCGCTGTTCGACCGCAACCTCAAGATCAACTTCAAGCCGGACTGATGCGCACGCGGCCGACACCCGCCAGGCAACTCCTGTCAGGGCCGCGTGGTCTGGCAGGGGCGCTCGCGCTGCTTGTCGTCGGCCTGTGCGCCACGCGCAGCGCCCGCGCCGCACTGCAGATCGAGATCACCTCCGGGGTACGCGATCCGGTACCGATTGCGATCGTGCCGTTCGCGCGTGCCGTGCCTGCCGACGGCGGCCTGGACGTAGCCGAGGTCGTGCAGCACGACCTGGAAGGCAGCGGGCGCTTTCGGGCGCTGCGGCGCGAGCGCATGCCGGCCATGCCGACACGCGCCGATCAGATCGCGGCGGCCGTCTGGAAGAGCGCCGGCAGCGACTACGTCGTGGTCGGGCGCGTGAGCGCCATGGAGAGCGGCCAGCTGACGGTCGACTTTGACCTGGTGAATTCGCTGACCGGGGCACGGCTCGCCACGCAGCGCTTCGTGGGGGCCCCGGGTGCGCTGCGCAACGCCGCCCACCGGGTGAGTGACGTCATCTACCAGAAGATCCTCGGCGTGCGCGGTGCGTTCGCAACCCGCATCGCCTACGTGGCGGTCGACGGCAGCCCGCCGGCGCAGCACTACCAGCTCATCGTCGCCGATGCCGACGGAGCGAACCCGCACCTGCTTCTCGAGTCGCGCTTCCCCCTCATGTCGCCCTCGTGGTCGCCGGACGGGCAATGGCTCGCGTATGTCTCGTTCGAGACCAAGCACTCGGGGGTGTACGTGCAGCTGGTGCGCAGCGGCGAGCGGCGCCAGGTGTCGGCGCGCGCCGGGGTCAACGGCGCCCCGGAGTGGTCGCCGGACGGGCGCAAACTGGCGCTCACCCTGGGGGGGAGCGGTGGCAATCCTGACATCTACATCCTCGATCTCGCCTCCCAGGACCTGACACGGCTCACCGACGATCCGGCGATCGACACCGAGCCGGTGTGGGCGCCGGATGGGCGCTCGCTGTACTTCACCTCCGACCGCGCCGGCTCGGCGCAGATCTACCAGACCGCGGCGCAGCCGGGCGCACATCCGAAGCGCATCACCTTCGGCGGCAGTTACAACGCCCGCCCGCGCGTGTCGCCGGATGGCTCGCAGCTGGCGATGGTAACGCTCGACAACGGCGTGTACCGGATTGCGGTGCAGGATCTCGCCAGCGGGACGGTGCACGTGCTGTCGCACGGGCGGCTGGACGAATCGCCGAGTTTCGCGCCCAATGGGGCTACACTTATCTATTCGGAGCGTGACGGTGAGCGCGGGGCGCTGGCGACGGTGTCGACCGACGGCCTCACGGGCTTGCGCCTCAAGGCTGCTCAGGGCGAGGTCCGTGAACCCGCGTGGGGACCGTTCAGCCCCTGAGCCTGCGCGGTTGCTTCAGATTCGGGAGAAGCGGAATGACCGAGAAAGCCTCCATGCGTCGAGTGATCGTAGTGCTGCTGGTTGCGGCATCCCTGGCGCTCGGCGCCTGCGCGGCGAAGCGGCCGAAGGCGGCACCGCCGGCGGCGCCCAGTGCCGACGAGGGCGTGCAGGGCTCCGGCGCCAGCAGTGCCAGCGCCGCCGCGGGCGCGGACGAGGAGGCGGCGGGACCGCAGGCGGGGCTGCTCGCGACGAAGCTGGTGTACTTCGACTTCGACAGCAGCGAGATCAAGGGCACCGGCACCGACGTGGTGGCGGCACACGCGAAATATCTCGCCGCCCATTCAGAGACGCGCGTACGGCTCGAGGGGCACACCGACGAGCGCGGTTCGCGCGAGTACAACATCGGGCTCGGCGAGCGCCGCGCACAGGCGGTGCGCCGCGCACTGTTGCTGCAGGGTGCCGCGGACGCGCAGATCTCCACGGTGAGTTACGGCGAGGAACGCCCCGCGGTACCCGGACACGATGAGGCGGCCTGGGCGAAAAACCGCCGCGTCGAGATCGTCTATCTGACGCAGCCGCTGCCGCCCAAACAGTGACGGAGGAGCATCCATGCGCCTGATCCTGCTTGCCGTGCTGGGGGCGCTCGCTGCCGGCTGCGCCAGCACCCCGCCCGAGGCGGACCCGGTGCAGCTGAAGTTGAACGATCTCGATGCGCGCATCACGCGCATCGAGCGCATCGTTGCGAACCAGGTCGAGCTCGCCCAGCGCCTGGATGAAGTGCAGAGCACCGTGCGCCAGCTGCGCGGCCGACTCGAGGAGCTCGAGCACGGCAACGAGGCGTTGGCGAAACAGCAGCGCGATCTGTACGCCGATCTGGACAAGCGCCTGGCGGCAGCGAGCGGGGCGGCACCCGCCGGGGCGGCGGCGGGCGGCCCCGTCGGGGAGGCTGCCGCGGTGGGCGCCAGCACGACCCCGGGGAGCGCGGCGCCCGGCGCAGCCGCAGGCAGCACGGCGTCCTCGGTCGAGCAGGCGGTGTACACCCAGGCGTTCGATGCCCTGAGGGCCGGCAGTTACTCGGTCGCGATCACGGGCTTCAAGGACTTTCTCGGCACCTACCCCGCCAGTCCGCTGGCGGAGAATGCCCAGTACTGGCTGGGAGAAGCCTACTACGTGAACCACGACTACGAGGCGGCCGCGGGGGCATTCCGCGCGGTGCTGAAGAAATGGCCGGACTCGCGCAAGGCGCCCGATGCGCTGCTGAAGCTCGGTTACACGCAATATGCGCTGAAGCAGTATTCCGCGGCCCGGGCCACGCTGAGCGAGGTCACGCGCAAGTACCCGGGGAGCGACTCCGCCAAGCTCGCGGCCGACCGCCTGCGCCGCGTTCCCGCAGCTCCCTCCCAGTAAGGCATCGCGCGCGGCCAGGGCGCATGCAGTGACGCGCCTCAAGATCACCGAGATTTTCCACTCCCTGCAGGGCGAGGCGGACACCGCAGGCTGGCCCACGGTGTTCGTGCGCCTCACGGGCTGCCCGCTGCGCTGCCAGTATTGCGACACCGCTTATGCCTTCCACGGCGGCGAGTGGTGGGAGGCGGACGCGATCGTGGCGCGGGTACGCGAGTTCGGCACCCCGTACGTCTGTGTGACCGGAGGCGAACCCCTGGCGCAGAAGGGCTGCCCGCAGCTGCTGACCATGCTGTGCGATGCCGGCCTGCGGGTCTCGCTGGAAACCAGTGGCGCGATGGCGCTCGGGGGCGTCGATGCGCGCGTGTCGAGGGTCGTCGACGTCAAGACGCCCGGTTCCGGCGAGGAACACCGCAACCGCTATGAGGAGCTGGCGCGGCTGTGCTCGCGGGACCTGGTGAAGTTCGTGATCTGCGGGCGCGGCGACTACGAGTGGAGTCGCGCCAAGCTGCGCGAGCTCACCCTTCCGGCCGGCTGTACGGTGTTGTTTTCGCCGAGTCATGAGCAGCTCGCGGCGCGCGAGCTCGCCGACTGGATACTCGAGGACCGGCTGGCGGTGCGCCTGCAGATCCAGCTGCACAAGTACCTGTGGGGCAATGTGCCGGGGAAGTAGCGTGACGGCATCTGCCGCGGTGGTGTTGTTGTCCGGGGGCCTCGACTCGGCCACGGTGCTGGCGATTGCGCGCCAACAGGGATTCATCTGTCACGCGCTGTCGGTTGACTACGGGCAGCGCCATGCCGCCGAGCTGGCGGCGGCGCGGCGCGTGGCGCGCGCCGGCGGTGCCCGCGAGCACCGGGTCATGTGCGTCGATCTCGCCGGCATAGGCGGCTCGGCGCTCACCGACCTACGTCTTGCGGTGCCGGAAACTCCCACCACCGGCATACCGGTCACTTACGTTCCGGCGCGCAACACCATCATGCTGTCGCTCGCGCTCGCCTGGGCCGAGGTGCTCGGGGCGCGCGATGTGTTCATCGGCGTCAACGTGCTGGATTCGAGCGGTTATCCGGACTGCCGCCCCGAATTCATCGCCGCCTTCGGCGCGCTCGCCGCGCTCGCGACCCGGGCGGGGGTCGAAGGCAGCCCGTGCCGCGTGCATACGCCGTTGATCGCGCTCACCAAGGCCGAGATCATCCGCGAAGGCACGCGCCTCGGTGTCGACTACGGCCAGACGGTCTCGTGCTATCAGGCCGACGGGGAGGGACGGGCCTGCGGGCGCTGTGAGGCGTGCCGGTTGCGGCGCGCCGGATTTGCGGCGGCGGGGCTTGCCGATCCGACGCGCTATCAACGCCCCTGAGCTCAGCCGGCCTCGCTGCCGACGGCCGGCGCGGCGCGGCGCTGTGTGTACAGCCACCACAGATATAGCGGCACCCCGGCGCCGCCGAGGGCGATCGTCCACAACAGCGGCTCGGCGCCGATGCCGATCGAAACCCACACGCAGTAGATCACGGCCGCGAACGCCGCCGCCTGCAACCACTGCGGCCGGCGCGCCCGCGCCGGCAGCTGACCCCGCCGGCGCAGCACGATAAGCCCGAGCGCGCTCGCCACGTACAAGGGCAGGGTCGCTCCGGTCGCTATCACGATAAGCAGAGAAAAGACCTTGCTGATCGAGTCCGTGTAGTTGGTGAGCAGCATGACGCTGGCCACGACTCCGGTGAGGAGCAAGGCGCGCGCCGGTGCGCCGCGGCTGTTCTCGCGCATGAACATCGCCGGACAGCCGCCGTGCCGGCTCATGCATTGCGCGACCTCGCCTGCCAGCAAGGTCCAGCCGTTCAAGACTCCGAGGCCGCTCACGAGCACGAAGGCGGCCACCGCCTGGCCATAGTGTCCGCCCAGCACGCGCGCAAAGAGGTCCGCGTACGGCGAATTGGAGACGGCCAGCTCGGCCTGCGGTATCACGAACATCGGCACTGCCGAAATGGCGATGTAGATCGCCGCTGCCATGAGGGTGCCGGTGAGCGTGGCACGGGGAATGGTGCGCTCGGGGTCGCGCACGCGGCTCGCCGGGATCATCGCGCATTCGATGCCGAGCATCGCAAACAGAGCCAGGCTCGAGACACTGCTGATTTCGCGCCATGATGCCGGGTTGGACGGCACATGCGCGGCGTAGATCGCGGGATGGGCCAACAGCAGCCACAGACCGAGAACGATGACGCCGACTTGCGGCACGAGCTTCAGTACCGTCGTCAGGGCCTGCACCCAACCTGCGGTACGTGCGCCGAGCAGATTGATGCCGACAAACATCCAGATCAGCGAAAGTGCGACCAGACCCGCCAGGCCGGCAGTGTGAGTGAGCCCGGGGAAGAAGATCGTGAGATAGCCCACCAGTCCGATTGCGATTGCGACGTTCGCGACCCATATCGAGACCCAGTAGCACCACATCACGATGAACGCGGCCCCCTTGCCGAAGGCGCGCTCGGTGTAGGCGGAGGGGCCATCGTCTGCGGGAAAGGCACGGGCGAGGCCGGCGAAGGATATCGCCAGGAACCCACAGCCGACCACCGTAACCAGCCAGCCGCTGAACGCATTGAGCCCGTACGGGGCCAGCGTCGCGGGCATGGCGAAGATCCCGACACCGATGATGTTGCCGAGCACCAGCGCAGTGCACATCCAGAAGCCGAGGACGCGGGGTCCTTCGCTCGGGGCGGACCGGTCCGGCGCGGCGTTCAACCTTGCGCCAGCGCTTCCGTCAGCGCCGCCTGCAGCAGAACCAGCGCCTCGTCGATGTGTGCGCGACCGGCCATCAGTGGCGGAATGAAGCGCAAGGTGCTGACCCCGCAGGACAGCAGCAGCAGACCGTTGTGGAAGGCGCGCGTCAGGACCTTCTGACACAGAGCGGCGGCGGGCTTGCGGCTGGTGCGGTCGGTGACCAGTTCCGCGCCGATCATCAGTCCCTTGCCGCGCACGTCGCCGATGCAGTCGAAGCGTTGCTGCAGCTCGCGCAGGCGCGCGAGGAAGTAATCGCCGACCTGGGCGGCATTGGCCGCATATTCGCCCTGTACGAGATCGAGCGTGGCCAGCGCCGCGGCGCAACAGATTGGGTTACCGCCGAAGGTGTTGCCGTGCGCGCCGCGCTTCCATTTCTCCATGTGCGCCTTCCTCGCGATCACCAGTCCGATCGGCAGCCCCGAGCCCAGGCCCTTGGCGAGCGTCATGATGTCCGGCGACACGCCCCAATGCTCGCTCGCGAACATCTTGCCGGTGCGGCCGACGCCGCTCTGTACTTCGTCGAAGACCAGGAGGATCCCGTAGCGATCGCATAAGGCGCGCAGGCCCTGCAGGAATCCGTCCGGCGGCACGAGGTACCCGCCTTCACCCTGGATGGGTTCGACCACGATCGCTGCGACTTCCGCCGCCGGCAGGTTGCTCTGGAACAGGACGTTCTCGATGTAGTCGAGTGTGGCGCGACCCTGATCGGGTCCGGCGAACAGCGGTCGATACACATTGGGGTACGGCACGTGGGTCACGCCCGGCATGGTCGGAAAGAAGCCGGCCTGCTGCGTGTACTTGCTGGCAGTGAGCGCGAGCGATCCCATGGAACGGCCGTGGAAGCCGCCGAGAAAGGCGATGAAGCGCGGCCGGCCGGTCACGTAGCGCGCCAGCTTCAGGGCGCCCTCGACCGACTCGGTACCGCTCTGGCACATGAATACCTGCACCGGTTGGCGCATCGGATCCAGCTCGTTGATGCGTTCCGCCAGCCGTGTCATGCGCTCGTGCCAGTAGTCGCTCGAGATATGCAGAAAATCATCCGCGGCGCTCTTGATCGCCTGCACCACGGCCGGGTGAGCATGCCCGGTGCTGCACACCGCGATGCCGGCGGCGAAATCCAGGAACCGATTGCCGTCGACGTCCCAGACCTCGACTCCCCGTCCCCTGGCCATGACGAAGGGATAGTCGCGAGGGTAGGAGGGAGAACTCACGGCATGATCGCGTGCCATCAGTGCCCGGGCCCTGGGTCCCGGCAGTTCAGTGCGGATGTGAGGCAGGGGCATCGGCAGTCCTCAGGTTGATGCGCACGGCAACGGCGTGCGCTTGGGCTGTAGCTGCGTGCAGGGCGCGCAGCGTGTCGAGATCGGCCGGCTGTGGCGACGGCAAGACCTGCAGATCGTGCGCCACGCGCAGCGGCCAGCCGGTGGCGGCGCGCACGGCGTCCACCGCGACGCCGGGATAGATAGCGCACAGCTGCAGCTCATCGGTCTCGGGGTGAGGGCGCAGGATGCCGAAGTCGGTGATCACGGCCCGCGGGCCGCGACCCGGAAAGCCGGCGCGGGCGCGCTCGCCGGCGCCGCCCAGGTACCCGCAGCTCGTCAGGAAGTCAAGACGCGCGACAAAACTGCGCGGCGACTGTTTCATGATCACCAGCACCTCGCGGGCGTGCGCCGCGATCTCGGGAGCGCCGCCGGAGCCCGGCAGGCGCACCGCCGGCCGGGCGTAGCTGCCGATCACCGTGGTGTTGAGATTGCCATGGCGGTCGATCTGCGCGGCGCTGAGGAAGCCCACGTCCACCCGGCCGCGCTGCAGATAATGCGCGAACACCTCCGGGAGGGACACGACGCAGGCGGCGGTATCGGCAAGCTCACCGTCCCCGATCGACAGCGGCAGCACCTGCGGGCGGGCGCCCACCGTGCCGGACTCGTAGATCAGGACGAGCTGCGGGGCGTGCGTGCGCCGCGCCAGGTTGCAGGCGGCACTGGGCAGTCCGATGCCGACGAAGCATACCGCCGCGTCGGCCAGCTGCCGGGCCGCGGTCACGGTCATCATCTCCTCCGCAGTGCAGGCGCCGGCGCTCACGCCGCCACCCGCAGACGCCGCAGCAGTTCGGCGTGGTCACGGCTTGCCAGCACGTACTGCTGCATCCATTGCTGAAAGCGCTCGCGCTCGCGCGCAATCGCATCCCACTCGCCGTAGAAGCGATTGTCACGCGGGTAGCACCCGGCGGCGTACGAGGGATGAGCACCGCCGGGCACGATGCTGACGGCGCTGATGAGCCAGTGAGGCAGCACGATCGCATTCAGCGGCGCATCGAGGCGTTCCACCCGCGCTTCGACCGTCACCAGCAGGCAACGCGCCGCGAGTGCCGCCTCGCGCGCCGCGCCGACGATGCCGCGGATCAGCACGTTGCCTTGCTGATCCGCCTGCTGAGCGTGCAGGATCGTGACGTCCGGATTGATCGCCGCCACGGCCAGGAGTGAGTCGCCGCTGAAGGGGCAGGCGAGCGTCCTCGGGCCGCCGACCCGATCGAGGCCGGTGTCGGCGTAGTGGCGCATGAGTCCGCAGGGCAGGCCGCTCGCGCCCGCCTGATAGGCCACGCCCATTTCGGCGTGCGTGCGCTCGCTGATGGTCAGCGGCTGCGGCCAATCCCGTTCGATCGCATCGCGCAGGCGATGCAGGGAACCGACCCCGGGGTTGCCGCCCCAGGAGAAGGTCAGCCGCTCGGCACAGCCCATGCCGATCATCTGGTCGCAGATCAGATCGGGGGTCATGCGGATCAGATGCAGGCGGCGGCGGCTCTGGCGAATGATCTCGTGACCGGCGGCAAACGGGATCAGATGCGTGAAGCCCTCGAGCGCCACGCTCTGACCGTCGCGCACGTGCTGCGCGATCGCATCGGAGAGCGTCATCAGCGGCATTCGGGTGTTACTCGACCACGGTCTGCGACTGCTCGCGCATGTACTGCGGCAGATAATAGAAGGAGGCGATCGCCTTGCCGGTGCTGCCCGAGCCCTTCCAGCCGCCAAAGGCCTGGTAACCCGGCCAGGCGCCGGTGGTCGCGCCCTGCGGGCGGTTCGCGTAGGTCACGCCCGCCTCGATGTGCTCATGGAACCAGCCGACCTCGTGCGCGCCGCCGTAGAAGCCGGCCGTCAGTCCGAGCGGGGAGCGATTCGCCAGTTCCATGGCGGCCTCGTTCGAGGCGACGCGATGCACCATCAGGATGGGCAGGAACATCTCCTCGTTCCATAGCGCGTGCTCGGGTGGCGCCTCGGCAATGGTGGGACGCACGAACCATCCTCGACCGAGGACGCCGTCGCGCAACCGCTCCCCCCCGGCCACGAGGCGCGCACCGCCGCCGCGCAGCAGCTCGACATAACGCCCGTAATTCTCGTATGCCGTCTGTGTGGTGAGCGGTCCCAGCCAGTGTTCGCGGCGCGCCGGGTCGCCGATGCCGATCGCTGCGGTCTGCTGCAGCAGTTTCGCCAGCAGCGCGTCGGCGACCTGCTCGTGGACGTACAGACGCGAGAGGGCGGAGCACTTCTGGCCTCCCATGCCGAAGGCCGATCGCACGATGCCGGTCGAGGCGCGATCCAGATCCGCTGCCGCGGTGACGATGCAGGCGTTCTTGCCGCCCATCTCGGCGATGCAGGGACGCGGGAACGGCGGCGCCTGCAACGCGCGTGCGATGCGCATTCCGACCTCGTGGGAGCCCGTGAAGGTCACGCCGGCTACCGCGGGATCCCCGATCAGTGCGGCACCGACCACCTCGCCCTGACCGCTCAGATAGTTGAACACTCCGGGCGGCAGGCCGGCATCGCGCACGCAGTCGGCGAGCAGCCTGCCCGCCCACGGTGTGGCCGTCGCACCCTTCACGATGACGGTATTGCCCGTCACGAGCGCGGCGGCGACCGGCCCGCCCGCGAGCGCCAGGGGAAAATTGAAGGGCGCGATCACCACCCAGGGACCGTAGGGTTTCAGCACACTGCGATTGTGCGAAACGTGGGTGCTCAGCGGATCGTCCGGTAGCGGCCGATCGAAGCCGCCGTGGCGCTCGAACTGCTCGGCATACAGAGTGAAGAAATCCGCGGTCTCCTGCGCCTCTCCCAGCGCCTCCATGCGGTTCTTGCCGACCTCCAGTGTCAGCGCCGCGGCGATGTCGTAAACGCGCTCCTCGATCAGGCCGGCCACGCCTCGCAACAGCTGCGCGCGCCGCGCGGGGCCGGTGCGTTTCCAGTCCTGCCAGGCGGTCGCGGCCGCACGCACGGCCTCGGCGGCGTCCGCCGCGCTGGCGGCCGGGAACTCGCCGAGTACCTGCTCGCAGTCGGCGGGATTGGTCTTGACGAAGTACCGCGCCGCCCCGCGCTCCTCGCCGGCAACGTGCAGGGCATGCCTGCCGCCGAGCTTCGTCACCGCGCGCGCCACCGCGGAATCGAAGCTGGCGTGCAGCTGCGCCGGCGGATCGAACATCGTCGAGTAGGTGAGCTTGAAACTCATGGGGGGTTTTTCCGTGCGGAGCGTATGCAGGACCGTCTGCGCTTCCGATTGCATCAGGCCCACGGTAGGCCGCGCCTGAGCCCGTCGTCAACGCGGGTACTCGCGGCCCGCCGCTGTAGTATCATGCGGCCCCCGCACGGCCAGCCCCTGCAAGGGCTCACCGAGCCGTCGGTCCAACAGCGGTGGGGCGTTAGCTCAGTCGGTAGAGCATCGGACTTTTAATCCGCTGGTCGACGGTTCGATTCCGTCACGCCCCAGTCTTAACGCTTGACGTTAATAACGCATAGCGTTATGGTTATCAGGTGATCCGGACCTTTAGGAACAAGGACACGCAGGCGGTGTTCAGCGGTGAGTTCGTAAAGGCACTTGATCGGCGGATACAGCAGCGGGCGCGTGAGAGGCTGAAGTATCTGGATAGCGCCATTGATCTGCGCGATCTCATGATTCCACCATCGAATCAGTTGGAAGCGTTGAAAGGCGACCGCCCAGGCCAGCACAGTATCCGGATTAATAAGCAATGGCGCGTATGCTTCAAGTGGAGGGACGGAGACGCGTTCGATGTCGAGATCGTTGATTATCATTGAGCGCACTTCAGGAGCGAGTAGATACCATGGCAGCTAAGAGACTACGGCCCGTACATCCCGGGGATATCTTGCTCCACGATTTCATGCGGCCTCTGAAATTGAGCTCTTACAAGGTGGCGAAGGAACTCGGTGTGGCCGCGCCAACGGTCAATGAAATAGTGCGACGGCGACGGGCGATTACGGCGGAGATGGCACTGCGGTTGTCGCGGTACTTCGGAACGAGTGCGCAACTCTGGCAGAACCTGCAGACGCAGTACGACTTGGAAATCGCCAGCAAAAGGATCGGCAAGAAGGTTGAGCGCGCCATCCAGCCCTTAACACGGCCGGATCTGAGGTGATCGGCGTACCTGCTAAGGGCTCGTCGCCTCAGCCCCGTTTCTGTCGTCGCTCGCCGCAGCACGATTTGGCCGAGTCCGGTCAATTGTCGACGTTCGTGCGAACTGGGCAAAGCGGTAAATGGGGGCAGGATTCAAAGCTGCGACCCTTACCTTCCGAACTTCTGATCGTCGGAGATCACGAGGTATCACCCGTGGTCAACGATAGTGTGGGTAACTAATGACATGGACTCCCCCTGCTTCTTCGGCATCGGTGTGCCAGATTGAGGATTGCGGATCGCTCAATCACGAAGAGGGGGAGTCGTCATGCAGGTTACACGAGTAGGACTGGATCTGGCGAAGCGGGTGTGGGCCGACCGAACATGCGCTTCGTACCGCCCAAGAGCGAGGAACAGCAGGCGTTACTGATGGTGCACCGAGCCCGATCCCTCGTGGTGGCCAACCGCACAGCTCAAGTCAATCAGATCAGAGGTCTCTTGGGTGAGTTCGGGCTGGTAGTGCCGGTGGGGCTCAGGCGATTGCGCACTCAGTTACCCCAGATTCTGGAAGATGCAGAGAACGGTCTGCCGGTTCTGGCTCGGCACGTCTTTGCGGAGCTGCTGCAGGAACTTCACGCCTTGGATGAGAAGATCCAACGCTACGATCGGCAGCTGCAGGAGCTGGCGCGCCAGAGCGAGCCGGCACGGCGCGTCATGGCGCTCGAGGGCATCGGGCCCATCACCGCCACAGCATTTGTGGCGAGTGTGGGAGATGCGCGGGTGTTCAAGAACGGCCGCCAGTTCGCCGCCTGGCTCGGGCTAACACCGCGGCAGTACTCCAGCGGCGGCACCACTCGGCTAGGCCGGATCACCAAGCGAGGCGATCGGTACTTGCGCATGCTGCTGGTACATGGTGCTCGCGCACACCTGCGCTTTGTGGAACGCAAGAATGATCCGAAGAGTCTGTGGATCAAAGGTCTGAGGGCCCGGCGTCACGTCAACGTTGCGGCAGTGGCCTTGGCTGCGAAGCATGCGCGCATCATCTGGGCGCTGCTGGCCAAAGGGACGACGTATCGCTTACCGGCGGCAGCTACATGAGCAGCTTTTACTGACGCGATCTTCTAGAGCAGCGAGGTGAACCCGCCAGGATTGCTTGAGCGATAAAAAGCTGATGGAAGCAGGTTAGACCGTCGCAGGATGAACCTGATTACCCGGATGGTGCTCGACACCGAGTAACTAATGAGGCTCCTGCGAGCGACTGTCATCAGGGCCAGCGTCAACAAAAAGACGCACTAATAGGCCGGATATATTTGTGCAGTCCGTTCCTCTTCCAGCAGCTTCAAAACCGCTCTTGCATGCAGGGGGAGTCCATATAT
>WNGI01004476.1_pt1 | contig 22741 bp, 20 predicted proteins | sample 5400621 | NCBI WGS metagenome assembly WNGI01 (sample SAMN13153374, study PRJNA577476) | soil metagenome | isolation source: 20 cm soil or saprolite under Garry oak tree replicate 1 | place: USA:California | collected 2016-06-15
GTTACGCCGTTGACCTGCGGCGTGTACGTGTCGGAGACGAGAGCGATTCTCACGCCCAGGAAACTGCGACCTCGGCGTCAACGAGCGGTGACGGGCAGGTTACGGCTCGGTAACAACGTAAGCTTTGCTGCGGTGCTGGTTTAGCTCTCTGACTGCGGCAATGTGATGCGGATTGTCGTCCCTTTGCCCAGCGTGCTTTCCGCCTCCACGCGTCCGCCGTGCGCTTCCGTGAGATGCTTGACGATGGCGAGACCGAGACCGGTGCCGCCGTCGGCCCGGGCGCGGCCCGGGTCGGCCCGATAGAACCGCTCGAAGATCCGCGGCAAATGCTCGGCGGCGATGCCGCTGCCGGTGTCCGTGACCGCCAGGGCGACCGCCGTGCCGCTGCGACCCGCGCGCACGGTGACGCGTCCGGCCGCGGGCGTGTGGCGCAGGGCGTTGTCGAACAGGTTGGTGAGGATCTGCCGCAGCGCGTCAGGGTCGACGACCGCGGACTGCGCGCCGGCGGCGACCGCGACCTCCAGGGTCACGCCTTTGACCGCCGCGCGCCCTGCGACCGCGCCCCACGCGTCGCGCGCGGCGAGCTCCAGCTCCACCACCTGTGGCTCCGGGCGCCAGCTGCCCGACTCGATGCGCGACAAGTCCAGCAGCCCGTCGACCAGGCGCTGCATACGGCGCGCATTGTTCTCGATCGTCACGGCGAACTGCCACATCTGGGTGCCGGTGGGCGCTTCGGTGGCGAGCGTCTCGGCGTAGCCCGCGATGGACGTGAGCGGCGTCTTGAGCTCGTGCGAGACATTGGCGACGAAGTCGCGGCGCACCGTCTCGAGCCGCCGCAACGCGGTCACGTCGCGCAACACGAGCAGGGAGCGGCCGTCGGGCAGCGGCCGGCCCGTCACCAGCAGCGTGCGTCCGTCCAGCTCGAGCTCGCGCTGCTGCACGTCCTGGCCTTCGAGCACGTCGCGGACCAGGTCGCGCGCGGCCTTGCCGTGGAACAGCTCGAGCAGGGGCGGCAGCGCCGCGTCCGGCGCGTAGCCGAGCAAGCGGCGCGCGGCGGCGTTCATCGTGACGATGGCGCCCCGCGGATCCGCACCGAGCACGCCGTCGGCCATCGCCTCGATGAGCGTGCCGGTCTCCTCGCGCTCGCGCCGCAGGTCGGTGAAGCGGCGGTCGAGCTGCTCGTGCATCGCCTGCAGGGCGAGGATCTGCTGGGAGACTTCGTGGACGCGCGAGTCGGGGAACAGCGGGTCCTGGCCCGCCGCGATGTCGCGGGCGGCCTGGCTCAAGCCGACCAGCGGCCGCACCAATGCGCGGCTCGCGGCCCAGGCGATCACCGCGGCCAGCGCGAGCGCGCCGAGACCAGCGAGGGCCACGGCGCGCTGCACCGCGCCGATCTGCGCATCGACGGACGCGAGGGTCGCCGACACGCGCACGACGGCGATCCCGGGCGGACCGCCCCGCACCGCCACGTACATCTGCCGCGCATTGGTGGACGCGCTGAGACGCGCGGCGCGGCCCAGTCCGGTGCTCAGCGCTGCCTGCACTTCGGGCCGGGTCAGGTGGTTCTCGAGTCCGGGGAGCGACGCGCGGTCGAACTCGGCGTCGCCGCGCACCCGTCCGGTGGAGTCGATCAGCGTCACGCGATGGCCGATGCGGCTCCCCAGGGCGATGGCGGTCTCCGGCCAATGTGCGGAGTCGGCAGGGACGAGCGCCGTCACGAGCCGCGCCTCGCGCGCGAGACTCGCAGCGACTTCGTCTTCGAAGCCCTGCCGCAGCACGCCGTCGGCGATGAAGATGACGGCGACGACCGTCGCGGCGACGAGCAGGCTCGTACTCGCGAACAGCCGTGTGGCGAGCCGCATCAGCGCTTGCGCGTTTTCGGTTCGGGCCGGCGGAAGCGGTATCCCACGCCGCGAACGGTCTCAATGCAGTCGCCCGCCGCGCCCAGCTTGGCGCGCAGCCGTTGCACGTGCATGTCGACGGTGCGGGTCTGCAGCGCGGCCGTCGTGTCCCACGCGGCTTGCAGCAATTGCGACCGCGACTGCACGCGTCCTTCGCGTTCGATGAGCGTCTGCAGCAGGCGGAATTCCGTCGCGGTGAGATCGAGATCGGCCCCGCCGGCCGTGGCCCGGTGACCCGCGGGATCGAGTGTGATCGGTCCCGCCGCGATCTTCCCCCCCGCCGCCACCGGCGGCGCGGTCAGGCGGCGCAGCACCGCAGCCACTCGCAGCACCAGCTCTTGTGGTGAGAACGGCTTCGCCAGGAAATCGTCGGCGCCGAGCGACAGGCCCTTGATGCGGTCGGGCTCGTCTTTCTTGGCGGTGAGCAGGATGACGCCGACGTCTTTGGTCTCGGCGCGCCGCCGCAGCTCGGCCAGCACGTCGAACCCCGATAGGCCGGGCAACATCACGTCGAGCACGACGAGATCGGGGTGATCGCTGCGGGCCAGGTCGAGGGCCTCGCGGCCGTTGGCCGCGGTTATGACGCGATAGCCGGTTTTCGCGAGGTGGTAAGCGACGAGGCCGGTGATGTCAGGCTCGTCGTCCACGACGAGCACACGGGTCGGGGTGAGGCTCATGGGTGGCATGCGGCCGCGGGAAGGTAGCGCGAACGGCCGCCGCTTGGCAATTTCCAGCGACTATGCTGCGACTCTTCGCGCTCCTGACGGCGCTTCAGAACCCCGTCGCTCCCACCCAGCCCGACAGCGCCCACGTCGTGATCGTCGCGACCACCGACGTGCACGGCCATGTGCTCGGCTGGGACTACGTCAAAGGCCAGGAAAGCCCCGGCGGCCTGTCACGCGCCGCCACGATCGTCGAGACCCTGCGGGCGCAGTATCCCGGCCAGGTGGTGCTCGTGGACGCGGGCGACCTGCTGCAGGGCACGCTGCTCGCGACCTATTACGGCCGCGAGCATCCGCAGCGGCCGCACCCGATCGTGGACGCGCTCAACGCCCTGCAGTACGACGCGGCGACGCCCGGGAATCACGACTTCGACTTCGGGCCGGACCTGCTGCTGCAGGCGTCGGGCGACGCGACCTACCGCTACGTCTCCGCCAACATCGTGCGCGGGCGGGGCGGCGACACGCTGGTGTTCCCCGCCGCCACGGTGGTGACGCGCAACGGCGTGAAGATCGCGATCACCGGCCTCACCACGCCCGGCGTGATGGTGTGGGATCGCGCCCAGCTCAGCGCGTCCGGCATCCGCGTCCGCTCGCTTGCCGCGGCGGCGCCGCAGGCGCTGAGCGCGCTCGCGGGCGCGGGCGCCGATTTCAAGGTGGCCCTCGTCCACTCCGGCCTGAGCGAGCCGCCGGCCTATGACACGGCCGGCGTGGGCGCGGAGAACGATGCCGCGGTCCTCGCGATGCTCCCCGACAAACCCGACCTCGTGGTCGTGGGCCACACCCACCGCCAGGTGCGCGACACGGTGATCAACGGCGTGCATTTCGTGCAGCCGCGAAATTTCGCGCTGAGTCTGTCGGTGGTGCATGTGTGGTTCCGGCGGGCGGCGGGGCGCTGGCACGTGGACCACATGCGAGCGGACCTGATCCCGCTCGCCACGGTGCCGGAGCTGCCACGGTTCCAGCGCCGCGCCACCCAGGCTCACGATCTGGCGCGCGCCTGGGGCGAGACCGCGCTGGGGAGCGCGGGCACGGGCTTCGACGCCCGCCTCGCGCGCGCGCAGGATTCGCCGCTGCTCGACTTCATTAATGAAGTGCAGCGCCGCGCCGCCGGCGCCGACCTGTCGGCGGCTGCCGCGTTCGATACCGGCGCCGGGCTGCCCGAGGGCGAGGTGCGGCTGCGCGACGTGTTCGGCATCTACCCCTACGAAAACACGCTGCGCGCCGTGCGCATTTCGGGCCAGCAGCTGCGCGAGTACCTGGAGCAGGCGGGGCGTTACTACCGCACGTACGCACCCGGCCAGCCGATCATCAACGACAGCGTGCCGGGCTACAACTACGACGTGGTGAGCGGCGTGCAGTACAACCTCGACCTGACGCGCCCCGCGGGGCAGCGCGTGCGCGGCCTGGCGTACCGTGGCCGCCTGGTGCAGCCGGCCGACAGCTTCACGCTCGCGCTGAACAGCTACCGCCAGGCCGGCGCGGGCGGGTTCACGATGCTGCGCGGCGCGCGCGTCGTATACGACCGGGGCGAGGACATCCGCCAGCTGCTCGTATCGGAGATCCGCCGCGCCCGGGCGCTCGACCCGCGCACCTACTACGTGCCCAGCTGGTCGATCCTGGCCCCGGGGCGCGATGCGGCGCTTGCGGCCTTCGCCCCGCAGGCGCCGCAGGTGGGCCTGGCGGACAGCACGCTGCTGCGCGTGATCGCGATCAACGACCTGCACGGGGCGCTCGCGCCGCGCGTCTGGTCCTGGTCCAACAACCGGCCGGTAGGCGGCGTGGCGGCCCTCAAGACGTGGATGGATTCACTCGCCCGCCAGTGCGGTTGTACGTCCGTCCGGCTGGACGGCGGCGACGAGATGCAGGGCACGCCGATGTCCAACTTCGCGTACGGGCGGCCCGTGATCGGCGCGCTCAACCGGCTTGGGCTAGACGCCGCGGCGATCGGCAATCACGAATTCGACTGGGGCGTGGACACGCTGATCGCCCGCGAGCACGAGGCGCATTACCCCTTCCTGTCCGCCAATATCACCGATTCGATCGGCAGCGCGCGGCCCGACTGGGCGCTGCCGTACACGGTCCTGGCCAAGGACGGCCTCAAGATCGCGGTCATCGGGCTCACGACCACGAGCACGCCCACCACCACGCGCCCCGCCAACGTGCGCGGCCTGGCGTTCGGCGATGAAGCGTTGGCGGTGAATCGCGTGCTGGCGCGGGCCAAGGCGGGCGCGGACTTCGTCATCGTGCTGGCGCATGAGGGAGCGTTCTGCGATTCGGGTGGCCCCTGCCACGGGGAGATCGTCGACCTGGCCAAGCGCCTCGACTCGGCGGCCGTAGACCTGATCGTCAGCGGCCACACGCACACGCTCGTCAACACCGTGGTGCACGGAATTCCGATCGTGCAGGCGCGCTCCAACGGCACGACCATCGCCGTCGTGGATTTCGTGCGGGTGGGCGGCGTGCGGCGCGAAGTGCGCGTGCGCATCGAGACGCCGTGGGCGGACCAGGTCGTGGCCGACACCGGCGAGACGGCGGTCGTGGCCACGGCGCAGCGCACGATCGACACACTGTCCGCGCGGGCGATTGTGGCACTGCGCGGCGCGTTGCAGCGCCAGGGCGACGAATACACGTTGGGCCGGCTCATCGCCGACGCCGAGCGCAACATCGTCAAGACCGACGTCGCCATCATCAACAACGGCGGCATCCGCGCCGATTTGCCCGCGGGCATGTTGACCTACGGCGATCTCTTCCAGGTCGAACCGTTCCAGAACCGCCTGGTGCGCCTCACCGTGACGGGCGACGTGCTGCGCGCTGCGCTCGAGCATATGCTGGCGGGCGAGCGGCCCGACGGGCACGTCTCGGGCATCGAGGTGTGGTACGATGCCAAGAAGCCTGCGGGCCGGCGGATCACCAAGATCCGTCTGGCCGACGGCAAGGGCCTCGACGGCGGTCACAAGTACACGTTGGCCGTGCCCGATTTTCTGGCGACGGGCGGCAGCGGCTTCGCGATGCTGACGACCGCGCCGGCGCAGGACGCGGGGATTGTCGATGTCGACGCCCTGATCACCTACCTCTCGGTGCTGCCGAAACCCGTCGCACCGCCCGATGACCCGCGGCTCCACGCCAAGGGCGGGCGTTGACCGGGCCGCTCCGCGTTTTCGTCAACGAACGGCCGGTGGATGTCGCGCGCGGAGCCCGCGTGCGCGACGCCGTTGCGGCGTTGGATCATGCGCTCGCTGATCTGCTCACGTCGGGCAATGCCTACGTCACCGACGCGGTCGGCCGTCCGGTCGACGGCGGCGACGCGGTGGGCGAGGCGGGCGCCGTATTCCGCGTCGTGGTGTCGGCGCGGCAGGGGCCGCCGCGACTCACCAAGGACGAGCTGCGCCGCTGGCCCAAAGTCGAGCTGCACGTCCACCTCGACGGTTGCCTGCGCCCGCAGACGATGCTCGAGCTGGCCCGCGCGCAGGGCATCCGCCTGCCGGCGGAGACGCCCGCCGCCCTGGCGGATGCGATGGCGGTGAAGCACGCCAAGAGCCTGGAAGAGTACCTCACCAAGTACGCGATTACCCTGTCGGTGATGCAGACCGCCGCCGCGCTCGAACGCATCGCGTACGAGTTCGTGCTGGATGCCGCCGCCGAGCATGTCCGCTACGTCGAAGTGCGCTACTCACCGCTGTTGCACCGTCCCGCGCTCACTTTGGCGCAGGCGATCGAAGCGCCGCTGCGGGGGTTCGATCGCGCCCAGCGCGAGACCGGCACCAAGGTGGGCGTGATCGTGTGTGGTATTCGCACCATGCCGCCCGCGACGTCGCTCGAGCTGGCGCAGGCGGCCGCCGACTATCGCGCCGCGGGCGTGGTCGCGTTCGATCTGGCGGGCCCGGAGCGCGACCACGCGGCGGCGGATCACCGCGCGGCGTTCGCCTACGCCGCACAGCACGGCATGGCGTGCACCTGCCATGCCGGGGAAGGCGACGGGCCCGAGTCGATTCGACAGGCGCTGCATGTGTGCGGGGCCCAACGGATCGGGCACGGGACGCGCCTGGGCGAGGATCCGGGGTTGCTGGACGAAGTGGTGGAGCGGGGCATCCCGCTCGAGATGTGCCTCACGAGCAACGTCCATACGCACGTGGTCGATGCAGTGACGAGCCATCCGTTCCGGCGCTATCTGGAGCGCGGCGTCCGCGTCACGCTGAGCACCGACAGCCGCCTGATGGACGGCATCACGCTGACCGACGAGTATTACGCCGCCCACGCCGGATTGGGGCTCACGCGCGAGCAGGTCGCGCGCGTCGTCCTCAATGGGTGCGACGCGGCGTTCCTGCCGGAGCCGGAGAAGGTCGCGCTGATCGCGCGGGTCCAGAACGAACTGGAGGCGCTCTAAATGCCCGTCCGCCGGACACTGTTCGCCTTTCTCGTGACGTTCGCCTGCGCGCTGGCCGTGTTCACGCTGCCGCGCTTCGTGTCGAATACGATCCTCGGCGCGACGACCCAGAGCCAGAGCAAGGACACGGTGCCGGCCGCCGCGGCGACGCAGGCACCGGCCGCGCCGGCCGTGGCAATGGCGCCGCGGTCGCTGGCGTTGCGGCTGCGTGGCGTGGTGGGCATGGTGGCCATCCTCGCGATCGGCGTCGGCCTCTCGAGCAACCGCAAGCGCATCAGCCGGCGCGTCGTGGCCTGGGGGCTGGGGCTGCAGCTGACGTTCGCGGTGTTCGTGCTGCGAATTCCCGCGGGACAGTGGCTCTTCGGCAAGCTGGGAGCGGCGGTCACGTGGCTGTTGTCGTTCTCGTACGCCGGCTCGTCGTTCGTGTTCGGCGAGATCGGCAAACAACACTCGAGCATCGGCGTCGTGTTCGCGTTCCAGGTATTGCCGGCGATCATCTTCGTGTCGGCGCTGTTCGCGATCCTCTACTACCTCGGCGTCATGCAGGTCGTGGTCAAAGCATTCGCGATCATGATGAACAAGGTGATGGGCGCGAGCGGCGCCGAGAGCTTGAACGTCGCCGCGTCGATCTTCATGGGGCAGACCGAGGCGCCGCTCACCATCCGGCCGTTCCTGCCGAATATGACGCAGTCGGAGCTGATGACCGTGATGACCGCCGGGATGGCCCACGTCTCGGGCTCGATCATGGCCGCGTATATCGCGTTCGGCATCGAGGCGCGGCACCTGCTCACCGCCGTCATCATGACCGCGCCGGGCACCATCATGATGGCGAAGATTCTCGAACCGGAGACCGGGACGCCCGAGACGCTCGGCGGCGTGAAGGTCGACATTCCACGCACCGACGTGAACGTCCTGGACGCGGCGGCGCGCGGCACCGGTGAGGGTCTGCAGCTGATGCTCAATGTCATCGCGATGTTGATCTCGTTCATCGCGTTGATCGCGCTCGTCAATGGCATGTTGGGCGCCGCGCACGACCATATCGCGTCGTGGATCCCCGCCAACCTGCAAACCATCCTCGGGTGGATCTTCTATCCGGTGGCGTGGGTGATGGGCGTGCCGGGCCACGATACCAACACCATCGCGGGCCTGCTCGGCACGCGCATGGTGTTGAATGAGTTCATCGCCTACGCGCAGCTCGGCACGCTCAAGGCGACGCTCGACCCGGTGTCGTTCACCATCGCGACGTTCGCGCTGTGCGGCTTCGCGAACCTCAGCTCGGTGGGCATCCAGATCGGCGGCATCGGCGCGCTCGCGCCCAATCGCAAGCACGACCTCGCCAAGCTCGGCTTCCGCGCGATGATCGCCGGCACGCTCGCCAACTTCCTCTCGGCCACGCTAGCGGGCATGCTGTTGTGACGGAGACGCCCGCCGCGCGCGAAGCAGACATCCGCGCCGCGGCCGACGCGGTGGCGCGCCGGCTCGGAAAGCGCCGGCCGCGCGTGGCGATCGTGTTGGGATCAGGCCTGGGATTCCTCGGCGAGGAAGTGCAGGACGCCGTGCGCATCCCGTACGCCGACATCCCGGGGTTTCCCCAACCTGGTGTCGTGGGGCACAAGGGCGAGCTGGTGGCGGGAGCGCTCGACGGCGTTCCCGTGCTCGTGCAGAGCGGCCGCTTTCATCTATATGAGGGGCACGGTCCCACGACCGCGGCGCTCCCGGTGCGCGTCTTCGCGCAGCTGGGAGTGGGCTCGCTCGTGGTGACGAATGCCGCGGGCGGCGTGCGTCAGAATCTGCGGCCGCCCGCGCTGATGCTCATCACCGATCACATCAACCTGACGGGCCTGAACCCGCTCGTGGGCCTCGCGCTGGCGGGCGAACAGCGTTTCCCCGACATGACGGAACCGTACGACGCGGAGCTGCGCGGGCTCGCCAAGACCGCGGCCCGCGAGCAGGGCATCGCGCTCGAGGAAGGGGTCTACTGCGCGCTGCTCGGTCCGTCCTACGAGACGCCGGCCGAGATCCGCATGCTGCAGCGCCTCGGCGTCGACGCCGTCGGGATGTCGACCGTGCCCGAGGTGATCGCCGCGCGGGCCCGGGGCGTGCGCTGCGTGGGGTTTTCCATCATCACCAATGCCGCCGCCGGCCTGGGCGCGCCGCTCGATCACACGGAAGTGCTCGAGATGGGCGCCCGCGTGGCGGGGCAGCTGGGCTCGCTCATCAAGGGGCTGGTGCGCCGCATCCCGGCATAGGTCTCCCACCCACGCTTTCCTGACGTTGCAGTTGCAACCATTTGAAGCTGCCGGTTGTCCTAAGGAGCAGTAAACCTTGGGTCGCAACTCGGGCGCCGTCGCCGTGAGTGGCCCCACCCGACGACCGTTACCGAGGACATCATGACGCTTGCCCTGCTGGCCGGCTTCGCTGCTGCCCTGACCACCCAACCCGCCGACACACCAGCCGTGGCGCGGCGCCGCAGCGATCCCGCTCTTGCCGTGGCCCACGTCCAGGCGATGCGCATCACACAGCCGGTTGCGATCGACGGCATGCTTTCGGACGCCATCTGGGCGTCGGCGCAGCGCATCTCGACCCTGCAGCAGCGTGATCCGATCGAGGGTGCGGCGCCCACGGAGAGCACGGTGGTGTGGGTTGCCTACGACGACGCGGCGCTCTACGTGGCCGCCCGCATGTACGACTCCCATCCCGATTCCATCGTGGCGCGGCTGGCGCGGCGCGACCAGGGCTCCAGCTCCGACGAGTTCACGGTCTATCTCGACACTTACCACGACCGCCGCAGCGGCTTTTGGTTCGTGGCGAGCGCCGCGGGAACGTTGCGCGACGGCACGCTCGAAAACGATGATTGGGACGACGACAGCTGGGACGGCGTGTGGGACGCCAAGGTGGGTCGTGACTCGCTGGGCTGGACCGCCGAATTCCGGATCCCTTACAGCCAACTGCGCTTCAACAAGGCCGAGCAATATGTCTGGGGCGTGAACTTCCGCCGCAGCATCGCGCGCAAGAACGAGCGTGATTTCCTGGTCTATCGGCCGAAGAACGCCAGCGGTTTCGTGTCGCGTTTCCCGGACCTCATGGGCATCGAGCGCATCACGCCGCCGCGACGGCTGGAGGTCATGCCGTACACGACCGGCAAAGCGGAGTTCGCGCCCCACGCCCCCGGCGATCCGTTCAACGACGGCTCACGCCTCACTCCGGGAATGGGCGTGGACTTCAAGACGGGCGTCGCAGGCCTCACGCTCACGGGCACCGTGAACCCCGACTTCGGCCAGGTGGAAGTCGATCCCGCGGTCGTGAATCTGAGCGACTTCGAGACGTTCTTCAGTGAAAAGCGGCCCTTCTTCATCGAAGGCAGCTCGATCTTCAACTTCGGCCAGGGCGGCGCCACGAACTACTGGGGCTTCAACTGGTCGGGGCCGCGATTCTTCTACACACGACGCATCGGGCGGTCGCCGCAGGGCGGCGTGCCGCAAGGCTCGGACCCCGCGACGAGCTTCGCGGACATGCCGAGCGCGACCAGCATCCTCGGGGCGATGAAGTTGACGGGGAAGCTCGGCAGCAGCTGGAACGTGGGCGCGCTGAGCGCGCTCACCGACCGGGAATTCGCGCAGGTGGATACGTCCGCGAATCGCTTCCGGCAGGAAGTCGAGCCGCAGGCGTTTTACGGCGTCTTCCGGGCGCAGAAGGAATTCCCTGAAGGGCGCCAGGGCCTGGGCTTCCTGGCGACCGCCGACGGGCGCGCCTTCAAGGACGCCTCGCTGCGCGACGGGATGAACAGCCATTCCTACGCCGGCGGCGTGGACGGCTGGACGTTCCTCGACAAGAGCAAGACGTGGGTGGTGACCGGCTGGGTGGGCGGTACGATGGTGCAGGGCGACTCGCTGCGATTGTTGTCGCTGCAGCAGAATCCCAACCATTACTTCCAGCGGCCCGACGCGCGTCACCTGCACGTCGATTCCAACGCGACCGCGCTGCGCGGCTGGGCGGCCCGATTCTACGTCAACAAGCAGAAGGGCGACTGGTTCTCGAACTCGGCGATCGGCATCATCTCGCCGGGGTTCGACGTCGCGGACCTCGGGTTCATGGGACGGACCGGTCTCGTCAACAGCCACTTCGGGGCGGGGCACGACTGGAATCAACCGGGCAAGGTGTTCCGCTCGGCCGAGCTGGGTGCCGCCGTGTTCGGCAACTGGAACTGGGACGGCGACCTCACCTGGACCGGGATCTTCCACTTCGGGAATGTCCAGTTCTTGAACTACTACGGCGTCAATTGGAGCCTCGCCTACAACCCGTCTACCGTGAACGATCGCCGCACGCGCGGCGGGCCGCTGAGCCTCAATAAGCCCGGCTATCAGGTGGACGTCGGCTTCAACTCCGACAGCCGCAAAGCGTGGACGTACATGCTGCAGACGGGCACCTATCAGTCGATCCAGGACCGCAACTGGTACGTCGCACCCATGGTGCAGTGGCTGCCGGCCTCGAGCGTGTCGGTGTCGGTCAGCCCGCAGCTGTCGTACGAGGCGACGCCCGTGCAGTATGTGACGACCATCTATAACGACACGACGGCGGTCAATACCTACAACACGAGCTATGTGTTCGCGCGGCTGCGGCAGACCGAGCTATCGGCGGGGATCCGCATGAACTGGACCTACAGCCCGAAGGTGTCGTTGCAGCTGTACGCCCAGCCCCTGATCTCGGCGGGGAAGTACGATCAGTTCAGGCGCCTGGCACGGCCGCGCAGCTTCGACTTCGATTCGACCGCAGCGCCGTATGACCCGGACTTCAACTTCAAGTCGCTGCGCGGCAATGCCGTGCTGCGGTGGGAGTATTTGCCGGGCTCCACCATGTTCCTGGTGTGGACGCAATCGCGCTCGGACTTCGAGAACATCGGCGACTTCAACTTCGGCAACTCGCTGCATCGTCTGGCCCAGGCGAAGCCGGACAACATCTTCCTCGTGAAGTTCACCTACTGGTGGAACCCGTAGTCAGCGCCGGTTCATAGACCTTCGCTGGGCGGGCGTGGCGGGCCCGGCACGAAATGATTGAGCGGTCCGCGGCCGCGTCCCAGTCCGGGCGCGGCCGCGATCGCGCGCGCCACGAAATCGAGGGCGTCTTCGACCGCCCGCTCGAGCGGGCGCCCCTGGGCGAGACCCGCCGTGATCGCCGCCGACAATGTGCACCCGGTCCCGTGCGTCGAGGTCGTGTCGATCCGCGGATGCGTGAAGCGGCGCACGCCGCCGACCGTCACCAGCACGTCGGTGATGGTATCCCCCGTCAGATGCCCGCCCTTGATCAACGCGGCCCCGGCGCCCTGCGCCAGTAGCGCGCGCCCGGCGCGTTCCATCGCGTCGGGCGTCGCCACGTCCTGCTGCGCCAGGATGCGGGCCTCGTCGAGATTCGGCGTCACGAGCTCGGCGAGGGGCACGAGCCGCTCGACCAGCAGGCGCTCGGCCGCCGGCTCGAGCAAGCGATCGCCCGAGGTCGCGACCATCACCGGATCGGTCGTCGGCGAGGGCGTCGAGCTGCTCGGTCACGAGCGCCGGGGGCAGCGGTTGCCAGGCGCGGACCCCCTGGGTGTTCTGGGCGGTCACGGCGCAGACGACGCTCGTTCCGAACACGCCGAACTGATGAAAGGTCTTGAGGTCGGCCTGAATCCCGGCGCCGCCCCCCGAATCCGAGCCCGCAATGGTCAGGGCGATCTTCATGGGCCGATCCGCCGCTTGGCGATCGGGCCTCGCGGGGCGAACTTACTGGTCGTCGGGTGACGCCCCGAACCGCTCGGACAGGAGTGCATGGCCATCGCTACCAATAATCTGCAGTCGATGATCCGCGATCTCCAACGGCGGAAGGCACGCGGCCGGCGTGGACTCGCCCTGGTCGAGGGGGTCCGCCTGGTCGAAGAGGCCCTCAACGCGGGCCTGACCCTCAAAGGCGTGCTGGTTGCGCCGGACTTGGCGCGCACCACGCGGGGGCGCGAGCTCCGCGCCTTGCTCGAGACGCGCGAGGTGCAGGTGCAGGAGGTGTCGGATCGCGTGTTCAACACGCTGGCGGACACCGAGACGCCGCAGGGCATCGTGGCGGTGGTGGAGCCGCGGCGCTGGAAGGTCGATGAGATCCCGCTGGGGGTCCCAAGACGCTGCGGGCGGCCATGGGCGCCACCTTCCGCCACCCCGTGATCGTGCTCGACGACGCCGCGTTCATCACCTGGGGTCGCAAAGCCGGCGTCACGCTCTGGGCGACGGCGGCCGACGGCGAACCGCTGGGCGGCAAGGCCAAACCGCGCGAGCCGGGACCGGTGGCCGTGATCGTGGGCAACGAAGGGGCGGGCATCCGTCCGCACCTCAACGCCATGGCGGCGCGACGCGTCGCGATTCCGCTGGTCGCGGGCGCCGAGTCGCTGAACGTCGCGGTGGCGGCGGGCATCCTGCTCCACGAGGTGCTGCGTGGGCGGTGACCCCGTGCTGGCCGTGGGGGCAGGCGTTCTCGGGCTCTGCTTCGGCAGCTTCCTCAACGTCTGCATCCTGCGGTTGTGGCATGAGGATCGCAAGCAACGGTCGTTGATTCACCCGCCCTCGACCTGCCCCCATTGCAAACAGCCGATCGCCTGGCGCGACAACATCCCCGTCGTGTCGTGGCTGCTGCTGCGTGGCAAGTGTCGCCGCTGCGGTGCGCCGATTTCGGCGCAGTACCCGATCATCGAGGCGCTGGTCGGCGTGATCTGGCTCGGCGCCTTTCTGCTGTATGGCGCCTCGCTGCATGCGCTGGCGGGCGCCGCGTTCAGCACCATCCTGCTGGGGATCGCCGTGACCGACGCGCGTCATTACGTGATCCCCGACCCGTACGCGGTGGTGGGCCTGATCCTCGGCCTGGTGCTGTCGCTGGCGGGCGGCGTCCAGGGGTTCCTCCAGGCGCTGCTCGGCGCCGCCGTCGGGTTCGCCTTGCTCTATGCGGTGGCGCAGGGCGGCGCCTGGCTGTTCAAGGAGGAGGCGATGGGCGGCGGCGACATCAAGATGATGGCGATGGTCGGGGCGTTCGTCGGCTGGCGCGGTGTGCTCGTGACCGTGTTCGCCGGAGCCGTCCTGGGACTCCTGGTCTTCGGGCCGTTGTCACTTCGCAAGAAGCGCCTCGTACCGTTTGGGGTATTCCTGGCACTGGGAGCGGCCGTGACGTTCGTCTTCGGCGACACCATCGTGGCCTGGTACCGGCAGTTCCTCGGCGCGTGAGCGAGATGGGCGATCCCTTCGAAGGTCTATTCGACAGCGGCAGCGTGCTCGAGCGCGTGGGGGTGGACCTCACGATGCAGGCGCGTCGCGGCGACCTCGAGCCCGTGCGCTGCCGCGACGACGAAGTCGCCCGCGTCGTGGACATCCTGCTGCGCCAGAACAAGAACAACCCCGCGCTCGTCGGCAAGGCGGGCGTCGGCAAGACCGCTATCGTCGAAGGCTTGGCGCAGCGCATCGCCGCCGGGGACGTGCCGCCGGCCCTGAAAGACGCGCGCGTGCTGGCGCTCGATCACGTGGCGCTGCTCGCGGGCACGGCGTTTCGCGGTCAGTACGAAGAGCGCCTGCGGCGCCTGGTCCAGGCGCTCGCCGCCGATCCCGACCTGATCCTGTTCGTGGACGAGCTGCACAACCTTGTGGGCCAGGGAACCGCGCTGGGCGCCGCGATGGACGCCGCCAACATGCTGAAGCCCGCGCTGGTGCGCGGCGACATTCGCGTGATCGGCGCCACGACCGGCGAGGAGTACGATCGCTGGATCCGCCACGATCCCGCGCTGGAGCGGCGATTCCAGCCCGTGACCATCGAAGAGCTCGACGCCGTGGAGACGTGGGAGGTGCTGGTCGCGCGGCGGCCGCGCCTCGAGCGCCACCACGCCGTCGCCATCACCGACGACGCCCTCAAAGCATCCATCGTCCTGACCGACCGCTTCGTGCCGGAACGGGCCCGCCCCGACAAAGCCATCGACGTCCTGGACGAAGCCTGCGCGCACGCCCAGGCCACGGCGCGGGTGTCGCCGGAGCTCGACCGGCTGATTCGCGAGCGCCGCAAGGTCGACGCGCTGGTTCGGAAGGGCGGCGGTGAGACCGCGGTCACAGAGCCGGCCCCGGATCTCGCGGCGGTGCTGGATCAGGTGGTGGCGGACTTCCGCGAGATGCTGGGCGGGGAGAGGCGGACTAGGGCGGGCGGGGGCGGGGAAGCGCCCGCGGATCCCGTCGCGCCCGACCTCGCCCGTCCTCACCCACCCTCGCCTTCCGACCGCCGCGACGAGCTCGACCGCTTGCTGCGTGCGGAGCTCGAGGCGCAGGGCATCATCGTCACCGGGACGAATGTGGCGCGGGTGGTGGGACTCGGTGCCGGCAAGGACATCCAGTGGGCCGGTTGATGTGGCTCGCCGCGCTGCTCGTGGCGGGCGCCGGATGCCGGCAGCGAGCGGAGGCGGTGCAGGACGAAGTACGACTGCGCGAGCTGGTGCGGCAGCGCATGCCCGCGATCGAACGGATCGTGGGTCTCAAATTCAAACGCACGCCCGCGGTGGCGCAGCGCACGCGCGAGCAAGTGCGTGACTACATCGTCCACAAGCTCGACAGCGATCTGCCGCCGGCGGAGTTCGGCGGTGAGGAGGCCGCGTACAAGCTGTTCGGCTTGATCCCGGACTCGCTCGACTTACGACGGCGCCTGCTGGCGCTCCTCAACGAGCAGGTCGCCGGCTATTTCGACCCCGATTCCGCCACCCTGTTCATTCCGGCGGGCCTGACGGACTCATCTACGCTCCGCATCACGGTCACCCACGAGTTGGTCCACGCGCTGCAGCATCAGTACGCCAATCTCGACTCGCTCATTCAACAGAAGGGCGCCAACGACCGGCGCAACGCCGCGCAGGCCGTCCTCGAGGGTCAGGCCACATTGGTCCAGATACTCGTCATGATGCCCGAGCGCACGCTCGAGACGGTGCCGGACTTTCAGGACAATCGCAGCGCTGTGCGGAAGCAGCAGGGGACGATGAAGGAGTTCGCGGGCGCGCCCATGTGGCTGCGCGAAACGCTCGTCTTTCCGTATCTCGCCGGCGCGGATTTCGTGAAGTGGTTCGACCGCACCCATCCGGGACAACAGCCTTACGGCGCGATGCCCGTGTCCACCGAGCAGATCCTGCATCCCGACCGGTACGCCGCGGGCGATGAGCCCGTCGAGCTGGCGTTCATCGGCCCGCCGGCCGGGCGCGTGCGCTATCAGGACGGCCTGGGCGAATTCGAGTCCGGACTCGTGCTGTCGCAGCTGCTGGCGGACACCATCGAGCTGAGTGCCGCCGCCGACGCGGCGGGCTGGGGTGGCGACCGCTATGAGGTAGTCGCGGTGCCCGCGGGCGGGGACGCGCTGGTGTGGTACAGCGTGTGGGACAACGCCGCGGCGGCGGACCGCTGGGCGCGAGAGTTGGAGCGCGGCTGGGCGAGTCGCGCCCGCACGGGACGCCGGTCCAGCATCACCCGACTCGATGTCGGCGGCCACCCCGGGGTGCGCCTGGTCGATGCACCGGCGTCGTGGCCGGGCTGGAAGGCATTGCCGCTCGTGAGGGTCGTGGCACCATAGCGTTAGCCCCCACTTGGCTTCCGGTAGCTCGCTAAGTATTTTGCTTGCCTTATGTTTACGGCCCCGTCCGAGCGGCTGGCGGCGGGGCTGATGCGTCTCATGTCCAGCGGACTGTTTCTGGCAACGGAAGTAAAGGGAGAAGCATGGCAACTCGGATCAGGCTGCGGCGCGTGGGACGGAAGGGTCAGTCGTATTTCCGGATCGTGATCGCGGATCAGCGCTCGCCGCGGGACGGCCGTTTCGTCGCCGCGATCGGCCACTACAACCCACGCACCAAGCCCGCCGTCATCCAGGTCAACGCCGAGCAGGCGCTCGCGTGGCTGGCCAAGGGTGCGACACCGACGGATACCGTACGCTCGCTGCTCAAGCAGGCGGGCGTGTTCGGCCAACGCCCCGCGTAATCGGGCGGCTGCGCAAGCCGCACGGGCAGCACGGGGAAGTCGCTGTGTTTCCGCTGGTGGCAAATCCCGGCGCGCTGCTCGTTCCCAAGGCGCGGGTGTACGTGGTGGATGAAGATCGTAAGGTGCTCGCCGGTCCCTTGGTGTTGGCGCGGCGGCGCGCCTACCATCGGGAATGGCTGCTCGGGTTCGAGGGTGTGACGGCGCGGGTGGTGGTCGAAGCGTGGCGGGACCGCTTTCTCGCGGTCGAGGACGACGATGCTCACGATTAACGTCGTGACGCTCTTCCCCGAGGTGTTCGCCACGCCGCTCGCGACCAGCATTCCGGGGCGCGCGGCGGAGCAGGGGCTGGTGCGTTACCGTGTGGTGCCGCTGCGGCAGTACACGCACGACAAGCACCACACGGTGGACGACACCCCGTACGGCGGCGGCGCGGGTATGGTGCTCAAGCCCGAGCCGTTCTTCGAGGCGGTGGCGGACCTGGGTGCGGCACCGCCGATCGTGTTACTCTCGGCGCGCGGGCGGCTGTTCCAGCACGACGATGCGGTGCGCTTGTCGCTGGGCCGCGAGCTGACGCTGTTGTGCGGGCATTACAAAGACGTCGACCAGCGCGTGGCGGACGGGTTGCGGGCCGAAGAGTTGTCGCTGGGAGACTTCGTGCTGTCGGGCGGCGAGCCCGCGGCGCTGTGCGTGATCGATGCGGTGGTGCGCCTCCTGCCCGGCGCGTTGGGAGATCACGAATCGGCGGCGAGCGATTCGCATTACGAGGGGCTGCTGTCGCCGCCCAGCTACACGCGGCCGCCAAGCTATCGCGACTTGGATGTGCCGGACGTATTGTTGAGTGGCAATCACGAGCGTATCGCCGCATGGCGGGAAGCGGAAGCCGAGCGCCTGACGCGGGAGCGGCGGCCGGATCTCTGGAAAAAAACTAGACGTCTAGACGTCTAGGTGATTAGGCGGATTAAACTCGAGGATGGGTGTATGCAGAGACTGAGAGCGATCGAGCGGGAAGGCTTGCGGACCGACCTCCCCACGTTCGACCCCGGCGACACGCTGCGCGTGATGGTGCGCGTGCGCGAGGGCGAAAAGGAGCGCGTGCAGGCGTTCGAGGGCGTGTGCATCGCGCGGCGCGGCGGCGGCATCAACGAGACGTTCACCGTCCGGAAGATCTCGGCGGGCGTCGGTGTGGAGCGCATCTTCCCGCTGCACTCACCGTCGATTGCGTCGCTGGAGCTGGTGCGGAAGGGTCGCGTGCGGCGCGCCAAGCTGTATTTCCTGCGGCGCCTCGCCGGCAAGGCGGCGCGCATCCGCGAGAAGCGCGGTGCGGTCGCCGTTCCCGCGACCGAGCCGGCCGCGGAGCAACCCCCCGCGTGAGTCACCGCCGCCCCTCTCTCGAGCGTGAAGTCGCGCTCTGGGATGTGGGGCGGACGGTTGTCGCCGGACTCGACGAAGCAGGCCGCGGCCCCCTGGCTGGACCAGTGGTGGCCGCGGCCGTCGTGTTTCCGCCCGGCTGCCCGCGGATCCGCGGCCTGGACGATTCCAAACGCTGTACCGCGCGGCAGCGCGAGCGCCTCGCCATTCTGGTGCGCGAGCGCGCGCTGGCGGTCGCCGTGGGCGCGGCGAGCGTACACGAGATCGACCGCTTCAACATCCGCCGCGCCAGTATTCTCGCCATGCGCCGCGCCCTCACCCGGCTCGCCGTACCGCCTGCCGCCATCCTGGTGGACGGCCTCCCCTGTCCCGAGCTCGGCCTGCCGCACGAGGCCATCATCGACGGCGACGCGCTGTGTTATTCGATCGCGGCGGCCTCGGTCATCGCCAAGACGGTGCGTGACCGCCTGATGATGCGGTTAGCGCCGCGCTACCCGGGCTACGCCTGGGACCAAAATATGGGTTACGCCACCGCGTTGCATCGCGACGCGCTCGCCGCCCAGGGCCCCACACCGCACCACCGCCGCAGTTTTTTCCCGGTGCTCCAGATGGCGTTCCTCTAGGCCTAGCTGACGGTCACCTGTTTGATCATGCCGTGGACGAGGTGTGGCTTGCCGTCCTTGGCGTCGGGCCAGAAGCAGATCACCAAATAATTCCCGGGCTTGAGCGTCACGGTGAACGTGGCGCTCGCGCCGTTGTCGATTCCCGCGACCCCGCCTAACCAGCGGTTGGCGGGCAGCGGTCCTTTCTCACCGCCGGTCTCCCACGTCACGAAATCAGCCGCCGTCTTCCCCGGCGCGAGCGCGGCAACGACGATTTCGTGCGCTTGGGGACCGGCGTTGTCCACGCGCACGACATGTGTCCCGGCCGTGAGCGGCTTGTCGAACACAAAGTCGTAGTCGCTGAGCTTGACCGTGACGTCCGCGGCGGGCAGAGCGGGCGCGGACGCCGGCGCCGTTCCCGTCACGACGAGCGGATGCAGCATCCCCTTCATGACGTGGGGCTGGCCGTCTGCTGCGGGGATCGTACAGAGCACGAGGTAGTGCCCGGGATCGAGGATTTCGGTCACCGTGGTCGAGTCGCCCGGATCGATCGCGTTGGGACCGCCGGCGTACGACACCCAGGCGGGCGGCGGCGCCTTGCCCGACATCACGTCCGCCATCGCGGCCTGGAAATCGGCGAGCGTCTTGCCCTCGCCCAGCTTGAAGATCGACGCGTGGTGCAGCTCGTTCCCGTGGTTGACCAGTCGCACCGTCGTCAGGCCGGCGGCCAGCGTGTCGGGTCCCTGAAACGCGTATTCGCTGGCGGTGAACGTCACGAGCGTCGGCCCAACCGCAGCGCGGGGCGCGCAGGCGAGGGCAAGGGCAAGGGCGAACGGCACGGCGGTGCGGCGATGGGACATGGTGCGGCTCCGTAGCAAGTGGGGCGGCGAATGTAGCGGCCGGTGCACGGTTGCGCCCGCCGCCAATCCGGTGCCTATTTTCTGCGCCCTCGACACCTGCCATCGGAGACCAACGCCCATGCGCCTCCTCCTCGCCGTGCTGAGCGCGGTGCTGCTGCTGCTCGCTGTCGCCGCGTCGACTCTCTCCGCACAGTCGCAAGCCACCACCGGCGTGATCCGCGGCGTCGTGTCCGATCCGTCCGGCGCTGCCATCGCGGGTGCGCAGGTGACGGTGCACGACGTCGAGACCAACTTTGAGCGCACCGTCCAAAGCAACGAGCGCGGCGTGTTCGTGGCACTGCTGCTGCCGCTCGGCACCTACAGCGTCACCGTCCGCGCGCTCGGCTTCAGCCAGGCGACCCGGACCGGCATCCCGGTGCGGGTGGGCGAGACGGTGGACCTGGCGATGAAGCTCGGCGCGGTCGAGCTGGCGCCGGTGGTGGTGCAAGCGCAGCAGACGGCGGTGGATCCGGCGCGCGTGCAGACATCCACGGCGTTGCCCGTGCAGGCGGTGGCGGGTCTCCCCAACAACGGCCGCAATTTCCTGAACCTCACGCTGCTCACGCCCAACGTGGCGATCGTGCAGGGCCCGGACGGCGACGAGCTGACGGTGGCGGGTCAGCGGGGCATCCAGAACAACGTGTCGGTGGACGGCGCCGACTTCAACAATCCGTTCTTCGGCGAGCAGCGTGGCGGCCAGCGGCCGGCGTTCACGTTCAATCTGGATGCGGTCCAGGAAATCGTCGTGACCTCGGGAGGCGCCAGCGCCGAGTTCGGCCGTTCCAGCTCCGGCTTCGTGAACGTGATCACCAAGTCCGGCACCAACCAGCTCCGCGGCTCGCTGCACTATTTCGGCAAGTACGACTGGCTGTCCGGCGCGCCGCAGCACACGCCCGTGGTCGGCCCCGTGCAGACCTTCAAGCCTGACTTCGCCCAGAATCAATTCGGGTTCACGCTGGGCGGGCCGATCAAGCGGGATCGCGCGTTCTTCTTCCTCGCCTACGACCAGCAGATCTACCACGACGTGAAGCAGAAAACGCGGCCCCAGAGCCCGCAGCTGGACTCGCTCACGACGTTCCTGGCGGCGCAGTACCCCGTGCTCGCCAACGATTTCGGCCCCATCGCGCGCACCAACGACGCGCGCGCGGCGCTGGCGAAGTTCGACTGGCGGCTGTCGGACCGCAACAACTTTTCCCTCAAGTACAACTACACGTGGTCCGAACAGAAGAACGGCACGTTCGATGTCGACACGTGGGGGGCCAGCGCCGGCGGCCTCGAGCAGGACAAATCGAATGCGGTGAACGGCAGCCTCATCTCGTTCCTGTCACAGGCGACCTCCAACGAGTTCCGCTTCCAGTACGCCCGCGAGGACCGGCCCCGGCCGTATGACGGGCCCAATAATCCGTTGGGCGATACTACGGGCGTCTCGTCGATCTTCGGCGCGGGCGTGCCGTTCCACGACACCGACGTGGATTTTGCCAACGCCTTCCGCTTCGGCATGCCCTTCTTCCTGCCGATTCCCGACGATCACGACACCCGCGTCCAGTTGCTCGACAACGTGTCGATCACCAAGGGCAACCACGTCTTCAAGCTGGGCGGGGAATGGAACCGCACGGCCACCACGCAGATTTTCGTGGGGTTCGCCGGTGGTCGCATGGCGTTCGACAACGTCAACGGGTTCATCAATTTCGTGAACCAGGGCTCGCATTACATCGAGTGCTCGGGCGGAACCAGCGGTGTGTACCCGGGGTTCACGTGCCCTGGTGGCGAATCGATCGTCGGGCCCGTCATCCTATACCTTCAGGGGTCGGGCGTGGGCACGGTGACCACGAAGGAGGCGGGGACCCAAACCATCACGCAGAACGAGTTCGCGGGCTTCTTGCAGGACACGTGGAAGCCGTCGGCCGGGTTGACGCTCAACTACGGCCTGCGCTGGGAAGCCCAGATCGAGCCCAACCCGATCACACCACCGGGATCCGTGTTCTTCAAGTCTTGGATCGACACCACCGTGACGACATCGAAGGGCCCGGTCACGTTTCCGTCGAACGGGCTGATCCCCTCCGACAAGAAGATGTTCCAACCGCGGCTCGGGATCGCCTGGGACCCGCACGCCGACGGCCAGCAGGTGTTCCGGGCCAATGCCGGTGTCTATTACGCCCGGATCCCGGGCCTCAACTTGGCGAGCATTCGCAGCACCAATGGCTCGTTTCCAGCCGGACATCTACGTGGCCGACCGGAACCTCCGGAACCCGCGGACCATCAACCTGACGCTCGCCTATGAGCGTCAGTTGGCGGGAGACTTGGCGCTATCCCTCACGTACACCCACGCGCGCGGCGACTACCTCACGCGCTTCGTCAATCGCACCGACACGGTGTTCGGCACGACGGCGCCTGGCGTCGGTCCGTTCTCGGGCGGCCCCAATGGAATCGGACACCTATTCAACGTCGAGAGCAGCGCCAAGTCGCGCTACAACGGGTTCACGGTAGGATTACGGCGCGTGCTCGATCCCAACCTGCAGTTCGACGTGAATTACACGTTGTCGTTCGACAAGTCCGACGACGACAACGAGCGCGACCCATTCACGTTTCGTTACGCTAAGGCCGACTCACTGCAGAGCGAGTACAACTGGAGCGATCGCGACCAACGCCACCGCTTCAACGGCTGGGTCCTGGCTAAGATCAAGGGCTTCAGCGTGAACAACCGGATCAGCATGTACTCGGCGCAACCCGGGTCGGAGAAGTGCGTCGCCAACGCGCCCAGCGGTCAGCGGGCGTCTTCACCCCAAGACCGCATTTGCGCGGACGGCCACATCCTGCTGCGGAACACGCTTCGCAAGGACAACGCGTACTTCTCGTGGGATGTGCGAATC
>WNGI01000995.1_pt1 | contig 22736 bp, 24 predicted proteins | sample 5400621 | NCBI WGS metagenome assembly WNGI01 (sample SAMN13153374, study PRJNA577476) | soil metagenome | isolation source: 20 cm soil or saprolite under Garry oak tree replicate 1 | place: USA:California | collected 2016-06-15
TAAAAGACTTACCGAGGGTGAAGATCAGCACGCCGAATCACTCGACATTTCAGCTGCGCGCTCAAAGTAGACCGGAAGGCATGGCCACCTTACAGGCCATAGCTCATGGCCTTGCGGTTATTGAAGGTGACGTGGTGGGAGCGCAATTGATGAAGCTGTATCAGGCAAAGATTGAGCGCACGCTTATAGGGGGCGGCATCTTGCGGGGAAATAGGGAGTGGGGTGGAGGAAAGTAAAGGCGGGGGAGTCCAGTCACAGGACGTTGTTGGCTAGGGGATCACCGGGTCAGACTTTCACTTCTCTACACTCTTGAGCCGGTAGTGAATTAGCGCTGCTTTTTCCGTTGACCAGGAAACGCTCGACTAGCGGTTCGAAGGATTCCACGGCGGTGCGGGTGACGTGGAAGTCGGGATCGGTGTCCAAGGACTCGAAGTTGCAGCCGTCGTCTAACAAGGACTCCGGCGTGACGATTCTAAAGTAAGGTTTGGTCACGGTCACCAGGATCAACTTCGGTTGCCAATACTCCATGCTGTGTTTTAGGTACTGATCTTTTGTAACCCAATTCAGATTGGCGCGAAATTTCACTTCGGGAAAAAAATTGTTTCCCTCCGAGTTGAGCACAACAAAGTCGGGGATCGACTTCACCTGGTGCGTTCTTGTTTCTCCGGTCGAAGTTCGATCCTTTTTGGACCAGGTTCTGCAGGATCGACTCGTAACCGAAGCGGTAGACATCGTTCCCTGACGCCTTTAAAAGCTCCTCGATAATCGCCTCCGCGATCCTGCCCTTGATCATGTTCTCGGGAGTGTATTGGCCTGGTTTGCTCATGGCGAGCCTGGATAGGGCAAGCGATGTGCCACTTCGTCGCAAAGGAAATGTGGGCACTGCAAGTAACTTTTCGCACATCGGAATGCGCGTAGCGCCCGACGGATGCCGAGTTTTGCCAACCCGGTGTCACCGGCGAGCACGGCAGCAAACTTGAAACCTGTCTATGAGGGCATCAGGGTAGGCGTACGGCGATCCATGTTGATAGGCCAATGTGACGCGTGTTAGAAGCGCTGAAATTTCCAGAAATACAAGCGTTCATAGTTCTAGTTCAGTCGGCGAGAGCATTAGTCCGCGCAATTGCTATCTTGACCCCTTGGCTACTTACTGCCAGGCTTTTGATTAAAGCGCACTTCGCTTGCGCATAGGATCTCGCCAGTTCCGCGAGTTAAATCACCATGGCTGAATCGAAGAAAGCTATCTATGCCGCCATTGGCGGCAATATCGGCATTGCGGTAACCAAATTCGTCGCCGCGGCATTTACCGGCAGCTCGGCGATGCTCTCCGAAGGAATACACTCGCTGGTCGACACCGGTAACGGCGGCTTATTGCTTTTGGGGATCAAGCAAAGCCAAAAGCCGCCGGACGACGATCATCCATTGGGCCACGGCAAAGAGCTTTATTTCTGGACTTTGATTGTCGCCGTGCTGATTTTCGGCGTCGGCGGTGGTGTCTCCGCCTACGAAGGAATCCTTCATCTACTGCACCCGTCCGAGCTCGAGAACGTGGCGTGGAGTTACGCCGTATTAAGCTCATCGATAGTATTTGAGGGGTTTTCCTTCCACGTCGCTTGGAAACAATTTCAAGCGAGCAAAATGGGCCGAGGCATATGGGAATCGATTCACGCGAGCAAAGATCCGACGACCTTCACGGTATTGTTCGAGGACTCGGCCGCGATCCTCGGTTTGCTCGCCGCGCTAATCGGTGTTTTCTTGTCCGACCGGCTTGGCGATCCCAGTTATGATGGCATTGCCTCGATCGTCATCGGCTTGATCCTCGCGGGCGTCGCACTGCTGCTCATCTACGAGAGCAAAGGGTTGCTCGTGGGCGAAGGCGTCAATCCGAACGAACTAAGAAAACTGCGCGCCTTCTTGCAGTCCGAGGCGGGCGGGGAGGAGGTCAGGAGAATAGTGACGATGCACTTTGGCCCTCAAACAGTGTTGCTGGCGACGGAGCTCCGATTCCGTCCGGATCAGAGCGTCCAGGAAATCGCATCGATCGTCGCGACTTTGAAAAAAAAGATCCGCGAAGGACGCCCTGAGATCAAGCATATTTTCATTGCGATCGACTCGGACAAAAAATGACCGAAGCGTTTGGCTCCACTTAAAGGGCATCTGCGAAAAGGACAGGTATCTGTTGTCGTTAGTTCGTTACATCCACCTCAATCCGATACGAGCAGGGCTGGCGAAACGCCTGCACGCATATGGCTATAGCGGTCACTTTAAGTTACTTGGCGCAGGGAACGCCAAAGATTATTGAATCCCACGCGATCTTGAGTTTATTGGGCGCAAGGAAACGCTACGAGAAATTTGTCCTTGAGGGGACCGGGTAGGTGAAGTGGCCGACTATCTTCGCCGAGATCAGGCACGGATAAGTAAGATGCTGTCGCGTTTGTCGGCTCGTGAAAATCACAGGCTTTGAGAGTTTGCAATGATGGTTAGGCCTGACGCCGGCATCGTCTTGAAGCATCCGGGTGCTTTCGCGATGCAGACGCTGAAAAGCTTTCGCGCCAATCAGGGACTTCTTTTGGCGGGCGCCGTCGCTTACTACGCGCTGCTATCGATCGTTCCGCTGCTCATTCTTACCGTCATCGCGCTCTCCTACGTGATCGATCAAGCGGAGTTGCTCGTTACCCTCGGCCGCTATCTGGAGTGGCTGGTTCCGGGGCAATCCAAATCGATCGTGGCTGAGCTGACGAACTTTCTTGATCATCGCGACGTCATCGGCTGGGTGCTCTTGGCGACCATGATATTTTTCAGCTCCCTCGCCTTCACGGTTCTGGAGAATGCGATGTCGGTCATTTTCATTCACCGGGTCGCCATCCGCAGGCGCCATTTTCTCGTCTCTGCGCTGCTTCCTTATTGCTACATCTTGTTCCTGGGGCTCGGCGTGTTGCTGGTGACACTGGTCTCCGGCAGCCTGCAGGCGATGGGGCAGGAAAGCGTTGATTTTTTGGGGCGTCACTGGTCCCTTGGCCGCGTTTCCGGCGTGCTTCTCTATCTGCTCGGACTCGGCGGAGAAATCTTCGTTCTCACGTCCGTCTACCTGGTCATGCCGGTGGGACGGCTGTCGCTAAGGCACGCGCTGATCGGTGGTCTCACGGCGGCACTGCTTTGGGAGCTCACTCGCCATGTGCTCGTCTGGTACTTCGCCACTCTGTCCCAGGTCGGTCTAGTCTACGGATCACTGACGACGGCAATCGCGGTACTGCTGAGCTTGGATCTTGCGGCGACGTTGCTGTTGCTGGGTGCTCAGGTCATCTCCGAATATGAGCGCGTAGGCGAAGCCAACCAGGATGCACCGCCAAAGCCATTGCACACCAACTAACTAGTCTAGTGCGGCCCGTTCAATACGTTCCGGCTAACGCCGGTTCAAGTCGTTCAATCGCTTCACTCCGTTCAATGCCTTGCGGCGGTTCCAGGTTCAATAGTTCAAAAGTTCAAGGGAAGATAAACCTGAGGGAGGCTTTGACATTTTGAGAATTATCAAAATATCGGGTGGACTCGGGGCCTGGCATAACAATCTTATCCGGGCTTCGCATCACGATTGCACTACCGGTGCTGATAGAGAGCTTTGATGCGGCGTTACGAAAAACTAAGGGGGAAGCGCTAGGCTTTCCCCTTTAGTTAGCTGTTTGACGGCTTGCGATGAATCAGTTCAAGCTAATAGCGATCTGTCTTGGCTTGGCCTCTTCGGCTTTGGGAACTTGTATCTCAAGTATTCCATCGCGATAGGTCGCTTTGATGCTATCTTGCTTCACCGTTTGCGGCAGATAGAAGGATCGCGAAAATTTACCTGCAACCCGCTCGACCCGGTGGTACTCGACCCCATTGGCCGGCTCTTCAAACTTTCTCTCGCCACTGAGGGTCAACATCCCTTCGTTCACTTCCGTTTTGAGGTCCTCGTTTCTCATCCCGGGCAGCTCGGCGCGAATGATATACGAATCCTTACTTTCAAGAATGTCCACGGGAGGATACCAGACTCCAGCGGCAGCACCCTGTTGAACCCGTGTCCGCCCGAGCGTGTCTTCGAATAGCTCGTTGATCCGGGACTGAATTCTGTTTACTCCCTCCACTTGTTCCCATCTTACTAGTTCCATAATTAGCTCTCCTTTTTAAACCTTTTCTTTAACATAGCCGGAAGTTAATCACGGCGTGTCACCGTGTCAAGGGAAGACGGTCGTCCGCCAAAGAAACCTAAGCCCGTTCAAGTCGTTCAAAACGTTCAATCGCTTCGCTACGCATGCTGCTGCTTAAGGAAATCACTTTAGCCGAGCCCAAAAATCAGCTTGATCGCAACAATGCCGTTCGTCAGGTCTCGCAATCGCGGGCGCTGGTCGGATATGTACTTATCCGGCGGCTGGGCTATAAGCTTAAAGATGTCGCGAAGTGTCTGGGTCGAGACGCTGCCACGGTGAGTTCTTTAGTCTCGCGTTTCGCCGTTCGTATGAGCGAGAACGAAACTTTGAGGAAGCAGACGGCGCGACTAGCGGCAGATTGTCAAGAATAGAAAGTCTGACCCCGCGCGCTGTGTGATGTCATCGGTAGAGGACTCACAGAAATGAGGGAAGTCCCGTTGGGGTGAGAGGCAGGAGACGCGTAGCATGGCAGCAGCATTTAGACTTGAAGGAAACAACATGACCTTGACAACCTATAACCAGGTTCCTATTCCTACTTTTATGTATGGTACGGCATGGAAAAAAGAGGCCACCAAGGAACTGGTGCAATTAGCCGTGGCGTCAGGCTTCACGGCCATCGACACGGCCAATCAACTGATCCATTACGAGGAAGCCCTGGTGGGTGAAGCCTTGCAGGCCCTCGAGAAGCAAGGGATCAAGCGGGGCACCCTGTTTCTCCAAACCAAGTTTACTTCGGTCGATGGCCAAGACCATCGAACCCCCTATGATGCGTCGGCCGATCTAACGACCCAGGTAAGGCAGTCCTTTGACAGCTCGTTGACCCACCTCTGCACCGAATATATCGACTCCTATGTCTTACACGCGCCGTTTCAGAGGCGGGGCTTGGGAGAAGCGGACTGGGAGGTGTGGGCGGCCATGGAAGGACTTTATCAATCAGGAAAAACCAAAATGATCGGCATCAGCAACGTCACGGCCGGTCAACTTACCCAGCTCTGTGAACAGGCGAATCATAAACCCATGGTGGTACAAAACCGCTGTTTTGCAGCGCTCGGATGGGACAAAGAGGTTAGGGAGATTTGCCAAGCCCATGGCATCATCTATCAAGGCTTTTCGCTATTAACCGCCAATAGAGCAGTCCTTGCTGACCCGGAAATTCGCGCCATCGCGCAACGGTTAGGTGCGGGTTCGGCACAGATCATCTTTCGGTTTGCGATGCAAATCGGGATGCTCCCGTTGACCGGCACCACGAGCCAACGCCATATGAAAGAGGATCTACAAGCCGAACAGTTCGCACTCTCCACCGAAGAAATCCAGCGGATTGAAACGATCGCGCTGTAAAAGGGGACGTTGGCGACTACTGAAATAACTCGAGTTAGAGGCAAAGTGAGAAACCAGCCAGGAGGCGTTTCTCGCTGGGCTGCAAGCCGAGAACTATCCATTTGCTAATTGGCCGGAGAAACGATGCCCTTTGTGGGCGCACAGCAGATGGCGGGTGCTTTTAATCAGTTTGTGCATCAGAGAACGGTTTTGCTCACGACGTATCGTCGCGACGGCACACCGGTCGGGACACCGGTCAATATCGTCGTTGACGGTGACCGCGCCTTTGTGCGCACTTTTGATACGGCTTGGAAATTAAAGCGCATCCGAAACAATCCCACAGTCGAGATTGCGCCTTCCACTGCTCGCGGTAAACCCACCGGCCCGGCGATCGGCGCTCGCGCGAGAGTGCTCGGCGGTACTGAAGCGGATCACGCGAGCCGCGCGCTAAATAAAAAGTATCCAATCCTGCATGGCGTCCTTGTGCCGCTTGCTCATCGCCTCCAGGGTTATAAGACGGTACACATCGAGCTCACGCCTCTCGCACCTGTGAGCCGCGAGTCTTGACACCGAGAGGAGAATGTCGTGAGCCGTGTTTAGTATTCGACAGCGCAGGACGGTTCAATCGTCGCCGAATCAACTATGGTGTTTTTGATTGTCGCTACGTTGGCCGCCGGCATATTTGCCGGCGCGGCCATTTATGTGAGCGTCGTCGAGCATCCAGCTCGTCTAAGTTGTGGAACAGAGATCGCGGTTCGCGAATTTGCCCCGAGCTATAAGCGGGGCGCGATCATGCAAGCTTCGCTCGCGATTGCAGGATGTGTGGCGGGCGTGATCGGCGGATGGTCGCTTAACGATACAGGATCGATAGTCGCCGCGTTACTTCTGGGAATCATCGTCGCTTTTACCCTCATCGTTATTCTTCCGACCAACAAACGCCTGCTCGATCCGGCATTGGATGCAAGCGGCGCGGAGGCGGCGAGCTTGTTGCGCCGGTGGGGACGCCTGCACGCGGTCAGGAGCGTGCTCTCGGTGGCGGCCTTTCTCATCTTTGTGATCCGCTTGCTCGCGCTTGGCGCTGTCTAACCTCGCCCGAATCGTGGAAGTTCCCATCTGAATCTGTCCTTAAACACGCTCGAATAGCGCGACCCCTCCAACCCGCGGCAGCTCCTTTCGACGGGCGACGATTGGCCGTGGTTCTCGAAGTGATTTTCTCAACAGTGGTTCACAAGCAGAAGAGTTTAAGGAAAGAGGAATTTGTTCCAAACTTCCACGATTCCAGCCTCAGTGTGCTCCTGAATACGTGGTCATTGAGGGCCATCTCGGCCTGCCCGCCCATTGGTTTAAAAAAGTTTCTCGGCACGGAGGCCGATCAGACGGAATGCCTTTGCGCGCGGATTCTCGCGGGCGTCAAAAAAAGGCAGGATCAGCGACAACGCGGCTTCTTGGAGCCGGCGCAAGGCGTCGTCATCGATGCGGATGCCGTCCTTCAGGCTGCGGGAGCGATTAGTGGTCTGAAAATCGCTGAACCGAACGGTCACTGTCACCGTGCGAAAGCCCTTGAACTCCTTTGCCTTCAGCTTGGCGATAATCCGTTCCGCCATACGATCGAGACGCTCGGTGACGAGGGCCTGATTGCCCGTATCCTCGGCGAAAGTTTCCTGCTCGCCGAGGGATTTTCGCGTCCATTCGTTGGACACTTCGGAGTCATCGATGCCGCGGACTTTTTCGAACAGGCGGTTGCCCCATTTGCCAAACCACTCCACGAGAGCGGACTCGGGAACTTGGCGCAGGTCCTCGACGGTCCGCAGATTTCTTTCGTGCAGAAAGTGTTCGCTCTTGGGCCCGATCCCGGGAATGACCCGAAGGGGAAGCGGGCTGAGAAAATCGGCGACCTGCTCGGGCTCGATGACGGTCAAACCATCCGGCTTTTGTCGGTCCGAAGCGATCTTCGCGATCAGCTTGTTGGGAGCGATGCCGACCGAGCAGCCGAGCCCCTCGAGGTCGCAGATCTCACCCTTGAGCCGCATCATCCGTTGCCGCGCGGCTGCGAAATGTTCCAGCGATGAGACGTCGAGATAGGCTTCGTCGATGCTCGCTTCCTCGAAGGCGTCAGCGTAGCGCTGCACGATCTGCATGATGCGGCCGGAGACTTCGCGATAGAGAGGCATATTTGGCTGAATAAAAACGGTCGCCGGTTCGCCGCGTCCGCGCGCCGTTTCGGCGAAGCGCCACGCTCGTGAGATCGGCAGGGCCGAGCGGATGCCGAATTTTCGCGCCCTGTAATTGGCAGTTGTGACGACGCCTCTGCCTTTGCCTTCCTTTGGGTCGGCGCCGACGACAACGGGAAGATCTCGCAGCGCGAGATTGAGACGCTCCTCGACTGCGGCATAAAACGCGTCCATGTCGACGTGCACGATGATGCGCATGAGCTGTAAATATTCCATGTTCGGTCCGAATTTGCGACGCTGGAAACGAAGCCGACCTCGTTCAAATCGTTCAAGGTTTCCGTCGTCATACAATTCGAAGAATTTCATTCTCTTTTTAGAGAGAAATTGTTTTACGGCGTCGAGCCGGATTTCAACTCGTCGATTTACCGCCATCGGCTGGGAAACACGCGACCAGGCGACTATCGCCTTGCAGGCGAAGGAACCGTAGTGGGCCCGCTCGGTTATGCAAAGCAGTAAAGCACACGCTGACCTGGAACGACTATTCGCGACCAAGCTTGAGGTGGCGGCGGTCTGCCGGCTTGGAAGCACCTTGCGCTGCGGCGCCCGCCCGGGGTAAGAACTAAGAAAGTAATCTGTAAGTTTTTACGGACCCCCAACGGCAGCGCGCTAATCATCGAGGTGGTTGGTATTTCCCGGACGGAATGTATGCGTTTATTTCCTCCTATTGAGAAGGTTTAAGTCGTAATTACTTGTTCATAATGACTTGGGCTCTATGGCACTGCGCTTGCTTCTCCGAATACTTTTGGGAAAGGGGACCAAAAATGAAAACTAAAATTGTGCTGTGGCTCATTCTTGTTCTTATGAGCGGAGTGTTTGCCGTTCCCAAGCCGGCGTTCACACGCGACGATGATGGATGGAGTGCTGATGCTCGAAAGGCACGCCAGCTGCGGGGACGGTGGTATTTGAATGGTGATCGGAACAAGCCCACCGAGATCAACGAAAATGGTAGGAGGCTTGAAGCGAGAAATGAAAACGGTCAGACGAGTCGATTAGAAGTCGATCGTCATGGGAATATTCGTGCGGCGGACTGGCAAGATGTGCGCGGCGACGTGAGCGGCGACAGAATCAAATGGAGCAACGGCACGACTTGGACGCGCAAGCCATCGAGGCGATAGACCGTTCCATCGGTTCGATAACAGCCTTGCGGCGTTTCAAGCGTTCAAAGTTCAAAAGTTCAAGGAAGGTAAACCTGAAGGACAACTTCCACGTTTCGGAATTCTCGAATCACGAGTCACGACTACGATCTTTTACGAACACGATCCCCGTTCCCTTCGACGTTTCGGAAGACGGAAAGTTCCGGCCGACGTTGAATGGGTCTAGCTGTCCGAATGCTATCGGTAGGCTCGTTCTGGGAGAAAGAAACTACTTCTTCGCCAACTCGTCTAGCAGCGAGAAATCATAGATCTGCTCGGGCTTCGCGGGTTCCTTCAATCCCATGTTGCGCCGTGTCAGTTCAGCGTCCAGTTTTTGCGCGTCGGCTGTGGGTCTCCCGTCGAGCGCCCACGACCCCCGGACATTGTCGTAGACGAAGCCTGCCTCATCCTGGGTGAGCGCGAATTGCTTCATGTAGATCGGCAGCACCTTTTCTTTTTGCGTGGCTGCGATCCGCAATCCGTCAAGGCAAGCGTGGACCGCGGCGCGCAGGACATCGCGTTTGTTCTGCAGTCCGGCGACGCCCGTGCCAAGTCCGCCTGATGGCAAGTCGAACTCGGACGCCCGTGCCAGCACGTGAAACCCGAGTTTCACGAGACGGGCCGCCTCGACGCCGGTGACGACCGCGGCGGGAACGTTGCCGCTGATCAGCGACGCGGCCCGCGCCGTGCCGACATTGAGGATACTGTACTCCTCGGGTCGCAGCCCCTTGATCCGCAACAATTCCTCGAGAATAACATTGACCGATGCTTGCGCCGTGTAACCGCCCAGCGCTTTGCCGCGGAGCTGCTCGATTTTGGTAATCTCCTTTGACGCCAGGAGCACCAGATCCGACCGGTTAAATGAAACCAGGACCACGCGGACCGGTACACCGCGGAGAGCGGCTCTGCCGACGGTGCCGGCGGCCGTGTAGAAATCCAGGTCGCCGGTCAACAGAGCCGCGAGGGCAGCGCGGGGTTCGAGAACCAGGATTTGCGGATCGAAGCCGTAACTCTCGAAGACGCCCAGACTCCGCGCGACATAAATCGCCGTGGAGCTCACCGAGTGACTCGGCAATGCGATCCTGAGCTGGCGCAGCTTGGGTTTCTGCTGCGCGAAAGCAGGGCCGGCAAACATAAGAATGCCCAAAAGGAAAATGAGCAGGCGGGCTCGCGAGCGGCCGTCGATGATGAATCCCGGCATAGTCACCTCATGCGGATCGCAAAATCTTTTATAGTGCTTGTCGAAGTAGAGAGCTGCGCCAGCACCGATGTGCTCGTAATCGCATTCTTGGCAAGTGTGCACGGGAGGTTAAGAATCTCAAGCGGATCGATGGTTAACGTTGGCTGGTCCAGCTCGGCCTTAGATCTACAGGGTGCGCATTTCCCGGGTCTTTGCCGATTTAACCCGTATTGCTGATTAGTATCAAAAGTTGGCCCGCACGGGGAAGCTATTTTTTTTTGACGGCAAGGCCGCGAGTTCCGGGTCGGACCCATGAAGCAAGGTTCAACGTAGGGCTTAAGCTCGTTCCAATAGGTCGACCAGCTCACCACGAGCGGCATTTAGATCGCTACGCTCCGTTCAAAATGTTGAATACAACTAGGAGTCGGTCGGGAACTGTTCGTGTCGATCCGTTATGGGTCAGTACCCTATTTTTACGATTTTCTCCCTGCCGATGATTCAAGTTGACATATAAGATTATGATCGAATACTCTCCGCCTCTGAATGGGCATCGCCGCACTGTTTTCTTTATCGAACTCGGTCCCGAGTTATGATGGATGGCTCGCGTGCGGCTGACGGTGCGGGATTTCAGTATTTAAGGGCGGGCTCTAAAAAGCAAATGTCTATTAATTGCGCATAGAGAGGAAATAGAGTGATGAAAAAACTAAAAGAGGCTCATGTGCCTTATAATACCGGCTGGGCCGGAGATTTGAAAAATGGCCAGGTGATTCGGATCCTAGCGACGACCACGGTGGATTTCGTGTGCATGAGGCGGGAAAATCTCAAAGAGCGCTTCGACCAGGCGCGAACGAAAGTCTATAACATGAAGCTCTTCATCACCACCGGCGACAAGCTGATGGGGCGCAACAACCAGCACATGATGACGATCGTCGAGAACACCAATCGCGAGGGAACTCACGATTTGCAGAAAGGCATGTGCAGCGGCTACCGCTTTCAACTCGCCAAAAAAGAGGGAAAGCTGAGAGACTATTACCACAGAGATTATAAGGACGAAGAGATTCCGGATCATGGCTGCTACGAAAATCTTTCGCGGGCTTTGGCGCCGTACGGCATCGCTCCCGAAGATGTACCCAATCCATTCAACCTCAATCAGCACATGAAAATCGACGGTGTGACCGGCCGCATGGATCATACGACGGTGCGCCCCAAACCGGGCAGCTACGTGGATCTTAGAGCAGAGATGGATCTGCTCGTCGCCTTCAGCGCCTGTCCCGATATGCCGATTGGCGGAAAGCCGGTGGACCTGTTGATTTACGAGCCGTGAAAAAAAATTTTTTGAGTTTTGCGTTTTAAATAACTCCTTGCAGAGGTGAGGCACGCCAACTTCATCATGAGCAAACCATCGCGCCTGGCCGACGATTTGGGGTACATTTCAGCGCGGCAGAGAGCGAACTTGAGCTGGACTTAATTGCGAATCGCTCGCCTGGACTTTTTTTCGCACAGGAGATCAAGATGAACACCGTGAAGCATCGCTACAGCGCGGAGATCCAGCGGACCAGGGGACTGCTGGAGTTGGCCGCCGCTCTCTACGACACCTCGCTCTCTTTTCAAACGGAGCGCGCCGCCGAACAGGCGATGCAGACGGAGTCGCGCGTCGGTTATTCGCTCACGCTCGCGCTTACGGCGACGCGTGAAAAAGGGGTTTCTTTCTCGTTTGCGGCGGATGGCTTTCGCGAGCTCCAGGCGGTCAGCCGTGGCAAGCTCTCGCTTGGCTGGATCAATCCTTCGGTCGCCGCAACCATGGCCTTCAGGGGCAAAGGGCTATTCGCCAAGCGGCAGCCGATCAGGACTATTGCGGTATTTCCTTCCTACGACGTCATGGCATTTGCCGTGCACGAATCGACTGGGATCACCTCGCTGGCGCAGATCAGGAAGGAGCGCATCCCGCTCCGAGTCTCGACCGGAACCATCTCCAAAGCGTGGATCAAGTACAGCCCGACGATGTTCACGGTGACTGCGGTCATGAAAGCCGCGGGATTCACCTTTGCGAACCTAAGACAATGGGGCGGGAAGATACAGTCGGTTACGCGGCCCAGCCACCCGGACCGACGCGAGGCTCTCGAGAAGGGAACGATCAATGCGGTGTTCGACGAGGGAATCAAGAGCTGGGGGCAGAGCGCCATCGATGCCGGGTTTCGCTACTTGCCGGTGGAGGGAACCATTCTAAAAAAATTGACGGCGATAGGTTATCGCGCGTCGGTTTTGCCCAAATCCCGGTTTCCCGCGCTGCCCTCGGACGTGCCGACGGTGGATTTCAGCGGCTGGCCCATGGTGGTCAACGCGGCCATGCCGGAAGATGTCGCCTACGCTCTTTGCGAAGCGATCGAGGCGCGCAAAGCGCTCATGCCGACGGACAATTTCAAGCCGCTCGATATGGCGCAGCTTTGCGCCAACGATCCGGAGGCGCCGTTCGATGTGCCGCTCCATCGGGGCGCGAAGCGGTTCTATCTGGAAAAGGGCTATCTCAAATCGGGCCTGTGATAGGGCAGATCGAATCGTGGTGGCGGCTTGTGCTCGTCCAATACAAACACGACACTTCGGAGTTTCACGGACACGAATCACGACAAGTAAACGAAGGAGCGATCATGAAGAAGGACTTCGCTGCTCTCTGCAGTCTCACCTTTACCCTTCTGGTTTTGGCGCTTACGACTCCCGCCGCAGCGCAAAACGTGAAGATCAAAATGGGGGCCGCCTCAAGCCCGCCGATCCTTGACACGATCACGCCTTACGTCGCCGTCGAGAAGGGCTTTTTCAAGAAATACGGCTTGGATGTAGAGATCGTCGAGTTCCGCGGCGACGTCGTGGGCACCAAGGCGCTGCTTTCCAACGACATCGACGTTCTCCTCAACGTCGGCGCGACTTCGGCCATCGTGAGCGCGTCGCAGGGGGCTAAAGTCCACGTTTGGGTGGTGCCCCATCCCGTCACTCCATATCACTTCGTCGCCCGGAAAGAGGCCGGTGGGACGATCCGCGGTCTGGTCGGCAAGACGATCGCGGTATCCGGCATCGGCGCGGTTTCCTATCATCTCCCGCGTATCATTCTGGAGAGAAACGGTGTCGACCCTGAAAAAGTCAACTATGTTGTCGCCGGTTCCAACGCCGACCGCTTCAGAGCGCTGATCAGCGGCAAGGTTGACGCCGCGATGGTGAGCACGATCGAAGCGGCGAAGCTAGACAGCTTTCCCGATCTCTTGGACTTGGTCGTCGTCGCCAAAGTCGTGCCCGAGATCCCGTTCATCTTCAGCATAGCCCGAGACGACTACATCCAGAAAAATTCCGAGACGATGTACCGGCTCACCAAGGCCGTGATCGAGACCAACCGGTGGATCGCGGCCAACAAGACAGGTACGGTGGAGGTCGCCGCCAAGGTCATCCCCGATGAGAAGCCGGAGGTCCTCAGCAAGGCCTATGATCTGGCGGACCCTCGCCTGTGGGGCGTCAATGGAGAAATCTCAGAGGGCGCCTACAAGTTCACCGTCGATTTTCTCCTCAAAGTCGGCTTCATGAAAGAGCCGATTGCCTACGACAAACTCTTCGACCGCCGATTCGTCGACCGGGCTGTCAAGGAATTAGGGAGAAAATAGCAGGGGAGAAAAGAGTCTTCAGGTCCTTAACTTTGCTCCTCTCGCTCGCTGGGGCTATTGCCAACCGATCGGATCGTACCGGCGGGATCAGTCATGAGCGTGGCGTTTGAACTCGACGGACAGCGGTTTACCGCGCTCAACGGCGGCCCGCATTTCAAATTCAACGAGGCGGTCTCGTTCCAAGTCAACTGCGAGACCCAGGAAGAAGTGGACTATTACTGGGAGCAGCTATCGCAGGGCGGCGATGAAAAGGCGCAGCAGTGCGGCTGGGTCAAGGACAGGTTCGGGCTATCCTGGCAGATCGTCCCGACCGCGTTGCCAGAGATGTTGCAAGACCCGGACGGCGAGAAAACGAACCGCGTCATGGAAGTTTTGCTGAGGATGAAAAAGCTCGACATCGCTGAATTGCGGCGCGCCTATGAAAAGGGGTGAGCGTTTTGATCGATGAGCTCGCAAAATATTTGAGCTCGTTCAAAACGTTCAAGTCGTTAACCGACTAAAGCCGTTCAAATGTTCAAGGTTCAACGTTCAAGGACTGATTCGGAGGGGAATTGCACGTTTTGAGAGTTCTCAAAATATTGCAATGAACGTTTGACGCTGCCGCAGGAGGCGGAGGATTCAAGCAGGAGGAGGTGTTAATTTCTCCGCCCGGCCTCGAAATCCGTTCTCGACACTTCGTTGATGTCTGACGATTGCAACGTTATCTTGTGGCGGGTCTTCGCGTCTTCAAAGACGACCGCGCCGCTGTTCGTGCGGTCATAGTCGGTCGTGTAATAAACTTTTCCTGTCGCTTGATCGCTGACCCGATAGTAGGTAGTGCATCCAGCTGCGAACAAAAACAGGAAACAAATACCCACTTGTGTAAGTGTTCCAAATCTCATTGCAGCGCCTTCCTTTCACTTTAACTTCGCCACTTTTACTCCGCCTTGTCAACGTAGCCATTCTTGTGCAGCTGAATCGCTACGCCAGGCATTTGGAAAACTTCGCGTGCGGCGGTTCGATCTCTAGCTCCGGGTAATAGTTCCGTCCCAAAAAACTGTCGTACCACGCCGCGTCCAAGCTTTTAGAGGCAGAAAACTGCGACAAACTACTTTTCCGTTGATAGACGGACGCGTCGTATGTTACAAGCCGTTTGTCCCGAAGGTTGCTAGATGACAACGCTTGCGCAGTGTCGAGTATCGCGTCGAGTTAGACCCGACCACCCAACAAAATCCAGGCTAGCCTGTAAAGCCTTCCGGTTTTTGTATGATGCCTGAGTCATTTTCATTGTTTTCTAAAACCGCTCTGAACCCCGCCGCCAAAGAAACAGCTCCAAAGCGTTCGTCAATCCTCTAGGCAGTCCAGTAGATAACGCATCGAGAAAGGCCACACCAGCCGGCGGACTTTAAACGGGAGAACCCGTTCTTTTCACGTTTTCCGGCAGGCTGCGGGACAACGTCTCAATAGACGGCAAGCCTAAGGTTGTTTTTCGTTGGAGAGGCAAGTCGCAATCAAGCGCATCCGCATAGGAGGCAATAAACCATGGAGCAAACAGAGTTAAGCAGGCCACGCAATAGCGCGCTCGCGCTGTTTCTCACCTTTTCGCGGATTACTCTGTCCGGCTTCGGCGGTTTGACGTTCTGGACGCGATACGTACTGGTCGAGCGTGAGCGCTGGCTCACCCAGCGGGAATTTTTGGACCTGTTGGTACTCGCACAACTCCTGCCCGGACCGAACGCGCTCAATCTAACGGTGATGGTCGGCTATCGTTTCGGTCGCTGGACGGGCGCCGCAGCGGCCGTCGCCGGATTCCTGACTTGCCCGTGCCTGGTCGTTATCGGACTGGGCGTACTGTACGAACACTACGGCGCGCTGCCGCAGTTTCAGCGAGCGCTGACCGGCATGTCGATCGTGGCCGCAGGATTGCTGCTCTCCTTCGTTATCAAGTTGGCGACGGTCCTGCCGCGGCGCTTGTTGCCGTGGTTGTTCGGCGCGCTGGCCTTTGTCGGCGTTGGCGTCCTGCGCTGGCCGCTGCCGTGGGTCGTGGCCGCCCTCGCGCCTTGGGCGGTCGCCATCGCTTGGAAAGAGCAATCCTAATGGACCGTGTCGACCTGGGTGGGTGGTTTCTGCATTTGTTAATCCTCTGGTTCGTGGCCATCGGCGGTCCCGCGACGATCTTGCCGGACGTCCAACGCTACGTCGTGGAGGTGCACCACTTGGTGACGAACAAGGAGTTTGCCGAGTTGTACACGTTGGCGCTGGTGGCGCCTGGCCCCAACGCCATGTACGTCACCCTGATCGGCTGGCATGTGGCGGGGTTGCCGGGTGTAGCCGCGACGACGCTTCCACTTCTAGTCCCGGCGAGCACCCTCACCTTGCTTGTCAGACACCTGAACGAGCGCTATCCCAATGCTCCGCTCGGCCGCGCAATCCGCCGCGGCCTCGCGCCGATCACGATCGGACTGATGTTCGCGAGCGCGACAATCCTTATGCGCGCGGTCAACCACGACTGGCGCGGGTACTTGATGACGCTTCTCACCGTCACCGTGGTCCTGCTCAAGCGATGGAACCCACTGTGGTTGCTCGCCGGCGGCGCGCTGGCAGGCATATTCGGCCTCGTCTGAGCCGCCCAGGTGGATCAAAACGTGTATTCTGAATTTTAGAAGAGTTGAGCGAGTAGAGCGCGGAGAAGATAAACGTCGGGGCGCACGGGCGGGATTCGCCTCGATGAGATCGCCGCGCATTTGCGTGTCCACCATGCCAGGGTGAGCTGCAGACTCAAACAGATCGAGCAATCGAAGGAAAATATTACGCCATTGCAACGCCGATGTGCCATTGTCGTGCCGGCAAACAAAGAATTGAAAAGGTGTGCCTATGCTGACCCATCATGACCGCCCAGAGGCGGTCCAGACGATCTATTCTAGGGAAAGATCGTGGCGGGGAATGATTTTAGTTTTGTTCTTGGCCGTCGCGGCCTTGCCGCAAGACGCCGGCGCGCAGACGGCGAAGGGCGCCGAAGCCAAACCGATCAACTTGGGCCTGATCTCGGAAATCAACCAGTCGGCCGTCGAAGAGCATTTTCGTGAGTTTATCCGTTACGTGGCGCGCCGCATCTCGCCCGGCTCGGAAAACCAGGCCAAGCTAGTGATTGCGCCGACGGTCTTCGAGATGGCCAAGCTGCTCGAACAGCGGCGGGTCGACTTCTATATGGAGAGCCCCTATCCGACTTACCGCATCAACTACGTCCATGGCGCGGGAAAAACCCTGCTGCGCCGTTGGAAGGGAGGCCAGGCCGAATATCAAAGCCTCATCATTACCAAACGGGACGGCGGCATAAAGCAGCTCTCTGATCTGCGCGGCAAGACCATCGTCTTCGAAGATCCGGGTTCGACTTCGGGCTATTTCTTGCCCAAGCTGTTTCTTTCGCGCAACGGTTTCAAGCTGGTGGAAAAGCGTGGCTACGATCTTTACGCGTCGCCGAACGAGACCACTTACTTTTTCGTCTACTCGCGGCGCAAGTTGATCGAGTCGATCTTGACAAAACAGGCCGCCGCCGGAACCATCAGCGACGACGACTACGCCAGTCTCGATAAAAAAAGCAAGGCCGAGATCACCGTGCTGAGCCAAACCGAAAAGCTGCCGCGTCATCTGGTTTCGGTCCGCTCGGACTTGGCGCCGCTCATGGTGGGCCGGTTGGAAGAAATCTTGTTAGCGATGCATGAAGACGAAGAGGGCAGGCGAATCTTGAAGAAAATCGACCAGACCACCAAGTTCGACCGTCTGCCGGGCGGCGAAGAAGGGTTGCGCAAAAGACTGCTGGAAATTTTTTTTACGCCGGAGCGAAAGCAAAAATAAGCCGCCGAACATCTACTGAGATGCGTTCAAATCATTCAAGACGTTAGCCGACTGAAGCTCGTTCAAATGTTCAAGGTTCAACGTTCAAGGACGGATTCACAAGGGAGTTGCACGTTTCTGGAATCCGGAAACGTCGAGAGGTTCTCTGAAAGCTGCGGACGATTCAGTGAATATGCCGCCCGTCACGCGGCGCATCGCGAAATCTCTGTAAGCAATTGAAGTTCCTCGTCGACGCGAATCGTCCGCCACGCCTCTGTCTTTGGCTGAAATCGCATCGTCACTCGGCCGAACATCTCTTTCACCTCGATCTTTTGACAGTAACCGACACCCAAATCTGGCAGTAAGGATTGTTATGTTTGACCCTATGCGCTTTTTCTGCAAAGGCTGGAAAGGAGGTGAGGGCATGCGAATGCGTATTCGGTTCACTTCGTTGCTTTGCGCGTTTCTCATCGGTGTAGTCGCTCTTGGCGACGGCCGGGGCGGCGAGCCGCAGCAACGCAATGTCATTCTTTCGACGACCACGAGCACACAGGATTCCGGCCTCCTCGACGTGTTGATTCCGCTATTCGAAAAACAAAGCGGCTACGTGATCAAGACAGTTTCAGTGGGCACCGGTCAAGCGCTTGCGCTGGCGGCAAAAGGTGACGCCGACGTGGCGCTGGTGCATGCGCCGAGCTTGGAAAAACAGTACGTCACCGAGAGAAAGTTGCTCAATCGGCGCCTAGTCATGTACAACGACTTTGTCCTGATCGGCCCCAAAGAAGACCCTGCGAAGATTAAGAGCGTCAAAACCGCGATTGCTGCCGTCAGGCTCATTGAGCAATCCCGATCTCGCTTCGTCTCGCGCGGCGACAATTCCGGCACGCACAATCTGGAGAAATTGCTGTGGAAGCAAGCCGGCATCGAACCCAAGGGGAGTTGGTACATCGAAGCAGGCCAGGGAATGGGAGCGACGCTGGGCATCGCCAACGAGCGAAACGCGTATACGCTCACCGACCGCGGCACGTACCTGGCTCTCGCAAAACGCGTAGAGCTACCGATCCTTGTCGAAGGCGACAAAGCGCTCCTGAACATCTACTCCGTGATGGAGGTCAACCCGGCCAACGGCCCGCGCATCAACGCCGCGGGCGGCAAGGCATTTGCCGATTTTCTGGTTTCGCCACACACGCAGGCGGTCATCGGGAATTTCGGCAAGGAAAAATTTGCCCAACCGCTGTTCGTCCCGGTCGCGGGTAAACGCGAGGATGAGCTGGGAGTTTAGCCGGTGGAGCTGATCGGTCAGGGCATCGTCAAGGCGATCGAGTTGGTATTCGGGGGCGACAGTGAAGTTTGGGCTATTACCTGGCTCTCGCTCAAGATCTCCGGCACTGCGACGTTGATCTCGCTGCTATGGGGAATACCGTTGGGGATCGCGTTGGCGTTGAGCCGTTTTCCCGGCCGCGCGATCGCAGTGGCGCTGGTTAACACCGGAATGGGATTGCCGCCCGTGGTCGTGGGGCTCTTCATTTCGATTCTCTTCTGGCGCAGCGGTCCGGTCGGATTTCTCGAACTCATCTACACGCCGAGCGCCATGATCATCGCGCAGGTGGTCATCGCGTTGCCGATCGTCGCGGGCGTGACCATGGCGGCATTCCAGAGTCTCGATCCGAATTTAGCTCTTCAATTGATCGGCATCGGCGCTTCGAAGCGGCAGGCGCTTTGGCTCTTGTGCAAAGAGGCGCGGCTGCCGCTGCTGGCGGCGGTTATGGCGGGATTCGGCGCGGTCATTTCGGAGGTCGGCGCCTCGATGATGGTGGGCGGCAACATTCGTGGACAAACACGGGTGCTAACCACCGCGACAGTTTTAGAAACCGGCAAAGGAAATTTCGATGCCGCGATCGCCTTGGGGCTTATTCTGCTCGCGCTTTGCTTTGCGCTCAACCTATTCCTGAGCCACGTCCAGCAGCGAGGTCAACTGAAATGGCCGAGGCTCTCCTAGCCTTGTGCGACGTCCGCGTGCAGCACGGGAGCAGTACCGTGCTCAGGCTTCACTTTGCCGTCCACGTCGGTGAAGTCGTTGTGGTCATCGGTCCCAACGGCGCCGGCAAGTCCACGCTTCTTCGAGTCATGGGGCTGCTCCAACGGCCGAGCTCCGGAAGCGTTTATTTTCACGGCGAGCAGGCGACCGCAAAAAATTCTCTCGCCATGCGGCGCCATATGGCGAGTGTGTTTCAAGAGCCTCTCTTGCTCGATGGGACGGTCTACGACAACGCCGCTCTCGGGTTAAAACTGCGCGGCTTCCGTCGCGACGAAATCGAAAGAAAATTGCGGCCGTGGCTGAAGCGCTTGGGTATCGATCACTTAACCGAGCGGCGCGCGCGCACTTTATCGGGCGGCGAAGCGCAGCGCACCAGCCTGGTTCGCGGGCTCGTTTTAGATCCGAGCTTGCTGCTTTTGGACGAACCCTTCGCCGCGTTGGATGCCCCCACGCGGGAAACACTGCTGCTGGATTTGCGCGAGATCTTGGCCGAAACAGGCATTACGGCGGTCATGGTAACCCACGACCTCAAGGAGGCGGCGGCGTTGGGACAGCGAATCGGCGTCTTACATCGCGGCGAATTGCTGCAACTGGGACCGCAGCTGGAGGTGTTTCGGCGCCCGGTGAATGAAGCAGCGGCGTCCATCGTCGGCATGGAAACTCGAATCGCCGCCGTCGCGGAGCGAACGGAGGGCCAAATAACGACCATGCGGTTCAACGGTGGAAGCGCCAATGTGACAGGTGACTTTCCTGCCGGCGCGCAGGTCACGCTCTGTATTCGCCCCGAGGATATCAGGATCAGCCGCCACGGGAACGGGAAGTCCTGCGCAAAAAGCGACATCCACATCAAGACGAAAATAGCGCGGATTGCGCCGTCGATCGCCGAGTACCGAATCTCGCTGCGCGCCGATTGCGGCTGTCTCACCGCGCTCGTGAGCAAGCCAAGCTTCGATGGACTGTCGTTGCGCGAGGGAGATGAAGCGCTCGCGTCATTCAGCCCTGACGCCATTCATGGAATATAGTAAAAGAGCGGCGGGCTTGGATGGGTTTCTCCTAAAGAGCAATCTCACGTGAGATGAAATTGAAGCCTCGCACGTCGACTCCTATCTTTGCATGAGGCTAAGGCGCCCCAATTGAATTGATTTCTCCTTAGGCTCAACGCTACGATAGGTGCTTGGTTCGGCAGCACGGCTACCCGGTGGGTGAGGCGCCTGACTATCTTCGACGGGATCAGGCACACCTAAGCTCGATGCCGTCGTGTTTGCCCGCCCGCGAGAAAGTAGTGGACCGACGGCTTGTCATTATGACTAACCCGAGCGTTGCTCCAGAATGGGAATTAAGACTGGCGCTGAGCTAAGTCTTTGGATCTCAAGAGGCTCATAAACAATGACTCTATCGAAATTGGGAGTTAAGGTTTTCTCGATTTTTGTTTTCCTGGCCAGTTTTGCAACCGCCTCAGAAGCCAGAAAAATTCACATGGCGGTTGCCACTTTTAGCCAGTCGGTGCTGCCCATGGTGGTCGCTCAGGAGAAAGGGTACTTCCGAGAGGAAGATTTAGAGGTGGAGCTTATTCTTATGACCGCGTCGGTGGCCAATATGGCGCTGCTTGGGGGAAACGTCGACTTCATCTCGAGCGGCCCCAGCGTCGTTGGCGCCATTGCCCGAGGTGCTCCACTCAAATTTGTTTTCCTTTGTTTTAACCGGCCCATGCACTGGCTGTATGCGAAACCGGAAATAAAAGACGTCAAAGGACTCAAGGGAAAGAAGATCGGCGTTAGTGCGATCGGCGCTAGCACCCAATTCCTCGTTCAAGAGATTCTAAAGCGGCACGGGTTGGACTCCGCCCGCGATGTCACCATTCTCGGTGTGGGAACGACGGCGAACCGCTACGCGGCGTTGCAGAGCGGGACCATCGACGCGACCAATCTTACGCCGCCTTTTAATTTCAGAGCGCAGGAATCCGGCCTGCGCGAGCTCGTTGCTTTCGTCAAAGAGGATTACCTCACGGAGCCGGCGGGGGCGATCGTGGTCAGGGAAAATCTTTTTCAGTCCGACCCGCTCCTGATGGAAAAGTTTATTAGGGGGACGTTGAAGGGTTTGCTTTACGTACGGCAGAACCGCGCCGGCACGACCCCGATCCTAGCGCGACTCATGAAGATCCAGGAGGAGATGGCCGCAAAGATTTATGATCTGGTTCTGCCTGGACTCACTATGGACGGGACTATCAATGCGGAACTCCAGAAGAAGGTTCTTGAATTTGTGTTTAAGGTTCAGGGGATCAAGGAGCCTGCCGTGGCGGAGAAAATCTATGACTTTGCTCCAGTAAGAAAAATTCGCGTCGATCTCGATGCGAGGAAGTGGAAGCCATTGCCCTAGCGAAAGGGTTCAAGGTTCAACGTTCAATGTTCAAGGTCCGAGAGCAAAAGAGGCCAAGCCCGATGATTTCGTCGATGTGTGCTTCGTTCAACAACTCGACGAGATGGCTTACGTCAATCAGCTTTACGGGCGGCAATAAGGCGGAAACCGCCGGTTCCAAGGGTTCCATTCGTCCCCAATGTTCAAGCATTTTATCGCCGCCGGCGACTGTCGCCGGCAGGCTCGATGGGAGGAGCAAACATGACCGAAGTTCTGCCTACTGCTGAAAGCGATAGCGGCACTGCGCCGCGCGCGTCGTCGAACATTCGCCATCTTTGCCGGATGGAGCTTGCCGGAGGGGGACAGATCGTCATCGACAGAAATTATGCCTATGTCGGCCATCAACACCGGCCGCAGGGAACGACGATCCTCGACATTTCTGATCCGCGCAAGCCGAAAATTCTCAGCACGCTCACGCCCAACCACCCTTGGTCGCACTCGCACAAGGCGCGGGTCGTCGGCGACCTCATGGTCGTCAACTCCGAGTTCGAGCGCGGCCCCGGCAGTCGCCGCGAGGAATACCCCGACGGCGGCTTTCGCATCTACAACATCAAAGACAGAACCAACCCGAAGCTTGTGAGCTTCGTGAAAACCCACGGCAAGGGCGTACATCGTTTCGATATGGACGAGAACTACGCCTATATTTCCACCGAAATGGAGGGCTTCGTCGGCAACATCCTGGTCATCTACGATATCCGCAATCCGTCGAAGCCGGTGGAGGTCTCGCGCTGGTCGATGGAGCGGCAGAACGTGGCGAGCGGCGACGAGCCGCATCCGAAGCGGG